>Ga0268266_10000226_pt1 | contig 97913 bp, 88 predicted proteins | sample KBSS13metaG_FD_190356 | JGI IMG/M metagenome (GOLD analysis project Ga0268266, IMG submission 190356) | Switchgrass rhizosphere microbial communities from Kellogg Biological Station, Michigan, USA - KBS S1-3 metaG (SPAdes) (version 2) | ecosystem: Host-associated > Plants > Roots > Rhizosphere...
TGCGGCCTCGAAGACGCTAGCGAAAGCACGTGCGAAAGCCAAGTGAGGAACGGGTGAGCAAGAAAGCCACGAGGAAAACGGCGAAGAAAAGCAAGCGAGTCGTCCTGCTCTCAGGCGGCAACCCGCAGATTGCTAAGGCCGACGGCAACGCGCCGGTGCGGGAATACATCGCTCGCATGCCGGGATGGAAGCAGAAAGTTGGACGCCGGCTCGACGCACTCATCGTGAGCACCATTCCCGATGTGCGCAAGGCCGTGAAATGGAATTCGCCTTTTTACGGCATCGAGGGGCAGGGATGGTTCCTGGGATTCCACGTCTTTACCCGCTACGTCAAGGTCACTTTCTTCCGCGGCACGTCGCTTCGTCCGATGCCCCCCGGTCCCAGCAAATCCAAGGAAACGCGATACCTCGACATCCACGAGGATGACGAGATCGACGAGGCACAAATGAAATCCTGGTTGAAGCAGGCGGCGGCGTTGCCGGGGTGGATGCCGTAGACGTTCTCTGCCCCGGCGGGGCAGGTCGAACGAATGCGAATTGACGTTGGGAAACTGATTCGATGGAGAGAAGCCCGTTGAATTGGGCTGAAGATCAAGAGAGACAGAAGACAGCGGGGCCAACCGCCGCTAAAGCGGGCCTGAAAAATGAAAGCGAAAGGCACCCAGCGGTCTACGCCTCGCGGCAATTATGCAACTGAGGGTTTCACGCCGCACTCAGGGCAAAGTGCATCGGTGCGCGTTGCCGAGAGATCGAAGCCGCAGTTTGCACAGCAGTTGGTTCGGCTCCTTCGAAGGGCTAGGGCGTCGGCTCTCCAAGCGAGGGCCGTCACGAGCAGGGTGGGGATCAGGAAGAGGTAAAACGGAATTCGCACTTACCAGAAGCGTGTGCCCTGGGTGTGAATCTCCTTGCCGCTGGCCGACGAAAAAAAGCCAAGAGCCCAGAAGCCGCGCTCAGTGACGTATTCCAAATGCAGAAACATCGGTCCTCGTTCACCGATGAACCCACCCCTCCAACCGGGGGGCGACCGCGACAAGTCGGATCCAGAACTGTGACCAACGTCGAGCGCGGCCGGAATTACACCGATCCACCACCGGCTTTGTGAAGTCCAGCGAAAATTACCCCACAAGCTTCCCGTCCAGGAGGTGATCAGAAGCAGACAGAATCCTGTCCCGAGGTACTTGATTGATTTCCTGAGCGTTGGATGAAGCTGCACGGCGAGAGTGTACAAGCTTCGCATCACTGCGATAAATGTCGGTTGGCATCAAATTACGGCTTGACACCCAGCACCGCGCTCTTCGTTTCAATCTCCCCCGCAATCGCCTTCACGAACGCATCCAGCGGCATCGCACCAAGATCCTTCTCTACACCACGTGCACGCACGCTCACCGCGTTGTTCTCCGCATCGCGCGGACCCACGATGAGCATGTACGGGATCTTCTCATCCGCCGCGACCTTGACCTTCGCCTGGATGCGCTCGTTGCTTTCATCGAGAGTCGCGCGGACCCCCACTGCTTGCAATTCGGCAAGAACCTTGCGGCCGTAGTCAAGAGTCTTATCACTGATCGGGAGCACACGCACCTGCTCGGGGCTGAGCCAGGTGGGGAATGCGCCGGCGAAATGCTCAATCAAAACGCCACAGAAGCGTTCCATGCTGCCGAAGGGAGCGCGGTGGATGACGACCGGGCGGTGGGCTTTGTTGTCCGGCCCGATGTACGACAGGTCGAAGCGGTTGCCCATTTGATAGTCGACCTGCACGGTGCCAAGCTGCCACTCGCGGCCGATGACATCCTTGATGACGAAGTCGATCTTTGGGCCGTAAAACGCGGCCTCGCCCGGCTCCTTGCTGAACGCCACGCCCAGTGACTCGGCGGCGGCGATGCACGCGGCCTCGGCCTTGTCCCAGCTCTCCGCGCTTCCGGTGTACTTGGTCGAATCCGGATCGCGCAGGCCGACGCGGACGCGGTAGTCCTTCATGCCCAGCACGTTGAAAATGATCTTCACCAGTGACAAGCAGCCTTGGATCTCCGCCGGGATCTGATCTTCGGTACAGAAAAGGTGCGCATCGTCCTGGGTAAAGCCGCGGACGCGGGTGAGGCCGTTGAGTTCGCCCGATTGCTCCCAGCGATAGACAGTGCCAAACTCGGCAAGGCGGACGGGCATGTCGCGGTATGAGTGAGGCGACGACCCGAAAATCTTCGCGTGGTGCGGGCAGTTCATGGGCTTGAGCATGAAGCCTTCGACGAGTTTGTCGTCGGCCATGATGCGGTCGGGAGTGATGGTCTGAGCCTTGGTGCGCTCGTTGATGCCAGCGGCGAGGCGGGCCGAGACACCTTCAACACGGTGCATCATGTCGGAACAAGAACAGCCCTCAGCGCTGAGTTTTTCGAGCGCCTGACGCTCGATGATCGGCGCGAACTGGGAGTCTTTGTAATAAGGAAAGTGTCCGGAGGTTTTGTAGAGTTCGAGCCGTCCGATGTGCGGGGTGAAGACTTCGGTGTAGCCCTGCTTTTTGAGTTCGGCGGAGATGAAGTTCTGGAGTTCCTTGCGGACCACGCTGCCGCGGGGAGTCCAGAGGATGAGGCCCTGACCGACATCTTCATCGATGTGGAAGAGGCGGAGATGCTTGCCGATGACGCGGTGATCGCGCTTGGAAGCTTCTTCCTTCTGCTTGAGGTATTCGTCGAGTTCGGCCTGAGTCGGGAATGCGGTGCCGTAGACGCGGATGAGCCGGTCGGAGTTTTCGTCGCCGTGCCAATAGCTGGACGCGAGCGAGGTGACGATTGCGGCGCCGATGCGGCCGGTCGAGGGAACGTGCGGACCGCGGCAGAGGTCTTCCCAGTTTTTGCCGGGGGCACCATTGGCATAGAAGGAGAGCTTTGCGTTCGTGTCGCTCGCCGGCTTCTTCTCAACTTCGGCGAATGCGGATTTCACGCCTTTGTAGACGCTGCTCGGTAAACCCATCGCGCGTTCCGCGTTGTCGACCTTGTATTTGTTGCCCTCGGTTTTCAGCTTCTGCAGGCCCTCACCGCTCGCGACTTCATAGCGGGAGAACTCGCGGTTCTCCTTGATGATCTCCGCCATGCGCTTGTTGATCGCATCGAACTGATCGCTGGAGAGCTTCTTGCCCTCGGGCACATACATGTCGTAGAAAAACCCGGTGTCGGTGGGCGGGCCGTAGGCGAGCTGCACTTCCTTGCCGATGACATCCTGGATCGCCTCGGCCATCACGTGCGCGGCAGAATGCCGAATCAGGAAAAGCCCGTCCTTATCAAGCATTTTCTGACGGTCGCGCTCGGTGACGATGGAGAGGGAGACATCATCATTGATGACGGTGGAAAGATCCTTCAACTCGCCGTTGATCTTGACACCGAGCGCGGCCTTCGCAAGGCCGGGTCCGATGGATAGAGCGACATCCTTGCCGGAAACCGGCTTGTCGAAGAGCTTCTTGGAACCGTCGGGAAGGGTGATGGTGGGCATAGGTAAAGCTCAAATCGCAAAGAGGTAAATCGCAAATGGAAAAGGACATTGACCAACGGCTGCAGATCAGACCGTTTCAGCATTTGTTGGTGCGGGAGCGTAGAAGCGGAGCAATGTGCACTGCGGGCATCGGAGAGCGAAAACCCTGAAGCCGTCAGCATGTTGAGAGTGTGGAAGCTCTCCCAGTTTGAACATCGTGGCTGCGGGTTCTCCCGGACACCAGCGGGCCAAGTTTGCTGCGTTGTGATGCCCAAGATCGGACAGAAATCCGAATTCCATTTCAACCCTGCATTCTGGGCACACTGCACTTGCGGCCATGGAAAACACTCCAAAGAAAAAACCCGGCTTGGGGCCGGGTCGAGAATTGCGATAGAGACTCCGCTGCCTGCCGGCTCAGGCGGTGGAGTCGTTGCTAGTCGTCGTGGCACGGCTGGGGTTCATTTCGGGGGAAGAGTACGCGGGTTGTTTCGAGCCGGCTACTGGAACTGCCGCCAAGATTGACTCTTCAATCGCCAACTTCGTCGCCTCTCCGATCGAAATACGCCCCGGCCCTCAGTGGGCGGCAGCGGCGGGTCCTTGATACTCGGCACTTCCAAAGCCCAGGATCGGGACGAAGATGAAAGGGAGGAAGATCAGTCCGAGTGTCGTACCCAGACCCCGCCCGAAAGATTTGGAGAGATCGTTACAGACAACGATTGAGACGATGAAGTTGACGAACGGAATCAGCATGAGAATCAGCCACCACCATGGCCTGCCAACAACTTTCAAAAGGATGTACGCGTTGAAAATCGGAATGAGCACCGCCCAACCGGGTTGACCGGCCTTTGTAAAGATTTTCCAGCCGCCCGCGATGACGACAAGCAGAATTGCGCAGTAGACCAGTAGCCCGATTGTCCCAACCGCTTCGTCGCCGTTGCTGGATTGGGCGAGTATCAGAACATTCAGCATTCCGAGGTCTCCGTGATGGGGACTCCACCCCTTCCGGTGTTTGTCGGTCCGCGGCGGCAGCTTTCTTGCAAAGTAGTTATTTGACCCTTCGTTAAGAATGCCCCAAACCGGGCCGGCTCCGGTATGCTCCTCCCGTGCTCTGCCCCTTCTGCAATGCCGACAACGACAAGGTGATCGACAGCCGCGCGAGCGACGCGGGGAAGACGATCCGTCGCCGGCGCGAGTGCGTGGCCTGCAGCAAGCGGTTTACAACGTACGAGCGGGTGGAGCAGACGACGCGGCTGGTGGTCGTCAAGCGGGATGGCTCGCGCGTGCCGTTCGGGCGCGAAAACATCTTGAAGGGCGTGGTGGCCGCCTGCGGCAAGCGGCCGATTCCGGAGCCTTCCAAAGAGCGAATCGCGGACCTCGTAGAAGAGGAACTGCACAAGGAATTCGACCGCGAGGTTGAGAGTCGCGTGATCGGCGAGCGCGTGATGGCGAAGCTGCGCGACTTGGACGAGGTGGCGTACATCCGCTTTGCGAGCGAGTACTACAAGTTCAGGAATGTCGAAGACATCATGCAGCAGCTCGAGGCGATGAACGGGCGGGTGAAGGATGTGAAGGATCAGCAGAAGTTGTTTTGAGGTGCCGCGGAAGCATGCGGCATGAGCGCGCGGGTCGATAGCTCAAGAACCAGTTCCGCGGTACGATGCGGATATGGCCAACAAGACCTTCAAGTCCGCGTCCGACACGTTTGCCGATCTCAAAGCAAAGGGAATCCTGAAGGACGGGATCACCGTCATGGTCGGGGGCTTCGGGCTCTGCGGCATACCGGAAAACCTGATCGTCGCGCTCCGCGACAGCGGCGTGAAGGACCTCACCTGCATCAGCAACAACGCAGGAGTCGATGACTTCGGGCTGGGGCTACTGCTCAAGACGAGGCAGATTCGCAAGATGATCTCGTCGTACGTGGGCGAGAACGCAGAGTTTGAGAGGCAGTTCTTGTCCGGCGAACTCGAAGTCGAGTTCAACCCGCAAGGGACGCTGGCCGAGCGCATCCGCGCGGGCGGCGCGGGCATTCCCGCCTTCTATACGGCGACGGGCGCGGGAACGAAGGTGGCCGAAGGCAAAGAAACGCGAGACCTCTTCCGTCCGTACGACGGCGTCGGCGGCTGCACGATTCCGGGTTGGAAAGTACCGGGCAAGCACGCCCCCACTGCTCGCGCGGGCGCAACTCCTCGCGAGTATGTGCTGGAGACCGGGTTGTGCGCGGATCTTTCGCTGGTGAAAGCGCACAAAGCTGACAGCTTTGGCAACCTGGTGTACCGAAAGACCGCGCGGAATTTCAATCCGATGATGGCGACTGCCGCGGCATATGTGATCGCGGAAGTGGACCAGATCGTGGGATTGGGCGACCTTGACCCGGAAGCGGTGCACACGCCGGGAAGCTACGTCGATCGAATCGTGCAGGCGAAGGCGGAGAAGCGGATTGAGCAGAGGACGGTGAGGAAGTGAATGTTGGCCCATTGATTCGCGCCGCTGGATGTGTGGCATGAGCCTTTCCTGGCTCTCGAAGGTTCGCGCCGTTTCGTTCGATTGCTACGGAACGCTCATTGACTGGCAGACCGGGATCGAGAATGCGATCGCGCCACTTCGTGCGGGAATGCCACAACTGCCGCGGGGCGAGAAACTCTTCCGAGAGTTTGCTCGCCTCGAGCGGGAGGCGGAACAACCGCCGTTCTGCTCGTACAAAGATGTGCTTCGGGAGGTCATGTCGGGTTTGAGCGGCATCGCCGGTCCGTGCGAATTGCTTGACACGCTGTGGCAGTCGATTCCCTTCTGGCCCGAGTTTGACGATGTACCTGCCGGGCTCCGCTGCCTCAAAGGAAAGTTCGGGCGCCTCGCGGTGCTTTCAAATGTCGATGACGAGCTTTTCGGTTTCTCGCATGCTCGCATCGGGACCGTGCTCGATTTCGCCGTGACGGCGCAGCAGGTGAAGTCATACAAGCCGTCGGCGGCGAACTTTCGGGCGCTTCTGAAAGCGCTCGATCTCGAGCCAGGACAGGTGTTGCATGTGGCGGAAAGTCGGTTTCACGACATCGAGCCGGCGTCGAAACTCGGATTTCGAACCGCGTGGGTTCAGCGCCAGCGGGGATCGAGCGCTTCAGGAGAGCCGGTGGACCAAGGCGTGAAGGCCGATCTTCACGTTTTCTCTCTTCGAGAGTTGTGCGAATCAGTCGGAGCTTGATCTATTTCGGGGCGGGCAATGCATACTCAAATTCGTACGAATGCTTGCCGCCCTCGATGATGATCTTCATCGTGCCGGTGAGGCCCGTGAGTTCGCCGGAACCGGAATCGGGCACGACGACAATGTTGAGTGCCGGTGTGCCGCGGTCCATCGTCGCATTGTGTTGCAGCACGAACGAACCGGCCTTGCCGCGTAGTTTGCCGGTGACCCGCTCGATCGCAACGTAGCCGGCTGAACCTTTGGTGTCCGTCATTGCTGTGAGCATCTCGCCCTTGGAGGTGGCGTCAAGATCGCCGTGAAACTGCTTATCAATCGTCATGCGCCCGAGCGAGGATCCGTCGCCCTTATTCACATCGCCGACAGGCTGAAGTTTGACCTCAAACGGTCCGGTCGCTCGCGACGTCATGCGAATCTCCTTGACTGGCTCGTTGGCGGAATTGCTTGGCTTTGTTTCGGTTTGCGCCTGCGTACACGCGCTTAAACCTGCTGCCAGCATCAACATCAGGGTTGCACGAGCGCCAATCGCTCGGCAGTGAATTGCTTTCATCGAAACCCCTCGCGTCTTATTTGCCTGACAACAGCTTCGTGAGAACTTCCAGCCCGGCCTCGAGCTTGTGCACCGGCACGGCGTAACTCAGCCGGAAGTGCGAGTCGCGCTGGCTAAATGTGCCGCCATTGACCAGGATCACATTCCGCTCGATTGCTGCTTCCAGAAACTGGAGCCCGGTCATGCCGAGCTTCTCCGGAATCTTCGGGAACGCGTAGAACGCGCCGCCTGGCGCTTTCAGACCCGTGATCGGCCCAAGCGCCTGCACCACCATGTCGCGACGCTTCTGATATTCCTGAATCTGGAGCGTGCAATCGACATCGAGTGCCGCGATGGCGCCCCATTGCAAGGGCGTCGGCGCACACACAAACGAGAACTGCTGGAGCTTGATCATCTGCTCGATCAGCTTTTTCGGTCCCGCGGCATACCCGAGCCGCCACCCGGTGTTCCCGTACGTCTTTCCAAACCCACGCACCAGCAAGACGTTTTCTTCTGCACCGGGAAATCGCGCGGGACTCGGACACTTGAGCGCCGGTTCTTTCTCGACATTCACCGAATTCTGCGTTCGCGCGTCGCTGTATGTGAACTCGTCGTAGATCTCGTCGCTCAGCAGCAAGACGTTTTTGCGCCGGCAAAGTTCCAGCAGTTCGCGGCATTCTTCCGCCGTGTTCACCACTCCGCCCGGATTGCCCGGTGAATTCATCACGACCATCTTCGTGCGAGGCGTGATGCACTTCTCGACCCGTGCCGCGGTCATCTTGCAGTCCGGGTATGTGTCGCAGTAAATCGGCTTCGCATCCGTGAGCGATGCCATCGCGGGATAGAGCACGAAATACGGATCGGGAATCACGATCTCGTCGCCGGGATTGAGGGTCGCCATCGCCGCGAGCACAAGCGCTCCGCTGGTTCCCGGAGTCACGATGATGTCGCTCTGTCCGCCCGTCGCCGCGAATGACCAACCGAAGTCGTTTGAAAGTTTTTCTGCGAGTCGCGAATTCAATTCCGGAATGCCGCGAGAGAGGCTGTAGCCGTTGCGGTCGGAATTAATCGCGTGGATCGCGGCATCTTTCACGCTTCGCGCCACCGGAAAGTCGGGCTGACCGATCGACAGATTGATCGGGTCTTGAAGTTTCGCGCCGAGTTCAAAGGCGCGTCGGATTCCCGATCCGGACATCGCAAGCGTTCGTTGGCTAAGCACTTTCTCGATATTCATGAAGGCGAGACAATAGCGAATATCCCCCAACACGTCCCCAACCCTTTCGGTCTCCAGAGACCGACAAAGGGTCATCGCGCGACCGGGGAGGGCGATCCACGTCTTTTTGGCTCGGATTCGACCCGATTCCGGAATTCCCCGCAAGGCCACCTTCAGGCGGGAACATCGGTTTTCGGGCCGGAGTTCTCCGGCCGTCGGTGGAAGGTGCGCGGGCACCTCGACCATCGACCCGAAGTGCGGAAGAGGAAAGAAGAGGAGATAAGCATGCGGATCAATGGTTTGAACAAGAGTTGCCTCGCGGCCGGGGTGGTCCTCGCGGGTGCATGTGCGTCGGTGAACGGAGCGATTCTGAACTATCAGGCAGTTCTCAGCGGGCCGAACGAAGCTCCGCCGAACGCGTCGCCCGGCGTGGGATTCGCGACGTTTGATTTCGACACAGTGTTGCACACCATGCACATTCACGTGACGTTCAGCGGCCTGCTGGGCAACGTGACGGCCAGCCACATTCACAGCGCGACGGCAGTCGCTGGAACGGGCACCGCCGGCGTCGCCACGACGACTCCGACGTTCGCTGGTTTCCCATCGGGCGTCACGAGTGGCGTGTATGACAACACGCTCGATCTCACACAGACCACGAGCTGGAATCCCGCGTTTATCACCGCAAACGGCGGCACCACCGCAACCGCGGAATCAGCATTCATGGCCGGAATCGCTGCGGGCAAGGCCTATCTCAACATCCACACCTCGGTGGTCCCGGGTGGCGAGATTCGCGGCTTCCTTGTTCTTGTCCCCGCTCCGTCCTCGCTCGGCTTGGCGGGAGTCGGTGGCCTGCTCATCGCTCGCCGTCGCCGTCGCTAAGTTGAGTTTCTGACTGCCAAAAAACACAACCCCGACCAAGCGGTCGGGGTTTTTCATTCCATGATTGAATTGGTCGCGGCAGGTCCGCGGCGAAATGCTTAACCCTTGCCGGCGAGCGTCTTCGCGAGGCCGAGGACCTTGTCCTTCTTGGCGTCGAACTTCTTGTCGGCCGTGAGCTTGGCGATGCGCTCCTGACGGGTCAGAACGCTGCGCTTGCCGGCACCGGTGGTCGAGATCTTCAGTGAACGATCGAGGCTCATGTCAGGCTCCAATCCCGCCCCAGCGGGTCGTGTGCGGGTCATTCAGTCGTTTTTCAGCCAGAAGGCGTCGGAGAACGACATGCTCCCCTTGTGGTCCTTCTTCCAGATCGCGCCCAGGCGCACGATCTCCTGTTTCAGCTTGTCGCGGTCCAATTGCTTGGAGGCGAATTCCGTGGACGGAATCCCCTTTGCCGCGAAGAGCTGAAAGCGGGGAGAAGTATTGCCTCGTGGGGACTTGCGATCAACCGGATCGACAGGTACTCCGACGGTCTCGACCCCGTTTTTGGCGAAAAACTGGATAGCGTTGACCGCTTCTTCACGGGAAACCATCCCCAAGAGCAGGTAATTCCACCCCGATTGCCGCGGATCGGAACCTGCCCCCTTGACGGTCAGGACGAGTCCGGGATCGAGCGCCGATGAATTGGGATCGATGGGCGGGGCCTTGGTGGCGGTGTCGGCGGGCACTGTCGGGGCCGATCGCACGTTGAGGGGATCCTGAACGCCACGCAGTTCACTCGGAGGATTCGCGGCCGAATCCCCACCTGCCTGGCTCCCCACCTGGCCAAAGTTTTTCTCGAACTGATGCTCGGCCTGGCGTCTGCCGTATGAATTGCCAGTCACCCAGACGAGGAAGACGACGAACAAGATCGCCGCGGCGGCAAGCCAGAGTGCAGTGGTGCCAAAGACGACCGGCTTACCACCCAACCCGGGCAGCACGCGTTTGGGGCCGTCGTCGGCTGGCCGGGCGGGACGAGGTTCGGTGGGCAGCGGCTTTGGTTCGCGCGGATGAAAGTCAGTGACTGGCGGGCGCACCGGTGCAGGCGGAATGACCACCGGTTGAGGTTCGCGACGGGCGGCGCTTTCCTGCGCGTTCACCAGTTCGAACAAAGGAAGAGGTTTCTTGCCCGGCGGCATGCGTTCATTGTATCGGAACGAGAACGCCGGGGATTCCTCTTTCCTTGGCGCGCATTCTTCGAGTATTCCTCGTATCATCAGCCCGCATGACCGTCCGCGAAGAAGACATTCTGCGTTTATCTCCGAAACCACTTGGCGCGATGGAAAGCATCTATTTGCCCGAGGTTTTCAAGGGATTTGGCACCACGCTGAAACACCTGTTCACAAGCTTTGGGCAGTCGAAGTTCAGCCCGGTGAAGACCAGCCGCACGATGCAGTACCCCGAAGAGCGCCGGGAGCACCTTCCAGTCGAAGAGGGCGGCCAGTACGCCCCAAATTTCCGGGGCGTGCACCGCCTGAACCGCGACGAGGCCGGACGCGTCAAGTGCGTCGCCTGCATGATGTGCCCCACAATCTGCCCGGCCCGGTGTATCCACATCGAGGCGGCGGAAAGCCCATGGGACGATCGCGAGAAGTACCCCAAGAAGTTCGAAATCGACGAACTCCGCTGCATCTACTGCGGCATGTGTGAAGAAGCTTGTCCGGTTGACGCTATCGAGCTGACGACCGAGTACGACATTGTCGGACGGTCGCGTCAGGAGATGATTTTCGATAAGGAAAAGCTCCTCGAGATCTACGACGTCACGATCAGCAAGAAGCCCATGTAAAGCCGCTGGAGTCGTGCTCCCCTATCAGCCAAGGGCTCTCGGGCGTGCTTGCCGGATAGTCACGCCCGAAATATGAAGAAAACCTCATTTTTCGCCCCTCTGGCCCTTGCGGAGGGGCCAGAAACGGGTACGCTTGGGCTACGACGTGAAGTTCCCTTCATGTCGGGCAAGTGAGGATCGCTTGCCGCTCTTAGGAGGAGCGACATTGTTCTACGTTCGCTTTGCAATTTGGTCTGCGTTGGGACTGCTCGCAGCTCTTGTCATTGGCGACTGACGCGCTGCATTCATCCGTTACCAACGGCTTGCAGAACTTGCCCCGCAAATTCTCGCGCAGCAAGCCTGATGGACTCGTGCCATGTTGACCCGCCCGACTTTGGATAAATCACAGTTCGGCTCGCGGTCACGAGCACGCCGGCTTCATCGAACATCTTGCCACTGCGACCCATCGCGCGGACATCCTCGGCCGTTCCACCCTGCGCGCCGAAACCGGGAATCAGAAAAATCTGTTCGGGCATGAGTCGGCGGAGTGACGCGGCTTCGGACGACTGAGTCGCGCCGACGACCGCACCGACGTCGCTCAGACCCGCCGTACCGAGCCGTGACTTGCCGAGATCGCGGACGCTCGTCGCCATCAGCTCGGCGATTGTGCCACCGCTCTGGGTACGCGACGACTGGAACGCCGCGCTGTCCGGGTTGCTGGTGCGCACCAACACAAAGACGCCAAGGCTCTCATTCAAGAACGGTTCAATTCCACTTGGTCCGAGATATCCGTTCACGGTGACGAAGTGGGCGCCGGCGCTCTTGGCGGCTGCCGCATAATGGGTCGCGCTGATGCCGATATCGCCCCGCTTGGCGTCGAGAATCACGACAAAGCCGAGCTCACGCGCCAGACGCATGGAACGCTCGAGGGCGCGAACACCTTCCCATCCGTGCCGCTCATAGCAGGCGGATTGGAACTTAACGGCTGGCGCAATCCCGCGCACGACTTCGAGCACTCCTCGTGAAAATTGTTCGATGCGATCGGAGGCTGTCGCACCCTCGACATCGACAGGAATGTTCGCAAGGACAGGATCAAGCCCAACACAAACGGGCGACCCGGCCGCGCGAATAGCGCGACAAAGAGCATCTGCCGCGGGAGGAGATTGCGAGCTCACTTCTGCTCCGGGACGGGTGTGGCTGGGGACTTTTGCGATGCGTCAGCAGGTGTTGGCGCTGCGTCGGGAGGCAATGGCGGAAGGCCGAGGAAGGCGAGCAGAGGAGGATCGAATCGCGCGGCGTCCTCGAGTATCGCCCACTGACGCGCGCCATCGAGGATTTCCACACGCACATTGGAACGGTTGTAACCAACGTTCTGGAAGGCCGCCCGCAACATCCTTCGATCGCCTTCCTTGATCCAATCCGGAAGCGTCGCGTAGACCAGAATCGGAGTTTTCACAGCATCCAACTCATCGCGCATGTCGAGATAAAGCGGCTCGAGCGTGTAGCGGCGAATCGCGCTGATTGGCGCTGTGGAGAGCGACGCTATCAGAGCGTCGGCTCTCTTGGGATCGGTGGTCTGAAGCGGGACCAGTGACCGCGCCCGGTTTGTCCACGTTGCCGGTGTCATCGAGACAATTGAGCTACGTTCAAGTTTGTCGACTTCGGAGTTGCGCTGCGCCTTCAAGGGGATCCGGCCCGGGCCGCCGATCGACGGCGCCGGCAGCGAGTTGATGATGACGTAACCGTTCGCGAAGTCCGGATCGCGGATGGCGAGCATGTACGCAACGGTTCCGCCGACACCGTGGCCGATCACGAGCGGCTTCTCAAGCTTGTGTGCTGTCGCGTATTCACGCACGGCGTCCGCGGCATTCACAAGCCACTCTGGATCCCGAACCTGGCCCCGGTCGAGCCCCGGCCCCTTGCTGTCCTTCACCGACCCAGGAAGAACGAGGGTGTGAGTCGTGAACCGGTCGGCATGGCGCTTCGCAAAGTCTGCGTAAGTCGTCTCATCGCAGCCGAGTTCAGGAATGATGATGACGGGGATCGCGCCGTTTCCAGCAATAGCGGATCGATCGATCAGGGCTGGCTTGGCGATTTTTATTTCGGTCCAAGCGGGCGGGGCCGCGGGAACGGGTTCCTGCGCGGCACTGACGGTCGCGGGAATCAGTCCGGCCAAGATCAGGACGCTTTTTCGAATCGCTCGCATCATGCTTTTCCTTCGGACTCGTTTCAAGCTCTTCCTTGAGCGCCCGGGCGTCGCCGGATGTTCGCGCCGAAACGGTGAGGGGGAGCGATCATAAAGTGTGATCTAAACCCGCACATGGACTCACCCTCCCCTATCCCCGCCCCGACGAATTCATCGGTCTCCCCCACTTCCCCCACGCCGACTCCAACCGATATCGACCTGAAGAAGGATAAAGGCCTCACCATCCGCTGGGCGGACGGAACAACGTCTTATTACCCGATTGCGTACCTGCGGCGGATGTCTCCGTCGGCCGACATGCGCCAGTTGCGGGACGAGATGGCATCCAATCCGCTCACTGTGCTCCCCTCCAGGCCATCCGCGGGCCCGATGATCGCGACGGGAGCCGAACTGATTGGTAATTACGCCCTTCGAGTCCTGTTTTCTGACGGCCACTCGACGGGCATCTATTCCTGGGTGTATCTGCGCTCGATCGACCCGGACCGGCCGCAGGCCGCACCGCCGGCGTAATTCGACAGGACCGACACAAGGGGCCGGGTGTTGGGTATCGTCTGCACCGATGCCTGCGGAACGCGCCATCTCGCTCAGCACCAAACTGGAGGACCTGCCGGGAATTCCTGCGCGCCTGTTCCCGGGGCTGCGTGAACTTGGCCTGACGAACCTGGGCAAGTTGATTGCACACCTCCCGATTCGGCACGAGCGTCTGGAGGCCGAAGCTCCGGTTGATGAACTCGAAGCCGGGCACATCGTCAGCGCACGGGGTGAGATCACGGCGACCCGTGTTGTCTTGAGGCGTCCCCAGCGCTTCGAGGCTGCGCTCATGGACGACGGGCGTCGGCTCGACTTGGTCTGGTTCAACGCGCTCTACATGCGGGACAAGATCAAGCCGGGAATGCGCCTGCGCGTGCAGGGGAAGGCCGCGAAGTACGGGCCGGGCTTGCAGATCGCGAATCCGAAGTTTGAGATTCTGAAGGACGAAGCCGAGCCGGTGCAAGGGGAATCTCGCATCCGGCCTGTCTATTCGGCGAACGAGCGAATCAAATCGCCGGCGATCGAACAGGCGATCACCGGCGTTCTCGATCTGGCGTTGCCGCTGCTGAAAGATCATCTGCCCGAATCACTGATCGCAAGCCGGGAATTGCCCCCGCTGCCCCGGGCGTATGAGCTTATTCATCGACCACAAAACGAAGGCGATGCCGACGAAGGCCGGCGGCGGCTGGCGTACGACGAGTTGCTCCTGCTTCAGCTCGGCGTGCAGATGAAGCGTGCGCACCTTCGACAGCAACTGCGTTCGCCGGCCCTCGCGCTGACAGACGCCATCGACAAGCGCATCCGGGCACGTTTCCCGTTTGTGCTTACGCCTTCGCAAAACCACGCCATTGCTGAAATCGCTCACGACCTTTCGCTCTCGACACCAACGAATCGCCTCCTGCAGGGCGACGTCGGTTCGGGAAAAACCGCTGTAGCGCTCTATGCGATGCTCATGGCAGTCGCGTCGGGTCATCAGGCGGCGTTGATGGCACCGACCGAACTGCTGGCGGAACAGCATCACGCCACGATCCGGGAACTGCTTCGCGATTCCAAGGTTGAAGTTCGGCTGGTCACAGCCTCTCAAAGCAATCGCGATGCGACCGTGAAGGACATCGACTCGGGGAAAGCCGGAATCGTCATCGGAACGCACGCGCTGCTCGAAGAAAACGTCCGATTCAAGAGCCTCGCCCTTGCGATCATCGACGAACAGCACCGATTTGGTGTGCACCAGCGTGCAGCCCTGCGCGCCAAATCGCAGATTGCGGGGACCACGCCCCACGTCATCGTCATGACGGCCACGCCGATCCCTCGCACGCTCGCGCTCACGATGTTTGGCGATCTGGACGTAACTGTCATCAAAGGACTTCCACCCGGCCGCGCGGCGGTCAAGACTCGATCCGTCACGCGCTCGAAGCGCGCCGAGGTTTACGCCTTCCTGCGACAGCGACTGGACAAAGGCGAGCAGGGCTTTGTCGTCGTCCCAGCCATCGATTCACGCGAACAAACCGATTCGGCGGCAACCGTCACGGGTGTTCGTGAACTCGTGAAGGAACTCGAAACCGGCGCATTGGATTCAATCTCCGTCGCTCCATTGCACGGTCGCATGAAGCCTTCGCTCCGCGCCGAAACGATGGACCGATTCCGCGCGGGTGATGTCCGCTGCCTTATCGCAACGACCATTGTCGAGGTCGGTGTGGATGTGCCGGCGGCGACTGTCATGGTCATCGAGCACGCCGACCATTTCGGGCTCGCACAGCTGCACCAGCTGCGCGGCCGCGTCGGCCGCGGCAAGAATCCGGGCGTCTGCATCCTCATAGCGGACGAAGCAACCGCCGAATCGCCCGAACCGAACCCGCGCCTCGAACTGCTCGTCCAAACCACCGACGGCTTCAAGCTCGCCGAGGGAGACTGGCAGATCCGAGGATCGGGCGGGTTTTTCGATACGCGCCAGTCCGGCCTTTCCTCGCTTCGCGTGGCCGACCTTCATCGGGATCGGGAACTCCTCGAACTGGCCCGGCGCGACGCCCGGGATTGGATCGAGAGATCGCCTTCTCTTACAGGGCCGGACGAGGCACTTGTGCTCCGGCGCATGATGAAGACTTTCGGCAGCGAACTGGGTCTTGTTGCCGTGGGCTGAGCGAATCTCCTATCGTCGCCCATGTCGCTGAACGAGGCCCTTGCCGAACGTTTGCATGAGATGTCGAAGCTGCTGGAGCTGCTCGGCGAGAATCAGTTCAAGGCAATCGCGCACTCGCGCGCCGCGCGGGTGGTGGAATCTCTTGCCGGACCGGTCGAGGGTATGGATCGGGCGGCGCTGACAGCGCTTGACGGGATCGGCGACAAGATCGCCGACAAAATTCTCGAATACTGCTCGTCTTCAAAGAACGGCCGGGCGTGCATCGCCGAGCACGAGAAGATGCTCAAGCAAGTACCGCCGGGTCTTCTCGAGATTCTGGATATTCCGGGCCTGGGCCCAAAGAGCGTGCGGGCGATGTGGCAGGGTCTCCAGATTGTCGACGCCGCGTCGCTGAAGAAAGCGATCGATGACGGCAGCCTGCTGAAACTGCCCCGCATGGGCGAAAAAGCGATCGAGAAGATCAAGAGCGGTCTAGCGCTAGGTGAAGAAGCGACTCGGCGCATCGCGCTCGGGCTTGCGCTTCCCATGGCGGAGCGCATCGCCGATGAACTTCGCGCACAAAAAGGCGTGCAGCGTGTCGAAGTCGCGGGCTCTCTCCGACGAGGCAAGGACACCATCGCAGACATCGATTTGCTTGTGATGGTTGACGATGTCGCGGGCGTCGCGCCGAAGCTGCAATCCGCGCCGAAAGCCGTCGCGAAGTCCGCTTCGAAAGCCGCCGCAAAGACGTCGGCAAACAAGACCAAAGCCGAAGAGCCCCATCCGGTCATCGAGGCTTTTTGCGCTTTGCCGGATGTACGCCAAGTCATTTCAAAGGGCCCGACCCGCGCTTCGGTACGTGCGGTTATCAACTTGCACTCCGGCCGCTGGAAAGGCGGCGGCCCGGACGAGCACCCCAAAGAACCGACGATGCAGGTCGATGTGCGCGTCATCCCCGAACGCTCCTTCGGCGCCGCACTCATGTATTTCACCGGCTCGAAAGATCACAACGTGGCGCTCCGCCAGCGCGCCCTCGCGCAGAAACAAACGCTCAACGAATACGGCCTCTTCCCCGAAGACGACGAAGAAACGCCGCCTCAGGACCGCGGCATCACTCCCGTCGCCTCGAAAACCGAAGCCGAAATCTACAAGGTCCTCGGCCTTCCGTACATCCCGCCCGAAATCCGCGAGCACGCGGGTGACATCGCCGCGTTCGAGAAAGCGGGCAAGGTGCCCAAGCTCATCGAACTCGCGGACATCAAGTGCGACCTGCACGCCCACACCACCGATAGCGACGGGCGCATGTCGATGCGGGAACTCGTGGAGAACGCGATCAAGCGCGGTTTCCACACCATCGCCGTCACCGACCATTCCAAGAGCTCCGCCATTGCCAATGGTCTCTCACCCGAGCGCCTTCGCGCTCAGATCAAAGTCGTCCAGAGCATGAACAAGGCTCTGAAGTCCGAAGGCATCGACATCCGCGTGCTGGCAGGCTCCGAGGTGGACATCCTCGCCGACGGCTCGCTCGATTACGACGATGAACTTCTCGCAGATCTCGACATCGTCGTCGCCAGCCCGCACGCGGGGCTTTCGCAGGATCCGGCGACCGCCACAAAGCGGCTGCTCAAGGCAATTTCGCACCCGCTCGTTCACATCATCGGCCACCCCACCGGCAGGCTGATCAACCGGCGGCACGGACTCGAACCCGCGATGGATGAGCTGATCGCCGCGGCCAAAGAGCACAGCACCGCCCTCGAGATTAACGCCCACTGGATGCGCCTTGATCTCCGCGACATTCACGTACGGGCCGCGACGAAAGCCGGCGCACTCATCGCGATCGATTGCGACGACCACGAGTCATCCGACTTTGAAAACCTGCGATTCGGAATTTCAACCGCCCGCCGCGGCATGCTCACGCCCGATCTCTGCGTAAACGCCTGGCCTCGCGAAAAGTTGCTCAAGTGGCTCAATTCCAAAGGCCGGTAACGCAGTCGAGTTTGACCCGAAGACAGCCAGTTCGCGCCGCGTTCTACGCCTTATCATTCTCCCCGTGAACACGCACGAACCGTCCCGTCCGCCGGTCACGCTCAAGACACTGCGGAAAATGGCGTCGAGCGGCGAGCCCTTCGCCGCCCTGACCTGCTACGACGCCACCACGGCAAAATGGCTGCAACGAGCCGGCGTTCACGTTCTCCTTGTCGGCGATACCGCGGCCGAAATGGTGCTCGGCTATTCCCGCACGATCGATATGCCTCTCGAAGTGCTCATCGCCCTCACAGCAGGCGTCAAGCGCGGCGCTCCTTCCACTGTCGTCATGGCCGACATGCCCTTCCTGAGTTACCACACCAACGACGATGACTCACTGAAAAATGCGGGCCGTTTCCTGACAGATGGGCTTGCTGACATCGTCAAACTCGAAGCCGATGCCTCGTTCGCGCCGCTCGTGGCCAAAATGACCCGCGCCGGAATTCCCGTCTGCGCTCACGTCGGCACCCGGCCGCAGCAGGTTGCCCTGACGGGCGGCTATGTCTCGACCGGCAAAACTCCCAAGCAGGCCGCACAGATCGTCGCCGACGCCGTGGCACTCGAACAGGCCGGCGCCGTCATGCTCCTCATCGAAGCCGTTCCCGACGCAGTGACAACCCAAGTGCTCAACGCGACAACCGTTCCGCTCATCGGAATCGGCGCCGGCAGCGACCCGCACGGGCAGGTGCTCGTTCTCCAGGATCTACTTGGTCTCACCGACAATCCGCCGCCGTTTGCGCGCCCGATCGCGCAGGTCGGTGGAGCGATTCAGAATGCCGCGGAAACGTACGTGCGGATGGTCGCCGAGCGTCAGATTGGCGGTCGAAGCACCCCCGCTGCGAAGTCCGCATCGCCGGCTTCAACGACGCCACACCCCGCGAATTAAACGGTTTCGCGCCGCCGCGAATCACGGCAACGCAAAATCATGAAAACGAAAGCAGCCGTTTCCACCAGCTGCGCTTTGGCGTTGGCATGTCCGCAGTTCGAGGAAATTCCGCGAACAGGTACACTGGATTCGGCGCTTCAAGACTTGCACGGAGCGCCTCGCTCTTGCCGGCAAAATCAGGATCTTCCTCCGCCAGTCTCGCAATGACTCGCGAAACATGCGTCCGGTGATTCGGACTGTGAAACGCGCTCGCCGTCATCCATGCAATCGCTTCGTCTGCAAACGTCGCCCGGATTTCGTACTGCCCCTGCAGTTGCCCCGCCAGTTCTTCCACTCGCTCGCCCGGCACCGCGAGGAAGTCTGCAACGTATTCCTCCTGAACGTCAAGACTCGTCTTCGGAACCAGGATCGTCGACTTCACCATGAACAGCCGGTAATCCATTCGCTCAAAGAGGCACTTGCACTCGAACGTGGCGCCCCGGTCGCCCTCCGTTTCAACGCTTTCGAAGAGGGCGATCGGCCGACGCTCAAGAAGCCGCTTGCTGCCGCGCAGCGCCGGCAGTTCGTAGCCTTCGATATCCAGCTTCAGCACAATCTCTCCATCAAGGAAAGTCGGCTCCGCAAGTTTCAATGTCGCCACGATCGTGTCGAGCGTCAACGCCGTGGCGCTCTGGCCGCCATTGTTCAGCACAGCGCCCCAGGCTTCGGTCCCGCCGAAGTTCAGGATTCCATCCACATCGCCCACCGCCGCTTGCACAATCCGGACATTCGATAACCCGTTCTCGAGCACGGCAAACGAAAGCTTCAGGCAGTTTTGCGGGAGCATCTCCACCGCCAGCACGCGACTACCAGTGATTGCAATCGGTACGGCGATCGTTCCGATGTTCGCCCCGAGGTCGATCAGCGTGCCGGAGCCATTCAGGATGCTCTGAATCAGCTTCGCGTTTTCGGTGAGCTGCGGAACGGAGAGAATCCATTGGTCGTAGGGTCCTGGTGACTCCCGGGTCACCAGCAGCTTGTACGTGCGACCGTCTCCCGCCGGAAGCTCAACGGCGCGCAGCGTCGGCGGCAACTCGAAATCGGTCGCGCCGCTTCCACCCTGTTGGCGTGCGGCTGGCTGCCGCACCGTTGGTGCAATCCCGCTGCTCATAACAAGGAAATCTCCGTTCCGGGCCCCCGAAATATACGGGGACTGCCGAAAGTCCATGTTTACAAGGGCACGCAGGCAATCGGAGGCGGCAAACCCACCGGTTCCCCTCAACCGCCGCCGAATCCGCGACGAATTGATCGCTGAACGTCCAGGCGTCCGATCCGTAGGGGTGCAGTCTGCCTGCCGAATCCGGTGGAATCCGGGTGCATCAAACTCCCAACAATCACGTTGAGCGCCACGGCCTGTCTTGATTCCTGTCCCGATTCCCGCCTCGATTGCCAAAGGGAACACTCTCCATGCGTCGCATCATCTCGCTCGGACCCGCGCTGATCGTCCTGGCGACCGCTTCGTCTCTGCTCTGGTTCTCGCCCCAGATCCTGCGCTCGCTCGCGGCATCCCAAACCGAAGCCCAGATTCTTCTCGCGCGCCGGACGATCGATTCCGATGACATCCTCGAACGGCTCAACATGGCCATCCGGGCGGTCGCGGATTCGGTCGAGCCCTCAGTCGTTCACATCGATGTGCTCGCCCCGGAAGGCACGCGGCGTCGCTTCATTGGCGCCACCGGTTCGGGGTGGATTTTCAACGCGAAGGGACACATCGTCACCAACGCCCACGTCGTTCGGGGCTCGCGCTTCGTGCGCGTGCAGTTGTACGACGGACGCGCGAGCCAGGCGACGATCGTTGGGATCGATCCGTTCACCGACATCGCCGTGCTCAAGATCGATGCCGAGACGCTGATTCCGGTTCCAAGGGCCACGGGCGAGCGGCTCTATCAGGGAGATCGCGTTTTCGCATTTGGATCTCCCTTCGGGTTCAAGTTCTCCATGTCGGAGGGCATCGTCTCCGGACTCGGTCGCGCCGCAGGCCCCGCTCTCGATTCCGGCGGCTTCACGAATTTCATTCAGACCGATGCAGCGGTCAACCCGGGAAACTCGGGCGGGCCGCTAGTGGATATCAAGGGTCGTGTCGTCGGGATGAATGTTGCGATCGCGACAGCGAAGGACAGCGCAGGCACCGGCGGGGGTGAAGGCCAGTCTTCGGGCATTTCGTTCGCCATTCCGCTTGTCACGATCGAGAATGTCGTTCAGCAATTGATCGAGAAAGGCAAAGTCTCTCGAGGCTTCCTCGGCATTTCGTACGATCCCCGGGAATTCCTCGACGACACAACCACACACGCGGGCGTCAGCGTGCGAATTCCAAGCGATGGCCCCGCATCCCGAGCCGGTCTGCAGAATGGCGATTCGATCGTTTCGCTCAACGGACAGCCAGTTTCCAGCGTGCAGGTCATGCGTTCCTTGATCTCCAACGCGCGGCCGGGCGAAACGCTCGCGGTTGGCTTCGTCCGTGCCGGCGACAAGAAAGAAGCGTCGGTGGTGATGGGCGAAATGCCGACTTCCGCGCTCATTCAGGCGGGTGTGCTGGAGGACATTCAAGACGACCTCGGCCTGACGTTTGAAGAGCCGTCAACCGTCCGCGAATTCTTTTCAGTCGGGAACGCTCCGCTGATTACCGCCGTGACCGATCGCTCGCACGCGTCTGATGCAGGCCTGAAAGAAGGCGACCGAATCACACAAGTCGGCGACCTGAAGGTTTCCACCATCGGCGAGGCCGTCTCAGCGATGATCGATCAGGGCCTCTACATGGGCAAACCGATCAAGATGGCGGTTCGCAATATTCAGGACGAAGCGGAGCGCAAACAGACGCTGCGGCTCTGGGGCGGCAGGTCCAAGCCGGAGTGACCCGGGCTGTTACGCGCCAGCTTTTTTCGGTCGTACCCGCACCACAACCTTGGTGCTGATCTCGGGTGTCTTCTCGCGGCTGGCGATCCACTCCGGCGCTTCCTTGTCGTTGTCGGGGTTGTACATCGCCGTAAGCCCGATTGACTCCGTGCCGAAACTCGTCAGCCCGATCAGCGTCCCTTCGACATCCGCAACGTAGTACTCAGGGCCGGGTTTTGCATCGTCGCTCGCCGGCGGATTGGGCGTGGCTGCGGTTCCCTCGCCGGGCGCGCGCTGCGAAAGCTTTTTCGCTGCAAGCTTTGAACCTGCAAAGACCCACTTGGCATCCGGTGCGATCTCCCTGAGCGACTTGCCGTCCTTGATGTTCACAATCCAATCCGCAGGGTCTTCTTCTCGCTGCGTTCCGTCTGCGCCCGTGACGACGAATCGCACTTCCACTTCATCCCCATCGGGCGGAATGCCCACCCACTTCTTTTCTTCGAGCTTCCACGCGCCCGGCTTGCCCGGTTTGAGCCCCAGCAACAGAAGCGCGGCATGCACCTGCGACGGCTTTGCCTTGGTCACAACAAGCGATTCATGTTCTTTGCTGTCGTAGCCGCAGACGGTGGTTTCGAGGAAGACCTTCAGGTCGGCTTTCGTGTGCGCGTTGACCGGAACCACGCCGTCGAACTCCGCCACTCTTCCACCAAGATCGACGCGAACCCCGGGAAACACTTCCCGCATCGCGGGTGCGGCAGCCGGGGCTTCGGCCTTGGGTGGCTCCGGCTGAATCGGTTCCTCTCCGGCGACTGCGGCGAGAGCAAGGCCAGCACACACGATCAAACTCCACCGAATAGTTCTTTTCATTGCAAGCCCCCCAACGAACGCACTTCGCGAACAAAGAGCTCGCCTCGTTTCTCGTAGTTTTCGAATTGATCCCACGAAGCACACGCGGGGCTCAGCAGAATCACATCTCCGGCGCGAGCCGACTTCACCGCTTCAGCCGTGGCCCGCTCGACCGTGGCGCATTCCTTCGCCTTGCCTCCCGCTGATGCTGCGATCGCGTTACCCGTCTTGCCGATTGTGTACAAACCCGCCAACTTCCCACCGAGCGCCCCAATCACGCCCAAATCCGATCCCTTGTCATATCCGCCGGCGATCAGGTGAACGCGCCCGGCTCCCGCTTCGCCCGGTTCTTCAAATGCCGTGACAGCGAGCAGACACGCTTCGGGAGTCGTCGACTTTGAATCGTTGAAGCACCGCACAATTCCATCGCCCCGTTTGATGGTTGCCGCGAGTTGGAGACGGTGTGGCAAACCGGCAAACGTTTGTACGGCCTTCTCAGCCGCATCCCGGGTCAAACGCGGTTCTGCCGCCAGCGCCGCTTCCACTGCGACCATTGCGTTCTGTCGATTGTGCTTTCCTGGAATCGCGAGCCCGCTGACTTCGCCTCGGGCAGCGATTCGTTTCACTCCCGTGCCGCTCTTCCACTCACTGGTTTCGCTCCCCGGAGGCAACACGGCAATGTCTGCATCGCGCTGCGATCTCAGTAATTCCTGCTTGCTGCGGCGATAGTGCTCGAGATCACCGTGCCAATCGAGGTGATTCGGCGAGAGATTTGTGACCACCGCAATATGGGGCGACCAACCGGGGCCAACTTCTGCCCGGCTCAGTTCCGCCGGCGCAACTTTCGCAAGCCCGCCAAGCCAGCAGAGCATCGCGCTCGAAAGTTCCAGCACAACATGCGTGTCGTGATCGATCGAGCTGCCAAGGAGAGAGCCGCCGATGTTGCCGCCAAACACCGCCTTAAAGCCGCACTCTTTGAGAATGTGATGGATCATCGCGCTCGTCGTGCTCTTGCCGGCAGAACCGGTGACACCGATGACACGTTCGCGATTCGGAAGCTGCTCAACCGTGAGCCCGATTTCTGTCGTCACCGGGATTCCCGCCGCCCACGCTGCCCGCAGAAACCGATTCTCCCACGGCTTTTGCACCGCCGGATTCGCAACGACCAATTCGCACGTTGTAAAATCGCTGACGTTGTGCCCGCCAAGCCGCAGCTCGACCGCGCCGCTCTTCACAAGTTCCGCGATCTGCGCGACCGACGCCGCGAGCTTTTCGTCAGATTCGATATCGGTGAGCAGCACAGTCGCGCCGCGTTCCGCCAGCCAGCGCGTCACGCTTGCGCCGCCCCCGAAACGCCCGAGGCCCATGACCGTAACTCGTTTGCCTTCCAATGCTGCACCATCCATGGCACGAATTCTCCTGTCGCAGAATAGCGGAACATTAAGAACGGGATTCCGACCGGCAGGTCGCGAAATTTGATCCGGAATCCTGTAACCGGCCACCGGACGCCGAATCGAACCCCAGTACCCATTCACATCCCAGGAGCGAAGAAATGTCCCAGAAACTCAAAGGGCAGGTTGCCATTGTCACCGGAGCATCGAAAGGCATTGGCTCTGCCATCGCCAAGCAACTTGCCGCGGAAGGCGCCTCCGTCGTCGTCAATTACTCGTCGAGCAAGGAAGGCGCGGACAAAGTCGTCTCCGAGATCACGGCCAAGGGTGGCAAAGCCGTCGCTGTTGGCGCGAATCTCTCGAAAAAGGCCGACATCGACAAGCTCTTCGCTGAAACGAAGAAAACCTACGGGCGTCTGGACATTCTCGTCAACAACGCGGGCATTTATGACTTCGCTCCGCTCGAGAACGTGACGGAAGAGCACTTCCACAAGCAGTTTGACCTGAACGTGCTCGGTCTCTTGCTCGCCTCGCAGGCAGCCGCAAAGCAGTTCGGCTCCGAAGGTGGCAACATCATCAACATCAGCTCCGTGGTCAGCACGCTCGCCCCGCCCAATGGCTCGGTCTACAGCGCAACCAAGGCCGCGGTCGATGCGATCACCAAGTCGCTCGCCAAAGAACTCGGGCCCCGCCGCATCCGCGTGAACTCGATCAACCCCGGCATGGTGGCGACCGAAGGCTGGCAGGCCGCCGGCATCAAAGACAGCGACATGCACAAGTCGATCCTCGCAACGACCCCGCTCGGACGCATCGGCGTGCCGGACGATATCGCGGGCGCCGCGGTCTTCCTCGCATCGAAGGACGCGTCGTGGCTGACCGGCGAGACGATCATGATCGCCGGCGGCTTCCGCTAGTTCCAAAATCCCCACCCAGCGCAGGCGGCGCTTCGCTCAGCCCGTGCGGAGCGCCGCTTTCGCGCGCCCAACGCACCTCAACCCTTCCGCATGATGAACAGATAGTTGAATCCCCGCAGAAAGAAATTGCCTTCCTCCGCCGCCTTGTGCCAGTTCCCGCGCTGCAACTTCTGATTGTGCCGCACCACCGAAATGATGTCGACCGGCTGCATGCTCTCCCGCATCATCGCAAACAACTCAAATCCAATCGGCGCAAATCCCGTTGATTTGGAATTCGCCCCCGGCTTGCTGTAACTGTCACTCACGTACAGAGCCATGTGCCGCCCGGGCTTGAGCACCCGCGCGATCTCCCGCAGCACACGCTGCATCGAGTCGTAATACGCCTTGCCTCCATCCTGGCTCAGCGCATCGAGCTTCCCGATACACGCCGGGTCATCCGAATAGTCCACATGCGTTGAGTACGGCGGATCCACAAACACAAAGTCCACGCTCGCGCTCGGAAGATCGATCTTGCGCGCATCACCCTGCCGAATATCCGGTCGCGACGGCGCCAAATCAAACCCGATCCCGCGCCTCTTCAGATCCATCGCCACATCAATCGTCGTTCCGCTCCCCACCATCGGATCCAGCACCGTGTCGCCCGGCTTCGTATACCGCTGCAAACACTGCCAGATCACCCACGACGGACTCGCCCCCACATACCGCTTGTCGCCCTGCATCCCACCCGAAGCACCTTCGTAATGCTGGCTCGGATATTCCCAGAGCGTGGTCGTCATGATCTGCATCTGGGGCAGCGCCCGCCTCACCGGCCGCGACGGCGCATGCTGCGAAGCCCCTTCAGGCCCCGTGCGCGTGTCATCGCCCTTGCGCCCTTTCCCACCCCCACCATCACCACGATTTGGTCGGATCGGTCTCATGCGTGTTCGATCGAATCCACGGTCGCCTTACGTGTTCCAATTCTTGCGAATCCCCTCGAGCAATTTCGCCTTCGCCTCTTCCATTCCCATCGCCATCTTCGCGCCCGCCGCCCGAACGTGCCCGCCGCCCCCAAACTCTTTCGCAACGGCGTTCACATCCACCGATCCCGCGACCGACTTGCTCCGCATGCTCACCTTCGTGAGTTTCTCGCCGGGCTTCGACTCCATCCCAAACTCGCTCGCGTCCGCTTCCGTCAGCACAACCGTCACCATCACCGATTCCAGAGTCTGCGAGTGGTCCGCAAAGCCGCCCGAATCCGACGCCTGCGCTCCCGTCTCGGCGTAATCCTTCTTTGTGATCGTCATCACCGCGACGCGGTTCTCATCAAACAGCTTCAGCGAATCGAGCGCACGCCCGAGCAACTTCAGCCGGGGCAGTCTCTCCCGCTGCTCGATGCTCACATAAAGCGCCGCGTGATCAACCCCCGTCGCGAGCAAATCAGCCGCGGCACGCAGCACCTTCGGCGTCACATTGCTGTGCTTGAACCACCCGGTGTCCGTTGCAAGCCCAAGATAAAGCGGCTCCGCGACTTCCTTCGGCAACTCCGCCAGCGTCTTCTTCTGCAGAATCAGGCGGCACAACTCCGCCACCGGCTGCGCCGCCGCCGCATTCGTCGTATCCACATACCGGCGCGGCGCAATATCCGGATCGCCCTGCGCATGATGATCCACCACCGCAACTTCCGTCCCGTGCGCCTTGAGCCACGGCTTGATCATCTCCACCTGCACCCACGAACCGGTATCGACGATCACAACCGCATCCGCCCCTTCATGTTCGATCTCGCTCGCGTTCTCGATCGAAACCGACGGCGTCTCGCCCACCACCCGCTTGATCCACGAAGGCCGGGGTCCGAAATACCAAGCCCGCGCCCGTGGCGGCAAGCTGATCGGACCAGCATTCTTCTGCGCCAGATTCAACGCCCGCACAAGTCCGAGCGAAGATCCAACCGCATCACCATCCGGCTTCACGTGCGTCGCGACCACGATCTTGTTCTTCGTGCGAAGCCACTCCGCGATCTCGGGAAGGCCGATGCCGCTCCCCCATTTGGCGGTGTTGACAGCGGGTGCGCTCGAAACCGTTGTGCCACTCATCGTGCGAACGTCCTTGTCGCACGAGCCGCGCCGGGCGCGACAACGGCGGGTCTTGAAGAATCCGAATCCAGGGAATCAGCCGAAAGCTCGACTCTGCAATTGAGCAGTTGAAGCGCCGTCACACGATCGCGCGCGAGTTGTTCCTTGAGTGCATCAAGCCCGGAGAACCGGACCGTATCACGCACCCAGCCGACCAGTTCAATCGCAAGTGTCCAGCCATATTCCGGAACGCCCGTCGCGGCCGCTCCACGACTCGGATCCATCAGATGTGCTTCGATGCGCGGTTCCGGCGCATCAAACGTCGGCCGCGCCCCGACATTTACGGCCGCCGCAAGCCGCCGCCCATCGGGCATGCGCGCCCATGCCGCGTACACACCCTGCGCCGGCAACAACACCGCCTGATCAGCCGCCTGCACGATGTTCGCCGTCGGAACGCCAATCGTGCGACCTCGCTGATCGCCCTTGGTCACGACGCCAGCAATTTCGTGCGGATGCCCGAGCACCAGCGACGCATCGCGGACGCGTCCCTGCGCGATCAAGTGCCGCACCAGCGTGCTGCTCGCGCGCACAATCGAAAGATCGGAGAGCGCAACTTCCACCGGCTGAACGATCTCAACCGCAAAGCCCATCCGCCGCCCTTCATCGATCAGCGTCTCGATCGAACCCGCGCGGCCCTTCCCGTAGTTGAAATCGGGCCCCTCCACCACCGCGACCGGCTTGCGCTCGCGCACAAGCATCGCCAGAAACTCATCCGGCGTCATCGCAAGCAGCGCGTCCGTCGGCTCGAGCTTCACGACTTCGTCGGCGCCCGCTTCGCGCAGCAATTCCGCCCGCCGATCAAACGCTGTCAGCCGCGCCGGCGCACTTCCCGGCCTCAACCGGCTCGTCGGATGCGGATCGAACGCCAGCGCGACCACCTTCGCGCCGGAAACGCTGGCAAGGCTTCTCGCCCGCCGGATCAACTCCCTGTGACCCGCGTGCACGCCGTCGAAATTACCGATGGTGACCACCGCCCTGGACATGCCTGAAGGCTAGCAGGCTGAGGCAGCCGTTTTCACGCCCGCTTCACGCCCCGGACATTCACCCTCCAATACTTTTGTACATGCGTTTGAAGCGTGAGCACAAGTCCAAACTCGAGTTCTGGACAAGCGCCCTTCGCTCGGGAATGCGCCGCTACGTCAAGCACCTCGCCGATCTCAGCCACTTTCACGATCACACGCCCAGTCCCGCCGATTTCGCCGAAGCCTGGTCGCGCGAATGCGAAAGCGCGGGCAACGACATCGTGGTCTGCTGGCTCGGACACTGCACCGTACTGATTCGTCTCGGCCGCCTGAACATCCTCACCGATCCGGTCTTCTCTCGACGCATCGGCGTCAAGATCGGCAAGCGCACCGTCGGCCTCACCCGCATCGGCGATCCACCCCTCCAGACAAAGCACCTAGATCGGATCGACGTCATTCTGATCAGCCACCCGCACTTCGACCATCTCGACAAACCGACGCTTCAGCGCCTGCGTTCGCCCTCCACGCTTGTCGTGACCTCCAAAGCCTCGCGGCGACTCATCCCCTCCGGCTTCGCCGATGTGCTCGAAATGGACTGGCACCAGACCGCCGTCCTCGAAAACCTCAAGCTCGAAACCATCAAGCCACGCCACTGGGGCGCTCGAACCGCCTGGGATCGTCACCGGGGGTACAACAGCTACGTCCTCACCGTCGGCCCCCAAAAAGTCCTCTTCGCTGGCGATACGGCCCTCACCGACGCCTACGCCAAGCTCCAAAGCATCGACCTCGCCATCTTCGGCATCGGCAGCTACGAGCCCTGGGAGCACGCCCACGCCACGCCAGAGCAGGTGTGGAGCATGTTCAGCCAGTTCAACGGTGCCAAGCTCCTCCCAGTCCACCACTCCACCTTTGAGCTCGGCGATGAGCCGCATGGCGAACCAATGCAACGCCTCGAAGTCGCGGCAGGCCCCGAACACAAGCGCGTGCTCGAGTCGCACATCGGGAAAATTCTGCGGGTAAGTTCTGAACCGGTAAAAATTTAGCGATTCCGTACAAGAAACGACTTGTGTGTACGGTCTATATTTGGTATTCTATATGGCGTGACTCGCCCCGCCACATCTTCGCAGCGTCGACCGGCCGTAAACCCGGCCGTCGAATCCGACCCAGTTTTGAACCCGGGGCCGGCTCTAGGTCCAGACCCCGTGCTGGACCCAGAGCTGGACCCGGTGCCGAACCCAGTGCTGAACCCAGGCCTGAACCCCGGTTCGGATCCGGAGATGGGCCCAGAGACGGACCCAGAGACGGACCCAGAACCGGACCCACCTCCGATCCCAAACCCGGATTTCACTTCCAAAGACGCACTGCCCCGCGGCCGCGCACGAGGCCGAGGTTCTGGTCTCAACCCCGGCAACCGCTTCGAAACCGTCCGCCTCCACGTTCTCGGCGAGCACCTCGATCAAGTCCTTGCCGAAAGCCCACACGGCACGCAAGTCCAAACCAAAGTTCTCCCCGACCAGACCAAGTCCTTCATCAACCCAGTTGATTCGCCCGACCTTTCCATGAAGTGGACAGTCAACCCCTACCGCGGCTGCGAGCACGGCTGCATTTACTGCTACGCCCGCCCCGGCCACGAATATCTTGGAATGTCCAGCGGCCTCGATTTCGAAACAATCATCCTCGCCAAGCACGACGCCCCCGCCCTTCTCCGCCGCGAACTCGCAAAACGAAGCTGGCGGGGCGAAGCAATCACGATGTCCGGCGTGACCGATTGCTATCAGCCCGTCGAGCGCGAACTGCAAATCACCCGCAAGTGCCTCGAAGTCTTCGTCGAGTGCCGCCAGGCGGTCGGGATCATCACCAAGAGCAAACTCATCCTGCGCGATCTCGATCTGCTCGCCAAGTTGCACGAGCATCGCGCCGTCCACGTCGCGATCAGCATCACAAGCCTCGACAACGACCTCGCATCCAAAATGGAACCGCGCGCCTCAAGCCCGCGCGATCGCCTGCAAACCGTGCGTGCACTTGCCGCTGCCGGAATCCCAGTCACAGTCATGACCGCGCCAATTCTCCCCGGAATCAACGATCGCGAGATCCCCGCGCTCCTCGAAGCCGCGGCAGACGCCGGCGCAACCAGCGCCGGCTGGGTCATGCTCCGCCTCCCCTATCAGATCAAAGACCTGTTTCTCGAGTGGCTTCAGCGGCATTTCCCCGATCGCGCCGCCAAAGTCGAATCCTTCATCCGGGAAATGCACGGTGGCGATCTGTATGACTCACGCCACTTCGTTCGCCAGCGGGGCCAAGGACCAATGGCACAGCAGATCGCCGCAACATTCCGTCTGTTCGCAAAGAAGTATGGCCTCGAGAAGCAGCGCCATGCTCTGAACGAAGAAGCCTATTTGCCTCCCAAGTGTGTGGACGGACAATTGGGGCTCTTCTAAGCAGAAGGCGCGCCAAAGCTCGTCCGGAACGCCGCATCAAAGTCGGCGCCGGAAAATGGCTTCTCGAGCACCGGGGCCGATGCAAATTGCGCCGGGAGCGAATCGGCCGCATAGCCAGTCAAAAAGATGAATGGAATCTTCCGCTCCATCAATTCGTCCGCCACCGGATACACGAGATGGCCATTGAGATTGACATCCAGCAAAGCGCCCGCCAGATCGGCCTCGTCTCGCGAAGCCGCGAGTGCGGTCTCGACCGTCGAGTAAGGACCGACGACGACGCACCCGCGTTTTCGAAGCAGCATCTCGATGGTTTCAGCCACCAGCATGGTGTCTTCGACCACGAGAATCCGAAGTCCGGCAAATGGAGATGGGGTGCGAACGCTCGACAAATTGCCTCCGAATCACGCCTTTGGTTCGTTCTCGTCAGTCCACGTCATTTCGATCGTGCAGCGGAACCCGCTCGGGTCATATTCAAACTTCACCTTGCCCCCGTACTCGTACTGAATGGATCGCTCGATCAGTTTCGATCCGAATCCGGCCTTCATCGGAGGTTTCACAGCCGGACCGTCTACCTCGGTCCACGAGCAACGCAGCGTGCGCCGCGAACCCTGCGATTCAAGATCCCAGCCAATGCGAAGCGAACCGTCCGCCACCGAAAGCGAACCGTACTTGGCCGCGTTGGTCGAAAGTTCATGAAACACGAGCGCCAGCGAAAGCGCGGCACGCGCGGGCAGCACAACGTGCTGCTTGTCAAACCCGCACTGAATCTTGTCGCGACAGAAGGGCAGCACCACTTGCTCGAGAAGATGATGCAGCGTCGTGCCCTTCCATTGGTCTTTGCTCAGCCGCCTGTGCGCGTGCGCCAGCGCTTGAATCCGGCCCTCGAACGCCGGGCCAAAATCTTCGAGCGAATGCGAAGCCGCAATAGTCTGTGTCGCAAGCGACGCGACCACCGCCAGCATGTTCTTCACGCGGTGATCAAGCTCGGCAACGAGAACTTTCTGATGCTCCTCTCGCGCCTTTCGATCGGTCACATTGCGTGCGATCTTCGAAGCACCGACAATCACACCGTTCGAATCGCGAATGGGCGAAACCGTCAACTCAATATCCAGCCGCTTTCCTGCCTTGTCAACGCGAACGGTATCGAAATGCTCGATCCCATCGCCATGACGAACCCGCCTCAGAATGTCCACCTCTTCCGAACGGCGGTCAGCCGGAATAATGAGGTTGATCGACTGTCCCACCATTTCCTTCGCGGTGTATCCGAACATCCGCTCGGCCGCGGCATTCCAACTGAGCACGATTCCATCCAGATTCTTGCTGACGATCGCATCTTCCGAAGAGTCGACAATCGCGGCAAGCCGCGCGCGAGACATATCGGCGGATTCGCCTTCGCCAATTCTGTGCATATCGACGGCAGGCACGCGACGGATCAATGCTTCGCCCGAACCACGCACCGATTTTTTGCGGGGCGCTTTCTTGGCCGAAGTTGCCCGACGACGCGGATTCCCCTTGCGCCGGGGAGACGTGGTTCGAACAGACCGGGCTTTCGATTTCTTTCGCAGCAACACGCGCTTTCGATGAAAGGAGACAAACGTAATCCAGCGAGGATCATAACGGATTCGCCTCTCAGGCTCGGCTATCCAAACGCACATTTACTTCGCATAAGTTTCTGTTCAGGCTGGCCGGCTGTGCGTCGGACACCGACGTGCGATTTACAACAGCGGACCGGCCAGCTGAGCGACGTTATCTGCGAACCGTTCGACCCACGCCCGCTTCCGCCACGACTCCGATTTGACCTGGATCGACTCTTGCAGGTACTTGCGCTGCTGCTTGCGCAGCTCGTCGGTGAATTCGCCGTCATACACAAAGAGGGTGATCTCGAAGTTGAGCCAGAAAGACCGCATGTCAAGGTTCGCCGAGCCGAGCATCCCCAGCTTGCGATCGACGGTCGCAGTTTTCGCATGCAGCAGGCCTTCAGGGTGCAGCGCAATCTTCACGCCCGCATCAAGCAGATCCTGAAATTGTGCGCGGCTCGCCGCTTCCACCAGCCACGAGTCGAGCGTGTCGGGAAGCACGAGCGTTACTGCCACACCCCGGAGCGCGGCGTTTATCAGTGCCGCCTTCATCGATTCATCGGGAACGAAATATGGCGTCACCATCACAATCTCTTCGCGCGCCGAAAAGACTGCCGCGAGCAGGGCTTGTCGGATCGCGTCCGGCTGCGGGCCGGGTCCAGAAGGAACAACATGCACGATGGATGTTCCAGTTTTCCCGGGCGCGGGATAGAACACATCGGGGTCTTTGAGCTTTTCTTCCGTTTCCGCGGCCCAGTCACGCAAAAAAACCGTCTGCAGCGCCTGCACTGCCGGACCGGTGATCCTCACGGTTGTGTCGATCCATGGCCCGACTCTCTTGCGACGTCTGTTTCGATACGTCTTGTCCGTCAGATTCTGGCTGCCGCAATAGGCGATTGTGCCGTCGATCACCGCAATCTTGCGGTGATTTCGAAGATCAAGACGCGCAAGAGCCATGCGAATGAGCCCTGCGGGGAGTGCGCCGACCACCTGCACTCCGGCCTCGCGCATCTTCGAACATTCGCTGCAACCAAGAAACCCTTTGGCGCCGACCCAGTCCACGAGCACTCGGCACTCGACGCCGCGCTTCGCCGCCGCGATCAGAGCGTCACCGATTTCCTTGCCCCGACCCTCGGGCATCCAGATGTAATAAAGCAGGTGGCAATGATGCTTGGCGCCGTCGATGTCGGCCTTGAGTTTGTCGAGAACAAGATTTGCATCGTCCATCAGGTCGAGCGCGTTTCCCTTGAGCGGGGGCATCCCGCCCAGCGCGGTCCCGAGCTTGGCAAGCACGGCATAGCACTCTTCCTCCGCGTGCCACTCGAGGTGCTTCTTCCGCCAGCCGGCCTCCACCTCGTCGTTGAAGTTCTTGGTTTTTCGTTCAAACTTGAGAGCCCGGCGCGTGCCCAGCCGGTTCTCGCCCATGATGAGATAGAGGAGCGGTCCGAAGATCGGGAAAAAGAACAGAATGATGATCCACGAGAGCGAGACCGAGGGCTTGATGCCGCGCATGATCACACGCAGGATCAGCGCAATGCGAACAGCCGCTTCGAGCGCGAACACGGAAAATCCAAACCACGGCGACGAGAACATGGGCTTCAGAATAGCCGCTACATGCGTGCCGCAACGCGTCTGCGTCTTCCGCGGCAGGTGAAATCGGATTTAGCCGCCGGGCTTCTTCAAGCGCGAAACAAGTGTGGATGCTTTCACTTCGACGCCCTTCAGAATCGAATCGAGCGCTTCGCGGTTCGGGGCGTAGTCCATCGCAACGTGCCGGCTGATCGCCTCGATCTTGACGAGGTGAGCGAGCGAAAGAGTGAAGGAATGCATTCCCTCACCCGGGTCGGCGCCGGTGTTGCCGCTGATGAGGGCGGGAAGATCGTTGTCCTCGCCTTCTCGAATCTTTTCCTTGACGAGGCCATTGCCCAGAAGCACCTCGGTCGCAGGAACCACTTTGACGCCGTAACTCTCGTGCGCCGGCAGAAGTTTTTGAGCACAGATCGCGCGAAGAGTGTTGGCGATTGCCGTGCGGATAAACGCACGCTCGGTCGGCGGGAAGAACTCGAGCATGCGGCTGAATGCCTGCATGGTGTCGGCTGTGTGCATCGAACCGAATACGAGGTGCCCGGTTTCCGCCGCTTGGATCGCCGCGAGCACCGTCGCGTGATCGCGCAGTTCGCCGATCATCACGACGTCGGGGTCTTCACGCACGACGAAACGCAGCGCGGTCGGATAGTCGTTGACGTCAATCCCGATCTCGCGCTGGCTCACGATCGATTTCTTGGGAACGATTCGATACTCGACGGGGTCTTCGATCGTGATGATGTTTTCCGCACGGGTCTGATTGATCTGCTCGATCATCGCCGCGAGCGTGCTCGATTTACCCGAGCCCGTCACCCCCACCACCAGAATCAGTCCATCGGCCGACTCGCTCACCAGCTTCGAATAGATCTGCGGGAGATGCAGCTGCTCATAACTCGGAATCTCCGCCTTGACGCGGCGGATCGCGGCATGCGTATGAGCACCGGCGCGGAAGATGTTGATTCGGAAGCGATCGCCGTCCGGCAGACTGGCGGAAAAGTCAAGGTTGCCGGTCTGTTCGAACTTGTCCTTCTGCACCGCCGTCAGAATCGGATCGAGCAGGTGGTCGGCCTCCTCTTCCGTGATCGGAGGCGAATCCACAGCACGCAGCAACCCGCCGATGCGGTACGTCGGCGCGATGCCGACTTTGATGTGCAGATCCGAAGCATCAAGCTTCTTCATCGAGCCGAGCAGACGCTGAATCGTGAGGCTGCCCGTGATCATGGCGGGAGAATACCAGACGCCCCCCACCGACGCCGGTTTCGCCTAGAACACAATGACTGCAATGTGATTGACATTTGTGCCCGTCGGTCCCGGCCGCAGATGCGTCGCCCCGGTTGTGGGAATCGCTCCGAAAAACCCGTGGCTGTCGTGGCTCGCAAGCGCGCTTCCCGCGTCCAGACCTGTCGCGTTGGCCATCTGGACTGTGCTGCCGTCGACAATGGCTCCTGCCCCATCTGTGGGCCCATCGATTCCGTCGGTCGAGTAGACCAGCGCGGCTGCGGATGTGCCAGCAAATTCAATCGCGAGCGCCAACGCGAGTTCCTGGCTCGGGCCGCCCGCTCCGCTCGCGCTGCCGACATTCACGGTCCACTCACCCCCCACGATCAGCACGCGGGGCGATTCGGCAACGGGCTGCGATCGCACGAACTTGGCGATTCGTTCGGAAACAGAAATTGCGTCTCCCGCGACTTCGTGCCACTTCGCAGCGACCGGAAGGCTGATGGAAGCGGCGTGAACGGCAAGGTCATCCACGAGTCGGCGATTGCCACCGATGACCGTTGTCGTGACAGCAGACAGCGACGGCTCGCCGGGCTTGGGAGTTTCACGGATTTCTCCAAGCGCGCCTCGATGAAGATGCTGAACAATTTCTGGAGCGCGGGTCTGGCCGTCAACCTTCTTCAAAACGGCGAGCGCCGCGGCGTATGTGGTCGGATCGGGCGCGAAGGGCCCGGAGGAAATGACATCGAGCGGATCGCCGAGCACATCGGACAGGATGAGCACGCGAATATCGCCTGCTTTGCACAGCGCGCCAAGCCGTCCGCCTTTCAGTTGCTCGCAATGTTTGCGTACCGCGTTCAGTGCGTGAATATCGCAACCGGCACGGTTCAGAAGCTGGGTCACATTGCGGAGGTTTTCGAGAGACAACCCAGGAGCCGGAAGCGTGAGGTGCGCACTTCCTCCGCCGGAAATGAGAACGAGCAGATGATCGGAGGGAGCAAGAGATTGCACGAATGCGCCGACGCGCGTCGCGGCCGCGACATTCCGCTCCGTCGCGAGCGGATGATCGGCGGGAAGCAGTTCGACGTTCGCGACATCGAACGCTGCACGCCGATCGGGAGCGAGCGATGCGAGCCGTTCCGGCACGCAAGTCACGATACCCCGCGAGACGCGCGGGCCCAGCGTCAGAAGCGCTTCATCCGCCATTTCGAGGGACGCCTTGCCGATCGCAAGCAAGGCAAACGACTCGGGAGGGTTGCGAGCGAGTTGCTCGAGATGCGGGTGGAGCGCGTGCCGCGGATCGGCGGCGTGCTGCGTTGCCTTCAGGAAAGAGAGGAGATGTGAAGCAATTGCAGGCATCACAGCACGGGAGCGCTGCCGTTCGCCTACCGGCCAAGTTCGGCAAGTCGGTGCACGGCCAGATCAATGGTCTCGGCTTTCTTGCAGTACGCGAATCGAACAAACGATCTGCCGTGTTCGCGGTTTTCGTAGAACACGCTGGGCGGAATCGCGGCGACGCCGCAGCGTTCGATCATTTTCTGGCAGAGATCGCGATCGTCGGTCGCGCCGAGGCGAGCGCTGACTGCGGAATGGTCGGCCATGATGAAATAGGTGCCGTCGGATGGAAAAGCTTTGAATCCAAGATCGGTCAAGGCAGTCGCCAGTACGTCGCGATTTCGTCGGAAGAGCGTTTTGTATTCCTCGACGATCGGACCCGGGTTTTCGATGACCGCCGCGGCGCCGTGCTGGAGAGGTGTTGCGGTCGCGAACGTCAGGAATTGGTGAGCGGCACGCACTCCGGCGGTGAGATTCGGCGGTGCGATCGCCCAGCCGATCTTCCAGCCGGTCAGACTGAACGACTTGCCGAGCGAGGAGAGAGTGACGGTGCGCTCCCACATTCCGGGCAGAGTGGCGAGAGAGATGTGCGGCAGCGACGGCTCGTAGGTGAGGTGCTCGTAGACCTCATCGGTGATCGCGAGCACGTTGTGCTTCTGGCAGAGCGAGGCGATGAGTTCGAGCTCGGCCTTCGTGTAAACCTTGCCGGTCGGATTGTGCGGCGTGTTGACCAGGATCGCGCGAGTGCGATTCGTAAACGCTGCACGCAGTTCGCCCTCATCGAAACCGAAGCGACCGGTCGAATCCGGACGAAGCGTGACAAACTTCGGCGTCGCGCCGGCGAGCGCAACGCAGGCGCGATACGAGTCATAGAACGGCTCGAAGAGGATGACCTCCTCGCCGGGATTAATCAGTCCGAGAAAAGTCGCCGGCAGGGCTTCGGTGCAGCCGCTGGTGATTGTGACGTGCGCGTCGGGATCGATCGAGAAAGGTGCCGAGGTGTCAAGGTGTCGAGGTGTCGAGGGGGAAACAGAAAATCGCTTCGAGAACGTGGAAGCGATGGCGGCATTCAACTTTGGGACGCCGAACATTCGCGCGTACTGCGAGTGACCGGCATCGATCGCCGCCTTCGCGGCGTCTTTCGCAAGCTGGGGTCCATCAAAGTCGGGAAATCCCTGCGCGAGGTTCACGGCGTTGTGCTTCACCGCGAGCGCGGTCATCTCGGTGAAGATGGTGGTGCCGAAGGGTTGAAGACGCTTCGCGACGGAGGACATCAACCCAATGTAGCAAGGACCGATGCAAGGGCGGATTCCTCGCTGAGCGGGTCCACATCAATCGTGATTTCGGCGACCGATCGGAAAATGGGGTCCCGTTCCCGGAAGATCTGGTCCACTTCGTCGATCGGGTTGTTTCCGGTCAGGCTCGGGCGCGTGGAAAGATCGGTCTTCGCCATCCGGCCCCGCAAAGTGGCGGGTGTCGCGCGCAGGTACACGATTCGCGAGCCGGATTCTTTCATCGCAGCCAGCGCTGCCTGTGCATCCGGATCGGTCGGCGTTCCTCCTCCCAGTGAAAGCACCCCCACCGATTGCAACTCTGACATTCGGAGCGCCTCGACCTCGCCGGCACGGAAGGTTTTCAAACCGAGCTTGCGAATTGCGTCCCCGGCGGAGGGCTGGTTGAGCACCTTTGCCGTGAGATCGTCGAGATCAAGAAATGGGAGGTTGAGCTTCTTTGCCGCGAGAGCGCCGAGCGTGGTTTTTCCGCTGGTGCGCAGGCCGAGGAGGATGAGGCGAGGAGAAGGCATTTCTTCGATGTCGCGGGCGGGATGCGGCGTTGAGCTTACGCGGGAATCCTTCGTTCATGCGAGGCGCGCGTGACGCTAGTTCCCGCCAATCCCGAACGGCTTCACCGACACCTTCGGATCGCCGACCGTGCCGGTGATCTGATACTGGATCATTTCTTTCGTCACGCTGCCGATGATTCGGCCGACCGCTCCAAGAGGCTGCGTGACTGCGGCAATCGGATTCGCCGTCGCAGACATGTTCAGATTCAGATGCCAGTCGATCAACCCCGTCGCACGCGCATCGAGCGCGCTGGCGACGATGTGCGATTGCGTGACCTGAATTCCCTGACCAGTGATGTTGAAGTTTGCATCGAGCGTGTGTTTGCTCGCCTGGTCGACGAGTGGAACCGCCTTCCCTGTCGCGAGATTCATCGCGTCCATCAAGCCGGGAACCACAAACAAGCGACCGTTTCGCACCGACAGGTCACCGGCACCAGTTGCGGTTGCAAGAACCGCATACGGATTCGCGGCATTAACCGCTCCTGCACTGAGACCAAAGTTGCCGGCGCTGTTGAGTTGCCCCTGAAACCCGGGCGGGGCGTTGACATCCTGCTGAGCCCGCATGAGTTTTTCGAGATCCAGATTGGTCGCCTGCCAATTCCCTTGAACCGGGATGTTGGAATCCGACAGATTTGCCGTGATCGCGGAAGCAAACTGGCCCGCGAGCAAATTAACCTGGATCGGGCTGAGATTCGCGACTCCGCCTTGGAGAGTGATCGGCACTGTCGCCGTGTCGATCGGGAACTTGAATCGCCCTGCGGCAAAGTTGAATTGTGTCAATGTCACCCCGCCCCGGAGGTCGCTTGTGCGCCAGTTGCTTGCTGGAACGGTGCCGGAAAATTTGGCCGCGAGTTTGCCGCGGGCTTCGGCGGCTTTCAGGGTCGATTGCAACTGTGGCGGCAGACCCTGAATCGTCTGTTCGTCGAGCGTGACGTTCATCGTTGCGTCGGCGATATTCGCAACCGATGTGTCCAGATTGACGAGCCCCTTCACCTTGATCTCAACGCCCGGCGCCCGACCGGCGTCGAACGCGAGTTCGTACAGGCCGCCATCAGAGCCGGAAGTGACGGGTTTGATATCGAGATCGGTGGTGATCCCGTCCAACTTCATGATGGGCTGGCCGCCTCCGGCGTCGTAGTTGATGGAGCCGTTCTTGAGGACCAGTTTGCGGAGCTGCAGGACGTTCGACAGCTTGAACTCGGTGGGAGTCTGCGACGACTCCTTGCCGGGAATGTTCTTGACAAACGGCACGAGGCCTTTGAATCCGCCACCCGGGACGGAGATGAGCGTGATCGATGGCTTATCGAGATCGACGCGCTCGATCTTGAGCGGAGCGCCGATCGTCGGAATTTCCGCGAGGGTCACGGTGAGCTTGTCGAGCTTCATGACCTGCGTCTTGTCCTGCGCGGTGAACGTCACATCGGTCAAGACGATCGTGCCGGGGTACGTGTAGTTGATCTTCTTGAAATCAACTGTGGGTTCGATGTAGGTCGAGGCGATGCCGACAAGCTGCTTGCCGATCCAGGTCTCCAGCTGACCGCTTCCGGAGCGGAGGGAGAAGAAAACGAACGCGCCGATCCCGATCGCTGCAACCACGACCAGGAGCGCGAGAACGACGATGAGTTTCTTGAGCTTTTTCATAGGTGTCCGACACACAGCCTAGCGGGAGATTTCATCGCGTGGGATTGCGCGTGGGTGTATGAAAGTTCACATAGGAGACCCCAGGGAGATTGAAAAGAAAAACACCCCGGACGACGCCGGGGTGTTTGGAAAGCCGTTTGAAACAGAGGCCTCAGGCGCGGGACTGGTAGCTGCCGTCTTCCGTGGCGACGCGGATCGTTTCGCCCTGCTTGATGAACGCGGGGACCTTGACCATGAGGCCGGTCTCGGTGATCGCATCCTTGGTCTGGTTGGTGACGGTCGCACCCTTCACTTCGGGCGGGCAATCGGCGATGGTCAGCTCAACCGAGGGCGGGAGTTCGATCGTGATTGGGTTGCCGTCGAACAGCAGGACCGTGCACTTGCTGTTGGCGCGGATGTACTTGAGCGTGTTGCCCAGAAGCTTGTCGTTCAGCTGATACTGCTCGTAGCTCTCGGTGTCCATAAACGTCGCGCCCTGCGAATCGGAATAGAGGTATTCCATTTCGCGGCGATCGAGATCGAGAATTTCGATGTCTTCGCCGGGCTGCATGCGCTTGTCGAGCGTCTTGGCGGCGATGATCTCGCGATAGGTCAGCTGCACGAAGGCGCGGAGGTTGCCGGGAGTGCGGTGCTCGATGCCGGTCACCACGCACATCTTGCCATCCATCTTGAAACCCATCCCGTTACGCAAATCGGCTGCTTTCATCGCTTCGTTCCTGCTGCTTGGTTCGTACTGGGGTTCGTGACTGAAAGAAGGCTGCCAAACCCGTTCCCCGCGAATTCAGGGGCTGATTTGGCAAGACTTTGTCAATGTGCCTTGCCGCGGGTTGCCCGGTGCGGCGAGGGGAGGATGATAGGCTGCGCGGAGGCGAACATCGACCGTCCTGATCTGTGGTTGGACAGCAATTTGAGAGTACAGACCATGAACAGCACCATTTCGCGTCGTGATTTTCTAGGGCTTTCGGTGGGAGCTGCGGGAGTCCTCGTGGCGAGCGCGGGGTTTTCGGTTCTGCCTCGGCGGTCGAAAGGCGGGTTGATTGAGGCCGAACCGGCGACATGGTTTGAATGGACGAAGCTCTCGCCTCGATGCTGGATCGCGCAGGGCGAGGGCGGAAACGTGCTCGTGATCGCGGGCGATGGCGAAGCGATCGTCATTGATGCGAAGAACCCGGCGTATGGCGCGATGCTTCGGCGCGAAGCAGAAAAGACAACCGGTTTGCCGGTGAAGACGCTGATCAACACGCATCATCACGGCGATCACACGGGAGGGAACTGGGCGTTCACGACCGACTGCACGGTGATTGCGCACGAGAAGGCCAAGCCGAGGATTGCGTCGCAGATGCCGCGGATTCAGAGCGGAGGAAAGAACGCGGCGACAGGACTTGCGAACAGCACGAAGGCGGGCAAGAACGCGATCATCGCGGACATCGGCGTGATGGAGGCCACTGGATACAAGCCGTCGGCGTGGGAGCCGACGAAGACGGTGGGCGATGTCGAGAAGCTTCACATCGGGGGCGTGAACATCGAACTGATTCACGTCGGACCGGGGCACACGGATAACGATGTGATTGTGTTTCTGCCGGATGAGAACGTGATGCACAGCGGCGACCTGCTTTTCAACAACATGTGGCCGTTCCCGGATCGCGCGGGTGGATGCGAAACGGCGGGGTGGATTGTCAGTTGCGAAAAGATCCTCGACATTTGCGGCGATCGGAAGACGGTTGTGGTGCCGGGGCATGGTGCGGTCGGCGATAAAGAGATCGCACAGCGGCAGCGGCAGATGTTTATCGCCTTGCGGGCGAAAGCGGCGGCGGCGGTGAAAGCGGGCCAGAAAAAGGAAGAGTTTTTGGCGAGGCCGTGGGATGAGTACAAGGACTATGCCGCGGCGGATTCGATCAAGGCGCGGACGCTTGGCGCGGTGTGGGATGAGGCGGCGGGCACGCCGGCGGGTTGAATGAGCGAGAATTGGTTTTCATGGAAGCGGGTTTCGCCAAGGTGCTGGGTCGCCGCGGATGAGGGTGGCAACTCGCTTGCGATTGCGTGCGAGGGCGAGGCGATTCTTGTTGATACGAAGATGCCGGGGTTTGGGGCGGTGCTGCGGCGCGAAGCGGAAGCAGTTTGCGGCGTGCCGATTCGTACGGTGATCAACACGCATCATCATCGAGATCACGTGGGCGGGAACAATGCGTTTACGCCGGATTGCGTTGTGATGATGCACGAGAATGGGATTGCTCGGGTTGGCTCGCTTGGCGAGAAGATCGCGGAAGCAGTCAAAGGCGCGCTGATTCAGGTGAGCGTGAGTGATCGCGTCGAACGGACGGCAGTGTTGCGTGAACTTCATGCGTTTGCCGCGGTGCTGCCTGCGATCGATTCGTTCGTGCCGAACCGGATTGTGCAGCGTTCCGAATCGCTGACCATCGGCGGCGTGGGGATCGAGTTGATCCATTTGGGCAGTGGGCACTCGGACAACGACCTGATCGTCTGGATTCCGAGCGAGAATGTGCTGCACAGCGGGGACCTGATTTTCAATCACGCTTGGCCGTATGTGGATCGAAGCGGCGGGATGCAAAGTGCGGGGTGGATTGCGGGGTGCGAGAAGATCCTTGAGCGTTGCGATGCGGAAACCGTTGTGGTTCCGGGACACGGAGCGGTGGATCGGCGCGAAGCGGCGGCGCGGCAGCGGGATTTACTTCTTGATTTGCGGGCAAGAGCGGAGCACGCGGTGGGTTCGGGAATTGCGCGAGAGAAGTTCTTGAGCTCAGCGCTCGATGAATACCGCGCACTGGGACGTGCGGAGAGGCTCAAGCCGATGGCGCTCGGTGGTTTTTGGGATGAAGCGGCGGAGGCTTCAACAGGCTAATCGTTATTGGCCGAGTGCGCGAAGCACGACTGTTGCATACGCCCCGCGCGGCAGATCGAAACTTGCGGTCCGTTTGCGAAGACCGCCTTTCGAGAGTTCGTCGGTTTCCGGCTTTGTCAGCGACCAGTTGTTCACCTCGACGAAGAGCTTGCGCTGAGCTTCGCCGAAGAAGGGACGCTTGAGGCCTTTGACGCGGAGGTCGGCGACTGTCACGCTCTCGGAAGCGAGGACGCGCTCGTAGGTTTCCTTCCACGGGTCGAGCAGGTCGGAGTTTCTTGCGAGCAGCGGGAGATCGAGGTTGCGCCAAGGCGCGTGGACGGTGGATGCGGGCGCGAAGAGCATCTCGCCGTATTCGTCGGGGGTAGAGAAATTGCCGGGCATGGGACGAACGAGTTCGCAGGCGCAGCGGTTCCAGAGATGCGATTGATACGCCTCGACCGCGAGAGATTGGAGGAAGTATGGGAGCGCTTCGAAAGCGCGGCGGAAATCGCCGCCTCTTTCGAGCACATCGATCGCGCGGCCTTCGGGCAAACGCGGCAGATCCTTCATCGCCTTCCAGTTGCCCCAGTGCGTTGCGAGGATTCGGGTGAAGTCGCGGGTCTTGCCAGTGTCCTTGCGGGCCGGTGTTCCGATCGCGAGTTTGAGTGCAGTTTCGAAATCGCCGGTGATGAGAGACTTTGCGATCCAGCCGGCACCGTGGCGAGCGGAGCCGAATCGCTGGGCACCGAAGTAGTTGGTGATGAGAAGAGAGGTGTCGAGGTATCGAGGTGTCGAGGTGACGAGGGAAGAAGAAACTTCAGAAACGGAGGGCTTGCCGCATGTGAGAAGCCTCTCGCGGCGGTCCATCTCCTCGCTGGCGGGGCGGGCGAGATCGCGGATGACGATGGCGAAGCGGTTGCCGGTGATGTCGGCGGCGACGATCGGGTGATTAATAAAACCTTTGAGGTGGGCTTTCCACTGCTTGCCTTCGGTTTCGCGCGGAGCTTCGGCAGGTGTGCGCAGTTTGACGGTGACGTGCTGGCGGGTTTCGGCGTGCTTGTCTTTGAGGCCGGCGTAGCTGGCGTGATCGGGGCGGGCTTTGACGGAGCGGCAGAATTCGTTGATCGCGGCGGGAGTGGTCAGTGAGGCTTTGTTGAGTTCGTAGAGCGCGTGGACGTCGTTGCCCTCGGCGCGGTCCTTGATGGTTGCGAGTGTTTCGGGGGCGAGGAGTTCCTCGACGTAGAAGTCGGAAGGTTGTTTGCGGATTGTCATGGGAGGAGAAGTGGCAAAGGGGCAGAGGGGCGGAGTGGCAAAGGGATGGAGAGCGGGTAGATGCTGGCCGCTAGGCAGGCTGCTGTTGGGAGAGGCAGTGGATGGAGCCGAGGCCCCAGATGAGTTCGGTGCTGTCGACCCCCACTACTTTGTGGTTCGGGAGATGTTTCTGGAGAATGGCGAGGGCGAGCTTGTCGTTCTTCTTGTGGCGGAAGGTCGGGACGAGAACCGCGCCGTTGATGAAGAGGAAGTTGAGATAGGTTGCGGGCAGGCGCTGACCGTCGTGCTCGACGATTCCGGGCATCGGGATCTCGACGATGTTGAATGGCTCGCCGTCCTGGTCGCGGAGTTCCTGCACGCGCTGGTAGTTCTCTTTGAGAATCTTGAAGTTCGCATCGCGGCGGTTGGTTTCGAGCGCGACGACGATTGTGTTCGGATCGAGAAAGCGCGCGAGGTCGTCGATGTGGCCGTCGGTGTCGTCGCCGACGATGCCGTCGCCGAGCCAGCAGACGTGCGACTGGCCGTAATAGTCTTTGAGAAAATCTTCGAGCTGGGACTTGGACAGCTGCGGGTTGCGGTTCTTGTTGAGCAGGCAGGATTCCGTTGTGAGGACCGTGCCTTTGCCGTTGAACTCGACGGCGCCACCTTCCATGATGACGGGGACGCCGGTCTTGGTGGGCGGGTGTTTGGGGTAGAAGATGCCGGCGAAGTCGTGTCGCTTTTCTGATACGAATTCCTCGGCGATGCGTGTCGGCACGGCGTCATCGCTGTCGTAGGGCGGGTACTTTCCACCCCAGGCATTAAAACCCCAATCGACAATCGCGAGTTGCTTCTTGCCTTTGTGCGTGCGGGTGAGGAATGAAGGGCCGTGGTCACGGCACCAGCTTTCGTTGGTCTTGATGTAGTGGAACTGGATCCGTGACTTGCGGCTGCGCTTTGCTTCGAAGGCGGTTTGGGGAGCGAAATGACGGGCGGGGACGCCTCCGGCGATCAGTTGTTCGCGGGCGAGACGTTCGTAATTTTCGTTTGGGACGTTGATGTGGACGGTCTGGCGGGACGCGATCTCGCGGATGAAGAGTGCGATGTTGGCGGGGACGGTGTGGTACTTGCCGGGGAAGGAAATTCCTTCAGGGCGGGGCCAACTGAACCAGGTCGCTTCCTGGCGCGACCATTCGGCGGGGAAGGTGAAGCCGTGTGAGAGAGGTGTGCCGGTGAGTTCGCGGAGTTGGGGCATGGGGAGAAATGCTCGCTGAACGCGGCACAATTGCCGCGGAAACGGTGAGTGACAAAGGTAGGGGCTTGCGATTTGAATTCGCTGTCCAAATCCCGGTGGGCGGGAGAGCGAACCATGTCATGATTGCCCATGGTTTCGCTTGTCAATCCTCGACCTGTACGTTCGCCTGCCGCGAGCGGAATGAGTGACGATCGCAAGTATCAGGCGATGGTGGAAAGAGACGCGAGCTTTGAGGGCGCGTTCATTGTGGGCGTACGGACGACGGGGATTTTCTGTCGGCCGGGTTGCACGGCGAGACTGCCGCGGCGGGAGAATGTGGAGTTTTTCAGTGGCGCGAGCGAGGCGCTGCACGCTGGGTATCGGCCGTGCAAGCGATGTCGGCCGCTTGAACCGGTGGGCACGCCGCCAGCGTGGGTTGAGAAGTTGCTGGCGGTCGTTGAGTGCGAACCGGCACGCAGGATTACCGCTGATGAACTACGGCAGATCGGGGTGAATCCCGCCACTGCGTCGCGGTATTTCAAAGCGAGGTATGGGATGACGTTTCAGGCGTACGCGCGATCGAGGCGGGTAGGCGTGGCGATGAAGAAGCTGCGCGAAGGCAAGTCGGTTTCGAGCGCGGCGGCGCGGAGCGGGTATCGATCCGAAAGCGGAATGAGGGATGCGTTTTCGCGGCTGTTTGGTGAACCGCCGACGCGGGCCGCAAGCAAGGATGTGAAATCGCCGCTGGTCGCGAAGTGGCTGACGACGCCGATCGGCGCGATGCTCGCGGTTGTGAACGATGATGGAGTGTGCTTGCTCGAATTTGTCGACCGGAGAGCGATCGAGACGCAGATTGCGGTGCTTCGGCGAAGGTTTGAGACGTATGTGGTGCCGGGGGAGCATCCGATGTTGGCACGGGTTGAACGCGAAGCGAAGAAGTATTTTGAAGGCAAGTCGGCCGTAATCGATGTGCCGCTGGCGGTGAAGGGCACCGAGTTTCAGGAGCGCGTGTGGGAGGTACTTCGAGAAATCCCGCCGGGGGAGACGCAGAGCTATGCGCAAGTTGCCAAGGAAATGGGAAGGAAGTCCGCGGTGCGAGCGGTTGCGCGTGCGAACGGAGACAACCGCCTTGCTATCGTCATTCCTTGTCACCGAGTCATTGGCTCGGATGGGAGTTTGACCGGGTACGGCGGCGGGATTTGGCGCAAGGAATGGCTGCTGGAACACGAGCGCAAGATGGCCGCCAAGTAACTCGACTTAAATTGAGCCGGAAAACCGCTTGGCCATGTCGCCGTACGCGTCGATGCGGCGATCACGCAGGAATGGCCAGTGCGTGCGGGCGAACTCGACCTTGGCGAGATCGCAGTCGGCGATGAGGACTTCTTCGCGGTCGATGCTGGCGCGCTTGATGACTTGGCCGTTTGGCTGAGCAACGAAGGACTGGCCCCAGAATTGGATGCCGTCTTTGCTGACGGGTTTGCCGTCGGCACCGGCAACGAACTCGTGCCCAATGCGGTTGGGCGCGCAGACGTAACAGCCGTTGGCGACGGCATGCGAGCGCTGCATCAGTTCCCATGAATCGTGCTGGGCTTTGCCGTATTCGGTTTTCTCTTTTGGATGCCAGCCGATCGCGGTCGGATAGAAGAGGATCTCGGCGCCCTGCATGGCGGTCAGGCGGGCGCCTTCGGGGAACCACTGATCCCAGCAAATGAGGACGCCGATGGTGGCGTGCCTGGTCTTCCACGCTTTGAAACCGGTGTCGCCGGGCGTGAAGTAGAACTTTTCGTAATAGAGCGGGTCGTCGGGGATGTGCATCTTGCGATAGATGCCCAGGAGCGAGCCGTCGGCGTCGATGATGCTGGCGGTGTTGTGATAGAGACCACGGGCGCGGCGTTCAAAGAGACTGCCGACGATGACGACGTTGTACTTCTTCGCGAGCTTGCACATCGCGTCGGTGCTCGGGCCGGGGATCGGCTCGGCGAGATCGAAGAAGCGGTGATCTTCGACCTGGCAGAAGTACTGGCTGGTGAACATTTCCTGTGTGCAGATGATCTGCGCGCCTTGCTTCGCGGCCTTCTCGATCAGGGCCATCTGACGCGCGCGGTTGGGGTTGACATCTTCGACGCACGCCATCTGCGTGAGGCCGACGCGGACGACGTGGTCGGGGATGCGGCGTTCGGTGCGTGCGGATTTCGCGGCGGGCAATCGTTTAGCGGCAGTCTTGGTCTTTGAAGGCTTGCGGGGCATCGCGTCTTTCTGCTTGTTGGGAGTCGTAACCAAGTGAGTGTAGGAAAGTTGAAGGCAGAAATGCGGGTTGAAGAAGGCAACCAGGCAAGAGGCATTCAGGCATCGAGCGGCGGCGGTGAGACGCGGACGCTAGCGGAGCTGCTTGAAGGCGTCGATCGCGCGAATGCGGGCTTTCACGCGGTCGACGAGTGGGTCGGGGTAGTCGAGTCGAGTGCGGAGAAGGCCGGGTAGTTGCGATGGGTCGTGGATGGCGGGGCCTTCGACATCGCGGAGTTCGGGGATGAACTCGCGAATGTAGGTTCCGTCCGAATCAAATTTTTCGCTCTGGTTGTACGTGTTGAAGATCCGAAAATACGGTGCGGCATCCGTGCCGGTGCTTGCGGACCACTGCCACCCGCCGTTGTTGCTGGCGAGGAAGCCATCGACCAGATTCTGCATGAACCACTTCTCGCCGGTGCGCCAGTCGAGGAAGAGGTCTTTTGTGAAATACATCGCGACGATCATGCGGACGCGGTTGTGCATCCAGCCGTCGCGGAGCAGTTGACGCATGCCGGCGTCGACGATCGGGACGCCGGTGCGGCCGGCCTTCCAAGCTTCGAAGTGCTTGGGATTTTCGTTCCAGCGAATGGCTTCGGTCGCGGGCTGAAAAGCACGGTGCATGCAGACACGCGGGAAGCCGACCATGACGTGGATGTAGAACTCGCGCCAGAGGACTTCGCTGATCCAGTGGACGGGACCGGGTGAGCCGAGTTCGAGCGGGTTTCCCTTCAGCTTTGGGTTCGCGGCAAGGTTCGCCTCGATCGCCGCTTCGATGCATTGGCGGTGCGAGATGCAGCCCACTGTGAGATACGGGGACAACTGGCTCGTGCCGTCCACGCTGGGAGTGTCGCGGCGATCTTTGTATTCGATGATGCCTTGACGCGAGAAGGACTTCAGCCGTTTCAGGGCGGCGGATTCTCCGCCTGGCCAACGTTCGGCTGAAACGGTGGACTTCCAACCGGCGACCGATTTCGGAACCGGTGAGCTGGCGATGGAAAGCGGAGCTTGTGCGGAAGGGCTTGCAAGCGCGGGCGTGCCTCCGATGGACTCCCATTGCTTGAAGCAGGCTCGCTTGAAAGGTGAGTAGATGGTGAAGAAGCGGCCTTCGCCGGTGCGGATGGTTCCGGGCTCGAAGCAGACTTGATCGGTGTGCGAGAACGCCTGCAGGCGGGCTTTCTGGAATGCGGCGATCACCGCTTCATCGCGGCGGCTTTCGTTGAGCTCGTGTTCCTTATTGAAGTGAATCTCGGCGCATTGGTGTTTCTTCGCCAGCAAAACCAACGTTGCGGGAATGCGGTCGGCGTCTGCCGCGGTTTCGATAAGGAGGGGGATGTTGAGTTCGGCGAGTTTGGCGCTCAGTTCGGCGAGCGAGCGCAGGATGAGATCGACTCGCGCGGGGGCATAGTCATGAGCATGCCATTCGCCCGGCGAGATCACGAATACGGCGACGACGCCCGCGCCCGCTCGTCCGCCGGAGCGACGGCAGGCGTTGAAGAGCGCGGTATTGTCGCGCACGCGCAAGTCGGATCGGAACCAAACGAGGGGACGGGGGCTGGTCAATCGGAATCCTCCGCGAGGTATTCGACCGATTGGTCGCACGTGGATGCACGGTATGCGAATGCGGTTCAGACGGGCGACTGGTGCATGAACGAGACCAGTATGTATGCCGCGAGCGGCAGACGCAGAGTCCACAGCGCCGTACGAATCCAGTTGGTGGAAACCAGCGCCCGGACGGCGGGCGAATCAATCTCGCCGGTCTGCTTGGCGAGTTTCTCGTGCTGGGGCACCTGCAACGCGAATGTGGAAATCCAGATTGCGGCCAGCAGGGCGAGACCTATCCAAGCCGCGATTCGTGCACCTGGTGGGATTGAAAGCAGGCTGGGCCAGGCGAGTGCGAGTGCAGCGGCAACTTCGGCGAGCATCGGAATGCCGACGACCGGGGTGATGCGCGTTGCGTGCTGCCTGCAAGCGTCGCTCGCGCATGCAGGGTCGAGTTGTCCCAGCATGGGGTAGTGGACGACTTGGATGAGCCAAATAACACCAACGAGGTAGGACGTCGCGGCAAATTGAACGATCACGACGCATTCGAGCAGGTTCATGGTGATACTTCGGCTGAATCTTCGTTTCGGACACTATCGTTGTTGCGACCGCTCCGGGCGCGGCAGATTTGGAGGCGGGAGAGTGTCCGAAGTCGGGAGCGAATCAGCGGGAGATTTGCCGCTTCGAAGACCTGCGAGCAGTTTGCGCCGGCAGCTTCGCGCTCTGACTGCGCCGCCCACTAAGAAGAAAACGCGAGTCGCTCGAAGACAACTTGGGGATTCGAGTTTGTGGGAGGACGCGTCGGACGGGCTCGACGCGATCGGGCGCTGGTTCGCATCGAGGGGATGGACGCCTTGGCAGTTTCAGAAGGATGCGTGGAGCGCTTTTCGCGCTGGACGGGACGGACTGATACAGGTTCCCACGGGTGCGGGAAAAACGTTTGGGGCGTATCTGGGGCCGCTGTCGGTGCTGATCGATGAGCAGAAGATGGCTTCGGGGTCCACCGGCCGCTCGATCGCCGGCAAATCGCTCCGTATTTTGTATATCACTCCGCTGCGGGCGGTGTCGCGCGATATCGAACTCGCACTGCGGGCACCGATCGAGGAAATGGCGTTGCCCTTTCTCGTCGAGAGCCGCACGGGCGATACCAAGCAATCGGTGCGGGCGAAGCAGAAGTTGCGGCTGCCCGAGGTGCTGATCACAACACCGGAGAGTCTTTGCCTCCTGCTCACACGCGAGAACGCATGGGAGCTTTTCGCCAGTCTCTCCGCGCTCATTGTGGATGAGTGGCACGAACTTTTAACAAGCAAACGCGGTTCGCAGGTCGAGCTGTGTCTCTCGCGCCTGCGTGCGTACGCGCCAGCGGTGCGGACATGGGGCCTCTCCGCAACGCTTCCAAATCTTGAAGAGGCGGCGCGCGTGCTCGCCGGTTCGAATGCTCCGCCTCCAGCGCTTGTCCGTGGCGGGATCAGCCGCGAGGTGACGGTGGAAGCTCTGCTGCCCCAAGCGGGCAAGCGACTTCCGTGGGCCGGATTCATGGGCATGGCGATGTTGCCTCGAGTGATCGAGACGATCGACCCGGAGAAATCGACGCTCGTGTTCACCAATACACGAGCGCAATCGGAACTCTGGTTTCAGGCGATCAAGCACGCGAAACCGGAATGGGGGCGGCACATGGCGCTCCATCACGGTTCTATTGACAAGGGAGATCGCGAGCGAGCCGAAGCCGGCTTGAAAGACGGCTCGATCAAGCTTGCGGTTGCAACGAGTTCGCTTGATCTGGGTGTCGATTTCTCGCCGGTTGAGCGCGTCATTCAAATCGGTTCGGTGAAAGGGATTGCGAGGTTGATGCAGCGCGCGGGTCGCGCGAGCCACCGGCCCGGAGCTCCTTGTCACATCACCTGCGTGCCAACGCATGCGCTGGAATTGATTGAACTGGATGCCGCGAAGCGTGCAATTGTGGATGGCAGAGTTGAGGCCCGCGCCGCGGTGCGCAAGCCCCTGGACGTGCTCGCGCAGCACATGGTCACCTGCGCACTCGGCGGGGGATTCGTTCCCGACGCCTTTTATCAGGAAGTGCGCACCGCGACTTCCTTCCGCGATCTCACGCGCGAAGAGTTTGACTGGGCGCTCGATCTGGTCTGCCGGGGCGGGGAAACCCTGCGGGCCTATCCGCACTATCACAAGGTCCACATCATCGAGGGACGCGCGACCGTGCCCGACAAGCGGCTGGCGCATCTGCACCGGCTGAATGTGGGCACGATTGTCGGAGAGGCGATTATCGATCTGTGCTTTGTCGGCGGCCGGCGCATCGGATCGATCGAGGAGTACTTTGTTGCAAACCTTCGCCCGGGTGACAAGGTGTTCTTCGCGGGCAAGACTCTGACGTTTGTCGGGCTTCGTGACATGGTGGCATATGTCAAACGCGCCTCCGGCAAGACGACGAACACACCTCACTGGGCGGGCACAAAGCTTCCGATGTCGGAATCGCTGGGAGAATCTGTCCGACTCACGCTGGAGCATGCTCAGGAGGGGCTGCTGGATTCGGTGGAGCTTCGTGCGGCCGCGGGACTCATTCGCGCTCAATCGCAGCTTTCGCTTATCCCGCGCGCTGATGAACTTCTGATCGAATCAGTCGAAACGCGCGACGGATTTCACTTGTTCGTATTCCCGTTTGACGGTCGGCTTGTCCATGCGGGATTGGCGGCACTCTGCGCTCTTCGTTTGGCGCGGCGTTTTCCCGCCACCTTCACGCTTTCCGCGAACGACTATGGGTTCGAGCTTCTCTCCCCCACTGCGATTGAGTTGAAGCCCGAGCACGCTCCGGAACTGTTTTCGATGGACCGGGTGCTGGAGGACACGGTTGAAAGCATCAATATGGCGGAGCTGGCCAAGCTTCAGTTCCGCGAGGTCGCACGGGTCTCGGGCCTCGTGACTCAAACGTACCCGGGAACCAGGAAATCCGGCCGCCAAACGCAGGCAAGCGCAGGCCTGATCTACGATGTGCTGCGAGAGTTTGATCCCGGCAATTTGCTTCTGCATCAGGCCAAGCGAGAGGTGCTCGAAAAGCAGTTTGAAGAGACGCGGCTTGCGCGGGTTCTGCGGCGGTTACAGGCTTCGCGCATACGGATCGTCAAGCCGGAGATTCCGACGCCGCTTGCCCTGCCGCTGATTGTGGAACGGGTCGCGGGCCAGATGTCGACCGAGCCGCTGCTGGCAAGAATCGAACGGATGCAGATCGAGTGGGAAGAGCGAGCAGAGGCTGAGAAGGCCAGAGCGGGGAAGGGGCGGAAGCGATGAGCACGATCGAAATCCAGGTTGCGGGCAAGACGGTCCGCCTTTTACCCGAGCGTGCGGCGTTTTTGCCGGAATGCGGCATGCTGCTCGTCGCCGATCTGCACTTGGGTCGCCAGCACGCATGGCACGCCGAGGGACGCCCGATCGGCGATGCCGCGGCGGTGGCGAGCCTTGATGAGCCATTGGATCGACTCGCCAGGCTTGTGGACTCGACGGGCGCGAGACGTGTTCTTGTTCTCGGCGATTTGCTGCATGCTCCCGCAGGTCTGACCTCCGAGATGATCTTCCGGGTCGCTTCCTGGCGGAAAACTTTTCGTGTGCCATTCGAACTGATCCCCGGGAATCATGACCGGCGGCTGAACCTTGTCATTCAGGAATGGGATCTGCACCTGCACGATTCGGTGCTTGTCGAAGCGCCGTTTGCATTCACGCATGAGCCGGCGAGCGCGACATCGAGTGCGTGCGTCGGAAACATCGTTTGGTGCGGCCATATTCACCCGCTCGTTCACCTGCGCACGCGTGGCGATTCGCTTCGTCTGCCGTGCTTCTGCTTCGGGAGCACGACCGCGCTGCTGCCCGCTTTCAGTGGTATGTCGTCCGGCGCGACGATTCGGCCTGAACCAGGTGACCGCGTCTATGCGATCACGGAAGATTCTGTTGTTGATGTGTCAGATGGAGCCAGCGCACCCCGAGTGCGCTTCCCGCGTTCTCGCTCAGGCTCGCTGACCTGAAGCGTGCTTCGCGAGCACCCGTTTCACAAATGCCTCGTGCGGTTTCACGGTCAGATCGGCGACGGCGCGATCGGCGATCACGCCGCTTCGCCCGGTGGCGGGTGCTGCCGCGACGGGTTCGATGAGATACGTCACTCGCCTTGTGAACATTCCGAAAAGAAAGCTCGCCCCGTATGCGCGGATCGCCGCTTTGTCGGGATCGGCGAGCAGCGGAAAGCTCAACGCGTGTTTCTGCTTGAACTTCTGCTTGGATTCGATGCCCTGAGGGCTGATGCCGAGAACCCGCACCCCTGCGGCAGCAAGCTCCGCAGTCCAATCGCGAAACATGCACGCCTCGGCCGTGCAAACCGGCGTGAAATCTGCGGGGTAGAAATAGAGAACCACCGGCCCGGACGACAGCAGCGACGAAAGCGAAACGGGCTTCCCTGCGTCGTCGTTCAGTGTGAAATCTGGTGCGGCGTCGCCGATGTTCAACATGGTGGCGCTCTCAATCCTCATCAAGTTCAGCGTCCGCACGCCGAACGGCATCGCAGAACTGCCGGATGAGATCGTGGTCCTTGATGCCGCGCTCTCGCTCGACACCGCTTGAGACATCGACTGCATATGGGCGCAACTCGGCGATTGCGTCTACCACGTTTTCGGGGGTCAGTCCTCCGGCGAGGAACATGGGCTTCGAAACCGTCGCCATGTGCGGATCGAGATCGCTCCATTGGAAGGCAATGCCCTCTCCCGGCGACGGCCCATCGATCAGGATGGACTCCACATTGTCGTCGGCTTCGAATCGGGCGAGGTCGGCGGCAATCGAACTCGGGGTAAATCGCACACCTTTGATCACCGGCGCGCACGCCTCGATCAACTCGGCGTTCTCATCGCCGTGCAATTGGGTGTAGGTCGTGGGACAGGATTCTTCGATGTCGCTGAATCCTTCGACTGCCATATTCATGAACACCCCCACCGTTGAAATGAACGGGGGGAGGGCCGCCATGATTTCTGCCGCGGCATCCGGCTCGATGTAACGGGGGCTTGAACGAACAAAGATAAATCCGATGGCGTCGGCTCCGGCTTCGACTGCTGCAAATGCGGTATCGATGTCTTTGACGCCGCAGATTTTGATTCGAGTTCGGGTCATGGTTCAAGTTTCCCTCTCAGGCTCCGGCGGCTTTGCCTGAAGGGCGATCGATCTCGCTCAGCAGAGACCGTGCTAGTTCGGTGTGTTCAGAGTCTTTGTCTTTGAGCGCGCTGATCGCGGTTTCCAGCAGGGCACGCGCTTGCTGCTGCTGTTCGAGATACCGAACCATGAGCAATGCGAGCATCACCCGAACCACGCTGGATTCAGAGTCTTTTTCGTAGAGCGAAAGGAACCCGCGATAGGCGCGTGCCGCGGCAACGCGATCGCCTGCTTCGAACAGGCGGTTCGCAAGATCAACCTGGGCGCGGCTTGACAGAATGTCGAGCGTCTGAGGCAAACTCGCGTTGACTTTCCGGCCCGCTTCCACCGCTGCAACCAATGTCGCATACAACGCCGGCACGCTGGCCCGGTCGTTGGTTGAAATGGCTTTCGAAAGCGCCGCCCGCGCCTGGGCAATTTCAACCGGGACTTCCGGAACTTCGACAACGACTCGGCGGAGCTTCGAATCATCACGGCGGATGCTTTGTTGCCCTTCACGGACTGCCGCCTGCAATTCCTGCCGGCGCCGAATCTGACGGAACATGAAGAACAAGTCGTAGTCCTCGCGGGAAAGCACCTTGGTCACAAGCAGCAGCATCGCGACCGAGAAGCCGTAGGCGTAGCCGCCGAAGTGAGCGGCGTACGAAACATTGGAGCCGTGCATCCCGGCTCCGATCACATCGCGAGCGATCGCGAAGCAGATGAACCAGAGCGCCGGAATATTGAAAAGACCGACGAGGAAAAAGAAGACAAACGTGCGCACGACTGTGCGAGGAAAGAGCACAAGGAACGCGCCCGTCACGGCCGAAATGGCCCCCGAAGCGCCGATCACAGTCGCCGGCCCCGAAACCAGGTGAGCCAGCCCCGCAATCGCGCCGCCCGCCACGTAGAACAGGAGGTATCCGACGCGTCCAAAGCGGTCTTCCACGTTGGGCCCGAAAACCCAGAGTGTGACAAGGTTTCCGATCAGGTGCATCGGCCCCGCGTGCACGAAGGTGTACGTGATGAACCGCCACCATTCATGGTGCTCGCGGCTGAGCCCAAACGTGTCCAGCACCCAGTCGTACGCGTTCCCTTCCATCCCCGTCCCCACAACCAAAATGCAGAACGCAAAGAGGTTGAGGAGGACAAGCAGGTGGTTGATCAGGGTCGGGCGTTGCAGGGGGCGGTCGGTACCGATCGGGAAAATCACGCGGGATGGTATGAGATGCGGGCTCGCTCGATCCGGCTCGTCTCGAAATACCGCAGAAATCTCGTCAGCTTGCGAGTGCTCGCGTTGGCCGTGCGACAAGCCGGTTTCTATAGTCCTCCCCTTCTCGGCGGCCCTGCTTGGCTCCCGAGAAAACGCACGCGTCGCATCGGATTTCGTTCATTCTTCCGTTCACCCCCACGACCGCCGGAACTCTTTTCCATGACAGCCACCCCCACGTTCTCCAAGGGCCTTGAAGGCGTCGTTGCTGCACAAACCAAGATGTCGTTCATCGATGGTGAAAAGGGCATCCTGGAATACGTCGGCATTCCGATCGGCGACCTCGCCTCGCACTCGACGTTCGAAGAGACGGTGTTCTTCCTCTGGAACGGCCGCCTGCCGAAGAAGTCCGAACTTGCCGAGTTCGAGACTTCACTTCGCGCCCGATATGAGATCCCCAAGGGCGTCGAAGAACTCTTGAACACGTTCCCGAAGACCGCCGAGCCGATGCACGCGATTCGCACGCTCGTCTCATCTCTGGGCCTGCACGACCCAAAGCCCAACGCGATCGATATTCCCTCGATCCGCGATAAAGCGCTGTCGATTCTCGCCCAGGTTCCGACGCTCCTCGCCTACTTCCTTCAGTTCCGCCAAGGCAAGCAGTTCATCCGCCCCGACAAGAACATGGGCCTGGCCGAGAACTTCCTGTACATGCTCAACGGCAAGAAGCCGACCGCTGCGATGACCAAGGCGATGGATGTCTGCCTCGTTCTCCACGCCGATCACGGCTTCAACAACTCGACCTTCACCGCCCGCGTCCTCATCTCGACCGAAAGCGACATCTATTCCGCGATCACCGGTGCAATCGGCTCGCTCCGCGGCCCGCTCCACGGCGGCGCGAACGAGGGCGTGATGCGGATGCTCAACCAGATCCCCACCGTTGCCGACTGCGAGAAGTTCATCGAGGACAAGCTCGCAAAGAAGGACAAGATCCCCGGATTCGGCCATCGCATTTACAAGGCGTACGACCCACGCGCGACGCATCTCAAGGTGCTCGCTAAACAGCTCGCGCAGGACACCGGCAACATGCCGCTCTTCGAGAAAAGCACGGCAATCGAAGCCGTCATGACGCGAGAGAAGGCTGCCAAGGGAATCTATCCGAACGTCGATTTCTACAGCGCGACGACGTACCACTGCATCGGTCTCCCCCTGGACCTGTTCACGCCGAGCTTTGTGATCTCTCGCGTCGGGGGCTGGTCAGCCCACTGCATCGAGCAGCTCAGTGATAACCGGCTTTTCCGTCCCGATGCCGACTACACCGGTCCGCACAACGTCGCGTACACGCCGATTGAAAAACGGTAAACGCTCTCTGTCAGGCCGAAAACACATTCAAGAAAAACGCCGCGAAATCTCGCGGCGTTTCTTATTTGTCACATTTGCCCCGTCACTATCGCCTCACATCCCCATTCGCTGCAGGATCCCGTCGAGCGTGATTCGCGCCAACGACTCATCCCACGGATTCGTTGTGATCGAAAGGTTTGAGCCATCGCTCGTCGTCGGGCTTACATCGATCCGAATCGTGCGTCCCAGGTTGTACGCCGGAGGCCTCGCGAAAATGCCCCCCTGTTCTTCTGTCGTCGCATTCTGCTCGATCGAGTACCCTCGGTCACGCAAGGTCTGTTCCGAAGCAGCAAGAACCGCCGCCGGCGTCGCGTTCAAAGTCGCAGTGAGCGTCCCAGCCTTGTAATTGGCGATGATCTCGCCGGCCTTTCCCTCGACCTTGGCGTAGGTTTGGCATCCAGCGAAAAGGACCGCAGCCCCCGCCGCCAGCCCGACTGCCGCGAATCCAACCCCGCGAAAAAGCCCGTTTCTGCTCAAAGACAATGGCATGTTGACTTCCAATATGGCCTGCCCAAACCCGGCCGGGCCGACTTTCCCGCCGGCCAGAACAGGGACCATGGTACGAAATGATCGCCCCGCACGCTTGCCGGGGTTTGATACTCCTCGGGTCAGGGTTCTATTATCCCAACCCACGCGGGACACTATTTCAGGCCGCACGCCCGCAATCGGTTGCGGGGCAAAGGCCGGCAGAAGTTTCAGCACAGAGCGAGGTTCGGATGGCGATTCGGGTTAAATCACGCAGCGGCGAAACCGTCGAACAGATGATGCGCCGTTTCAAGAAGCTTTGCGAAAAGGAAGGCCTCATCAAGGACATCCGCCGCAAGGAATTCTACGAGAAGCCCAGCGAACGCCGGCGTCGCGCCGCTCGCAAGAGCCTCAACCGCCGCCTGGCCACCACGGGCGAGTTCTTCACCCGCAAGGAAGAGAAGTAATTCTGACCTCAGCTTCGGACTACCCGGTCCGTGGTTTGCGGTAGGATCGTTTGTTCAACCGCAAGGCACCTATGTGCCGATCGCGGTACAGTGCGGCCTTCTCTGGCCGTCATCCGCCGTGACGTTCGGCGGCTCCGAATTCGTCGAGGGAACTCCCGGAAGCGCAATCTGGACCGGAACGCAGCCCTTCCCGACATGTCGCCCCGACATACAAGCCCGCCATACAGGTTTGAAACTGAGGAAAAGAAGACCATGCAAAGCAAACTCGCGAAATGTTCGCACACCGTCTTCCGACTGCTTTCCACGACTCCCGCGCGCCTCGCGGGAGTTTTCATTGCGCTCCTGATCATGTCGGCACCGGCCTTCGCTGCTGACGTGACCGCGCACAAACCCGGCGGCGAAGCCAACCTCAGGCTGCCCGACGTCGGCCAGGAAATGTTCCTGAACGGCATGATCAACGGGCACAACCTGCTTTTGATCGGCATCGGCGTGAGCATCCTGGGCATGGGGTTTGGCCTCATGATCTACACGCAGCTCAAGAACATGCCCGTCCACAAGAGCATGCTCGACATCTCCGAGCTGATTTACGCCACCTGTAAGTCGTACATGATCCAGCAGGGCAAGTTCCTGATGGTGCTCTGGGCGTTCATCGCTGTCGCGGTCTTTTGCTACTTCTTCTTCCTCGTTCAGTTTGAGCTTTACAAGGTCGCCATCATCCTTGCGTTCAGCCTGGTCGGTATCGCCGGCTCCTACGGCGTCGCCTGGTTCGGTATCCGCGTGAACACCTTCGCCAACAGCCGGGCCGCCTTCGCCTCGCTCCGCGGCAAGCCTTTCCCCTGCTACGCGATTCCGCTCAAGGCCGGCATGTCCATCGGCATGGCCCTCATCTCGGTCGAGCTGATCATCATGCTCGCGATCCTGCTCTTTGTCCCGGCCGATCTCTCCGGCCCCTGCCTGATCGGTTTCGCGATTGGTGAATCGCTCGGCGCTTCGGCCCTTCGCATCGCCGGCGGCATCTTCACCAAGATCGCCGACATCGGCTCGGATCTCATGAAGATCGTCTTCAAGATCAAGGAAGACGATGCCCGCAACCCCGGCGTGATCGCGGACTGCGTCGGCGACAACGCCGGCGACTCGGTCGGCCCCTCCGCCGACGGCTTCGAGACTTACGGCGTTACAGGCGTCGCTCTCATCACCTTCATCATGCTCGCGATCAACGAGAAGACCGCGGGTGCCGGGTTCGCCAGCGTGCAGATCCAGCTCCTGGTCTGGCTCTTTGCGATGCGCATCATCATGGTGATCGCCAGCGCCGCTTCCTACTTCATCAACGAAGCGGTCGCCAAGGCCAAGTACGGCAATGCCGACAAGATGAACTTCGAGCACCCGCTCACCAGCCTCGTCGTGCTGACTTCAGTCGTCTCCATCGTCGCTACCTTCGTTGCCTCCTGGCTCCTCATCCCCACGATCGCTGGCGACAGCTCCTGGTGGTGGAAACTCTCGGCGATCATCACCTGCGGCACCGCCGCGGGAGCGATCATCCCCGAACTCGTGAAGGTCTTCACTTCGACGCACTCGCGTCACGTCCGCGAAGTCGTTACTGCTTCCGAACAGGGTGGCGCCTCGCTCAATATCCTGTCCGGCTTCGTTGCCGGCAACTTCTCGGCCTACTGGCTCGGAATCGCGATCGTCATGCTCATGGGCATCGCGTACTACGTCAGCAACAGCTTCCCGATGATGACAGGCGCCGACCACACGATCATGATGGCCCCGGCGGTCTTCGCCTTTGGCCTCGTCGCCTTCGGCTTCCTGGGCATGGGACCCGTGACCATCGCAGTCGACAGCTACGGCCCCGTCACTGACAATGCTCAGTCCGTCTTCGAACTCTCGACCATCGAGCACCTTCCCAACATCAGCTCGGAGATCCAGCAGAAGTATGGCTTTTCCCCCAATTTCGAGAAGGGCAAGGAGTTCCTCGAAGAAAACGACGGCGCGGGCAACACCTTCAAGGCGACCGCCAAGCCTGTGCTGATCGGCACGGCTGTCGTCGGTGCCACGACCATGATCTTCGCGATCATCGTGGCCCTCACGCACGGTCTCGAGCCCCAGTACCTCCAGTTCCTCTCGCTCCTGCACGCTCCGTTCCTGCTCGGCCTGATCACGGGCGGCGCGATCATCTACTGGTTCACCGGCGCTTCGACTCAGGCCGTCAGCACCGGCGCCTACCGCGCGGTTGAGTTCATCAAGGCAAACATCAAGCTCGAAGGCTCCACCAAAGCCAGCGTCGAAGACAGCCAGAAGGTTGTGACCATCTGCACCAAGTACGCGCAGATGGGCATGTTCAACATCTTCCTCGGCATCTTCTTCGCGACCCTCGCCTTCGCCTTCTTCGAATCCTTCTTCTTCATTGGCTACCTGATCTCGATCGCTCTCTTCGGCCTCTACCAGGCCATCTTCATGGCCAACGCCGGCGGCGCTTGGGACAACGCCAAGAAGATCGTCGAGACCGATCCGATCTACAAGAACAGCGGCCGCGGCAAGGGCAGCCCGCTCCACGACGCCGCCGTCGTCGGCGACACCGTTGGCGATCCCTTCAAGGACACCTCGTCGGTTGCCCTCAACCCCGTCATCAAGTTCACCACACTCTTCGGCCTGCTTGCCGTGGAACTGGCTGTGAGCATGAAGACCGGCGGCAATATCCACACCAATCTGACTATGGGCCTCACAATCGCCTTCTTCCTCATCTCCGCCTACTTCGTCTGGCGCTCGTTCTACAAGATGCGAATCGGTGGCGACGTGTCCCCCGCTCACCACTAGTCATCTCGAATTTGTCCGCCGCACGCTCGAACGCCCGGCCCTTGCCGGGCGTTTTTCTTTATTCACGAAGGCAACTCACGATGGCAACAAGTTGGCGCTCACATCAGGGCTTTCCACCCGATTGCTCAAGCCTGCATTTCCACTAGCCTGCGTCCCCCTGAACGCACTGCTCGATGTCCGCGTCGGCAACTGGGCCCGGGCCGCGACATTCTACCGGCATGGGCAAAACGGGCCAAGGGTTTGAAAGACGACAAGCGGAACGCATTCCCAAAAACAACCGGCGGCCCTTTCGGGGCCGCCGGCGCTACGTTCAATTTTACGTAGGAGTAGGGCCGCGCAATGCGCGACTCCGTCGAGTCCGCGCTTAGAAGCGCAGCCCCTGCGTACATGGATCTATCACTGGATCACCTCCTTCTGAGAAAGCCCTTGCAGCCGACACGCGCATGTACTGCACGCCGCCGCACTTTCCCTCCGCAGGCCGTCACCCGCGGCACATCGCCCGGCGAGAAACACCTCTCCGGTCGTTGGAACCCACTCTCGTTCGATGCGCCGTTGGCGTCCGTTGCGAGAGCGATGCCTCCAATACAACGATTATCGCCGAAACCTTGTTCGGATGCAACAATTTTTTCTTGAGGCATCAATCGTTGGGGTTTCCGGCCCCATTTTCGCCGAACGCCGCGGGCCGAAAACTCCCGGCTCAATTCGAAAAATCCGCTGTTTGCAGCCCGAACTCGATCGCTATTGCAGCACCATCAAGTAAGTCACCAGTCTCGCGATCTTGCCCCGGCGCATGAAAAACACATCACAGAACACCGCGTGAAAAGCCTCGCCGCCTCTCTTTGTGCTGCGAACGGAGCCTTCGGCCACGACGACGTCGTTCTCTTCGATCATCCGCTCAACTGTGATCTCCGGCTTCCCCTCAAATGCCTCGTTTTCGATCTCTTTGTCGAAGGCATCTTTTCCAACGAGGTGAAACGCGCCCGGCATATCCCACACCACATCATCAGTCAGACACGACAGCACCTTCGCGTGATCGCTCACGCGAAAACCGTCCATGTATCGCTGAACCGTCGCCTTGTTTTCACTCATTGCTGTTTTCACTCACGGTGCCGCTACCGGTTCACGGCTCGTATTCGTCGAACGCGCCAGCCTTTTCCTGCTCTTCGACATACTTCTGAAACTCGCCCATTTTGTAGCTGATGAAGCAGAACGCGTGGTGCACCGCGAGCCACTCAAGGTCCGACTTGTCCTCGCCGATGTCCTTGCGAAGGCGATTCAATTCCGCGAGCAAGTTTTCCGCTTTCATTCGACGTTCCTCCCGAAATCGCCGCCCCACCCACCTTGCACCGGCAAGCCTGGACCTCTCCATCATTCGCCGGCTTCTTGCCGCTTCAACCTATCCGCGCTTTCGCCCATCCCACACCGAACAGAGCCGCGAGAACGAGCACGATGCTCGCCCCGGTCGGCCAATCCAGCTCAAAGCTCAGCATCATCCCCGCCACCACCGCCGCAACCGCGAACGCGACGCTCAGCGCTGCCACTCTTCCGGCTCTCTGACTGAATTGCACCGCCGCCGCGGCAGGCAGCACCAGCATCGCCGTCGCCAGCACTACACCCGCCAGTTTCATCGCCGTCACAGTCGCGAGCGCGAGCATCACCAGCAGCACGAACCGCATCAGCCCCACGTTCACGCCGAACGCCGCCGCAGCGGGTTCATCAAACGCCCAAAATGTCAAAGGCCGGCGCACCAGAAACAGCCCGCCCAGAATCGCAACCGCAACCACGCCGCACGCCCACGCGTCCGCTTCACTCACGCTCACGATCGAACCGAACAGCAAACTCTCCCAGGAAACTGTTGCTGCGCGATGTTGCTTTTCGGCGATGTGCAGCAGAAGCGAACCGAGCCCCATCGACGCAACGAGCACAATGCCGATCGCCGTGTCCGCCTGCGCATTGCCCTTGCCACCGCGCCGACCCGATTCGCCGTTGGTCAAGAACCCAATCTGCAGCGCCGCAAGCAAGCAGAACAAGAACACAATCCCCAATTGGGCGCTGAACGCCGCGCCAGCCGCCGCACCGCCAAACCCCAGCACATATGCAACACCCACACCCCCAAACGCCGCGTGACTGATCCCCTGCCCGATGAACGCGAGCCGCTTCATCACCACGAATACGCTGAGCACGCCGCCGAAGAGCGCGATCGCCAATCCCGCCAATACCCCGGGCAGAAATATCGATCGAAGCCCCGGATCGCTCAGGTATTCAAAGGTCTTCAAGAACCACCTCCGGGGTTCTTGTCATGCGATCCGTGATCATGCGAATGGCCGTGCGAATGCCCATGATCGTGCGAGTGATCATGCCCGCATTCGGCGGCACGATGCGCATCCACGTGCAAATCCCCGAAAATCGCCGCCGCGTCGTGCCGGAACACCTCCGCCAGCACATGGGGCGTCAAGCCCTGGGGCGAATCGTGATAGTGGAGCGTTCGCGCCAGGCATGCCACCCGATCGCTGGTTGCCGCCACCGTTCGTAGGTCATGGCTCACGACAATCGTTGTCAGACCGAGTTCATCGTGCAGCCTCTGAATCAATTCCGAAAACTGCCTCTGCCCTGCCGGATCGATCCCCACTGTCGGCTCATCCAGCAGCAGAATCTTCGCCTCGCTCGCAAGCGCCCGCGCGATCATCACACGCTGCAATTGCCCGCCGGAAAGGCTTCCCACCGGCTTTTCCGCAAACGCAGAAGCCCCCACCATCGACAACGCACGATCCGCCTTCTCACGTGCTGCACGCCCGCTTGCGAACGGCCCAAGCCCTGCCGACGCAGCCATCGATGCCGCGTGCCGCGCCGTGATCGGAAACGACAACTCCGCCTCCACCCGCTGCGGCACATACCCAATCAGCCTTCGTTTCGCCGCCTCGCCCGGCGAAAACCCATCAATCTCAATTGTCCCGGAAAATCCGCGCAGCAAACCCAGCGTCAGCTTCAAAAGCGTGGACTTCCCCCCACCGTTCGGCCCCAGAATTCCCAGCCGCTCGCCTTTGCGCACGTCTAGCGAGACGCGATCAAGCGCCGGCGCCTCGCCCGTGCCGTCATATGAAAATGTCACGGCCTTGTAGCGGATCGCGACGCCAGTCGAAGAAGTGTTGTGCGCATCCTGCGTCATTGAATTCGCCACGTGCGTCGTATGGGGCTCAAAACTCCTATTTGCCGACTGCTTTCCCTTCACCCAATCCTTCCACCAGCCCCTCCAAATTCCCTCGCATCATTGCAAACCAATCTCCATCGCCAAGCGGATCCAGCTTCACGACCTTCACCCCCGCCGCCTGGGCCACGCGCTCCGCTGTCGCCGAATCAAACTGCGGCTCCACAAAGATCACCCGCACTCCCTCTTTCCTCACCGCCTGAACGATCGCCGCGATCCGCCCGGGCGTCGGTTCTTCGCCTTCATTGACGCGAATGACCTCCGCAACCTTGAGACCATACCGCTCCGCCAGCCTGCCGAATGCCGCATGGTGCGTGACAATCTTCTCCCCCTTGAACGCCGCCAGTTTCTGCTGAAACGCCGCGTCCAATTCGTCCACGTGCTTCAGTTCGCTCGCCAGCGCGGTCTCCAACTGTGCTGAGGCCGAGTCGCTCCATTCCCCCTGCGCCTTCATCGCCGCACCAACAGCCTCCGCCAGCCGCGGCAGAGCCTCCTTCATCAAGACCGGGTCCAACCACACATGCGGATCATTCGCAACGTGATCGATGCGATCGTCGTCTGCGTCCTCATGCTCGTGATGCTCGTGTTCTCCCGTTTTCACGCCCGACGCATCCGCCAAACTCTTGTCCACTCGCTTGGGCGTTGCGTGCGCTGCCAGAAACTTCGCTACCTGAGGTTCCAACCCCAGCCCAACGAACACAACCAGATCCGCGCCCCCCACCGAAGCCATATCTGCCGGCGTGAACTCGTAATTGTGTTCGCTCCGCCCGGGAGACATCAGCACCTGCACAGTCGACCCTGCCGGAAGCAGCGGCTCGACAATTCCCTTGAGAGGCGGAATCGTGACGATCACCTTCAGCCCGGCCGCGGCGGAATCCTTGCACCACGTGCACAACGCGAGCACGACTGCCAGCCATGCCACCTTCGCCAAAGTTCGACCCATCCATCTGTTCATCGTCTACCAAACCCCACGCGCCCAACCGGGTTCACCCAATTTGAGAATTCATTCTCAAATAGAATAGCCGCCTCGCACCTGTGGTGTTCGCGCGTTCGAACGCATCTTCCTCGAAGACAGAGATTGAGGACGGGCGTGCTTTTTCGCTCACCAGATCGGGCCGGGCCTTGACGCCCGGTTGCGCATCCCCCTTGGCAGAACCTCCTCCCCGCGCTACACTCCCCACCCCACGGGGCCCCCTGGGCCCTTTGGGCACAATTCGACCGGGGCGGTAGCTCAGTTGGTAGAGCGCGTCGTTCGCAATGACGAGGTCGGGAGTTCGACTCTCCTCCGCTCCACTTCCAGAAAACCCCTGCAATCGCAGGGGTTTTTCGCTGTAGTACCCAAGATTCACCCGAACCGGCAGGCCTTCGGTCGTTCGTGAGCTTTATTGGCACCCGGCGCAGCGCCGGCGAGCAGCCCGGTCACGGAATCTTTGCGGCCTGCGGGGCAGCCTTCTTCCTGCCGCCATCCACAGGTGCTTCGTCACGCAACGTGGCCAGCGTCCCGTTCGGAGGCGCTCCCTCGGCGTCAGACGAAATACCGCGGAGCACCAGAATGCTTTCGACGGCTCGCTTTGTGGTCGTGGCGATCGCTTCCTTCGGGATTCGTCCAAGCCGTTCCCGTACGTTTTCCAGTTCCGGCGTGTCATCCCACAGTCCGATGACGATTCGGTGCTTTGGGCTGAGCGCCCGCAGTTGCTGCCACATCACTCGAGTATGCAACAGCGCGCTCGGGGGAAGAGCGCAAATGCAAATCACCGAAGCCGGCCGCTTTGTGAGCTGCTCCACGGTTTCGCGTGCCGAGTGGCGCGAAGACAGCGCCTCGGCCTTGACCCCGCGTGACAGCAACGCCTTCTCCAGCATTCTCGCCGAGAGCTCATCCGCCATATCGCGAGCGGGAACACAGACCACCGGCTCCGCGGCCTCGCTACCCGCAATCAGCGGAACTTCGTTCTGCGCTCCCAAGTCGTCGATAATTGCGCCCAGAATGTCGCGAATAGTTTGTTCCTGCTGCTCGTCCAGATCTCCCCGATGTCGATCGATCTCCGCCAGACGCAACGCGGGAATCAGCAGCGAGTCGTACACCTCGATGATTGATTCCTTGCCCTTCGCAAACTCTTCGACGATTCGCGTCGATTCTTCCTGGTCGCCCGCGAGCAGCCGTTGATAGAACTGGGCCTCAGGAGTCAGAACCGGCTCATCGCCGAGCAGCACGTTCAGGAAAGCCAGCGATCGAACGTGACGTCCAAGCACCGAGAGACAAACGGCAATCGGTGTCGAGAGAATCAGCCCGATCGGCCCCCATAGCCAGGCCCAGAAGACCGCCGACGTCAGCACCGCAAGAGGCGAAAGACCTGTACCCGAACCCACGAGCATCGGCTCGATGAAACTGCCGCCGAGCGTTTCCACGCCAATCACAAGTCCCGCAACCAACAACGGCTCAGTCCATCCGTCCGAAGTCGCAAGCGCCATTGCAATCGGAAACGACGCTCCGATCCAGGTGCCCACATACGGCACGAACCGCAGAATCGCGATGATGAATCCCCACAGCGCTGCGTTCGGCATCCCAAGAAGGAAAAGCCCTACTCCCACGATCGTGCCCACACCAGCGTTGACGATCGATTGCGTCAACAGATATCTGCTAAGCCTTTGCGCTGCATCGTCAAACGCTGGCGTTGTAATGTGCATCTCGCGCTGACCGATCAAACGGATCAGCCGATTGCGAAGATCTTCGCGCCGCAAAAGCATGAAAATCGCAAACACAATCACCATGGCCGCCGTCGCGATTCGCGCCAGCACCGGCCCGAGTATGTCCCGTGCGTACGTAATAGGAGGTGTCGGCTCCTCCACCAGCCGCACACCGATCGGTTCTTTGGGGGCCTCCGGCGTGACCGCACCCGTTTCTGCCTCGGGCTTGGACATTTCCTTCCCGAGTTCCTGAATCGCCGTGCCCGCTTTTCCGAACGCGCTCTCTTTCGAAGGCCTCAGCACCGAAAGCTTCCGAAGAATATTCGACTTGTAATCGTGGAGGTTGTTCGCAACCTCAACGGCCTGCTGCTCGATGAGCCAGCCGAGCGCCCCCACTGAAACCGTGGCGACTCCAACCGTCAGCGCAACCGCCGCCACGCGCGGCAACTTCATCCGCTCGAGCAGCCTCACGATCGGCGCGAGCACAAACGCAACGAACACTGCCAGCGCGATCGGTACGAGCACCTCGCGCGCAAAGTACAGCACGATTGCTATAAGAAAGCAACTTATCAGGAGCGGCAGCTTATTCTGCTTTTGGATTGCTCGTGCCATATCCGAAGCCCGCTTCACAAAACAGAAAGCGCGGAGCGCACCGCAAGGATGCACTCCGCGCCTGATTGTGCGATTCAGAGCCGGGCGGGACGGACGTCGGTGCTGCGGGTCACCACTTCGGGTGTCGACGCCTTCGGCGCCGACTTCTCCGAGGTGCTGGTGATGTCCGAAGCGCCCCCGTTCTCAAAGATGTCCTTGGCCTTCTTCACTTCTTCGCTGGTCTCGGCATGCACCGAGATCAGAATGTTGCCGCCACGAATCTTTTCTTCGTAACGCTTCGCCTCGATCTCGGGAATGCCGAGTCCGATGAGCCCACCTGCGAGGCCGCCCGCCGCGGCTCCCACAGCAATGCCGCTCAAGGCCGCCATGATCGGACCGGCAGCGATGAACGGGCCAACGCCGGGAATCGCGAGCAGGCCAATGCCTGCAAGCAAGCCCAGGGTGCCGCCGACAACACCGCCCGCGCTGGCGCCGGTGACGGCGCCTTCCGGTGCCTTGGTGTTCTTTTCGTGAGCGAAGTCACGCGTGCTCCGCTTGTCGGGGAAGAGCACGGAAATGTCGTTGTACGAGAAGCCCGCGTTTTTGAGATTGTCGACGATCACGTTGGCCGACGACTCGTTTTGAGCGATGCAGAGAACTGAGGTACCCATTGGGAATGCTCCTGAAAAGTGGTTGAAGCGTCGCTGTTCAGGCGCGCCGGGATTGAGTCACAAGGAAACTACTTGGCTTTGATCTCGAGCTGATTGTCCACGCGGGTCACACCCGCAACGGCCTTGGCCTTCGCCTCGATGGCGTCTTTTTCAGCCTGGCTGTTCACCGGTCCGCGAAGGGTTGTAACGCCCCCCTCGGTGATGATCTTGCAATTCTGCGCGTTGGTCGACATCGACTTGTCTTCCATGATCGCGCGGCGAATCGAAGCGGTGATGTCGATATCCGACTTCGAGTTCGACTGATCCATCGGGGTCTTCGTCGTCGCATCGCGATCAACCTTGTTGACCGCCGTGTTGTCCGGCGCCGGAGCGGTTCGTGACGCGTCCGTCGTGCGAACCGGCGCTGGCGCAGGAGCTGGTTCGGGCCGGCGATCACACGCCGTCCCAACGAGTGCGAAAGCGAGAGTGGAGGTCGATAGCAAGCATTTCAAGGACATATGCGTTTCCAATCTGGGGCAAAGATGTCGGTGCCCACGGATCAGATATTGCCTCGACGGCGTGACCATTTGGTGAGCCCGCGCTGAATAACCACTCACACTGTTTTTTTCTGGTTTGCTTGCAGGAGATCCGGAGCGGCACATCGGCGCTCTCGTGAAGAGCGCTCAATCGTCGATGCACACATAAATCCTGCAGGTTCCCGACGGTTCCCGAACCGCCTCATTCACCCATATACTCCAACCGATCCACGGACTTCTCCCAATTCGAAGTCGTGAATTTCCGGAAAACCGACCATGGACATCGTCAATATTTCCAAAGAGCAGATCGAAACCGGCACCGTCGGCACCCGCGCCTGCGAGGCGCTCGAAGCCGGCCACATCGTCGTCCTGCCCGACAACTCGCTCTTCGATAAACAAACCGACATCGATTTCCTCCTTGGGCTCCAGCAGAACGCCTCCTCGCTTCACAAAAACGTCGCGTACAAGCCCGCGGCACACAAAGTCACAGGCGCGACCACCAACACAGCCCAGGAAGCCGAACGCCTCCTCGAAGTCATGTCCGGCTTCTCCAACCGGGCCCTCGCGCTCCTGGCCCGCGTCTGCCCGCCGTACGCCGGCAAGTGGAAGACCGATTACGCCTCCTACCGGCCTTTCGAAGAGCAGGGTCGCGATTTGCCCTTGAAGCAGCGCAACGACCTCATGCACGTCGATGCGTTCCCCTCCCGCCCGACAAAGGGGGGCGGCATCCTCCGCCTGTTCACACAGATCAATCCGAGCAAGGATCGCGTCTGGCGTGTCTCCGGACCGTTTGATGCGCTCGCCGACAAATACGCGCTGCAAGCCGGTCTGAAGGAGGTGAAGGGCGGCTCCGCTGCAATGAAGCGTGCCGCCGCAAAGCTCGGACGCGCCATCGGCATCAACGTTCCCGATCGAACCGCTTACGACCAGTTCATGCTCGGCTTCCACGACTTTCTCAAGGGTAACGAAGAATTCCAGCGCGCTCCGCAGGCGAAGCAAATGGCCTTCCACCCCAACCAAGTCTGGATGTGCTACACCGACGTGCTCGCGCACAGCGTGCTCTCGGGCCAGTACGCACTTGAGCAGACCGTGATCATTCCGCCCGAGGCCAAGGTCAAGCCCGACATTGCGCCGGTCTCGGTCCTTGAACGCATCGCCGGCTTCCCATTGACGCCGAGCCGAGGCAGGTCGCTGCAGACGGTTTGAAGATCCGTTCGACTTCGTCCGCTCCTTCACGAATGGGGCAACGCACCCGACGAGTTCGCATACTCGTTGCCGAGAAACAGCCGACGAAAGTAGGCTCGGATAGACGGCGTCATGCGCACATCCATCGCGGGATGGTGCCCGCCGGGCTGCTTTGGCGAATCCTCCACTGGCACCCCGTGCTTCACCTGCCAGGCAGCATAAATCCCGTCAATCCAGCTGTGCAAACTCCAGAAGTACTCGTTGTGAGGAGCTTCCTTCAGCTCAAGCATAGATGCATCGTTTAGCCGCTCACAACGGGGATGCAAGATCGATTCCGCCATGTCGATCTTCCCGTGACACGCGTTATGAACACCATGGAACCGCGCAATGCCGCGCGGAGTGCTCTCGACAAATGCGCCTAGCGCATCAACACTCGGTCCGTCGATGTAGGCAGGCAGCGCCTGAGCAAAGCCGTCCAGAAATCCGGGATCAAAGTACTTCGCAACCCAATCGGGAATCGCTTTCCACTCGTCAAAATAGAAGTCGGGTTCTTTGGTGTCGGCCACGATCCACTTGAATTCCCGCAGCATCTGACGATGAAACTCAAGAAACTGCTCGCCAGAGCCCAGATCAATCATGCACTTCACCCCGGGCCACAGTAATCGCGCCGCGGCAATCGCATTCGCGCCTTCTGCATCAAATACCGCCGGATTCAACCTCGCGATGTGCCAGCTCGCGTGGCCATCCATGCAGTGCTTCACGTGTTTGTACAGCTGTCCCGGAAGTCGCATTGCTTTGCTCCTTAGGGCACTGGCTTGAGGAACACGCGGAGACACGGATATGCCCGGTGCGTCGGAGTTCCCAGCGGCACGTCGATCGCCCACGGTCTTCCGTTTTGCGATCCGTCCTTCAACTGGATGTAGTCCTCCGTCCAGTGCCCGCCGGTGGGGAGCGGGCGATAGGTCGGTTGCGAACCGCCGTCCAGCTGCGCCTCTTGCGAAGTCTCAAGAACCAGGGTCGCCTCGAACAAATGCTTCAACAGATCCCTCGCTTCAGTCAGATTGCTAACGCTGTTCAGCGTCAACTGATTCAGCACGCCGCACAATTGTTCAAATCGTCCGATCGTTGCCATGGTGTCCAAGAGCTCCTGCTCGAATGCCAGTGTGCACATTCGGCTTGGTGGTGCCGGCATCGTGCGATCGAGTTTGTCCAGCGAGAATGTAATTTTGGCTTCCTGGATCTTATAGTTCTGCATCGCTTTACTCCTGAAATTTGAATCCAACTGCTACTCTGCAACGCCCGGCAACGCCGCGCTCTTTGCACATCGAAATCCGCACTTCAACGAATATCCGGTAAACGGCGTCGACCGCGTTCGGGTTAGATCCGCGAAACGCACTGTTTCCGACCACGCCCGACCCTGCATGACCACGTCCTGGCGCGGGAACGCGATGTTCGCGCACAACTCCCGCACGCCGTCGAAGCAATGCATGATCCCTGATGCTGTCGCGAACGGATCGGCCGAATTCACGGCGTGGCAACTCGAAGCGTAAATTCGAAAAAGTGATCCCGGGTCCCACGATTGCTCGGCCAAAAGAACATCCTGCGTCGGCTCGAGCGATTCCGCCGACGCCGGCAGCTTGTCTCCTGTCGGGTAGCGCGAGCCCGATGGACCCCGCGTTGCCGCCTGCCATTCGAAGATGGTCGGCAGTCGCTTTCCGCTCCATCGCGCAAACGCCTCCGCATCTTCGAGCGCGACGTTTGCAACCGGAAGATCTGCCAGCTCTGCGATCCCCGCGACGAGCTTCCAGTGCGGAGGCGGCGTGTGCCCTGTCGCATCCAAGAACGCCCCGTACTCGCGATTCGAGACCTTTGTCCGATCGATAAAGAACTTGGCGACGGTCACGGCGCGCGCGCCCATGAGCGGATCCGCGACCTGCGCCCAGCCGAAGTCGTATGTCCCTGCATCCACTCCCACCATCGACTGCACGACAGTTTCCGTCGGAATCAGCCTGGCATTCAGACGGCGCCCGTTCTGCCCAACGAGAGGCGACGAAGTTTGCGGATTTGCCGCGGCAACCTGGTCACCAGGTGAATCGGCCGAGGCGACATGCAATTTCACCCCGTTGTCTTGCCCCGGCCAGAGCAGCACCGCATTGAACTCCGCAAAGCTCGATCCATCCGCCGTCGCCAGCGTGATCCGGTACTGACCCGGACTCAACTTCAAATCGCGGATGGGTGTTGTACCGATCTCCTTCGCGAGCGGCGCCAGTTCCAGCGTCGTTTCGTCGCAGCGATGAATCAGCACGCGAAGCGGCGCCTTCTCTGATTCGATCGTCACCCACGCCATCGCCGCGTTGTGCGAAGCGTTCAGCCGATTCCACGAGAACAGCAAGCCAAGGGCAAGCACAACGAACGCACCGATCGCAAGCGGCACTCTGTTCCGAGATGAGAAGATCGCGGCCCTTCGCCCCACTCCCGGCGGACGCGCCAGGATCGGCAGACCCGCCAGAAACGCTCGCAGATCAGCGCCCATGTGCGCCGCCGACTGATACCGGCGCTCAGGCGATTTCTCAAGAGCCTTGTGACAGATCGTCTCAAGATCACGCGGGATCGTGCGGTCCACCGACCGAAGCTTCGGTGGATCGTCAGACATGACGGCCTTCAGCACCTGGTTCGCGTCCGTGCCGTCAAACGCCCGTTTCAATGTCAGCATCTCGTACAGAACCGCTCCGAGCGAGAAGACATCGCTCCGCTGATCGATCCGCGCATCCTCCACCGACGCCTGCTCGGGGCTCATGTAGTGACAGGTCCCGATCGCTTGCGTGTGCAGGATCTCTTCGCCCGAGGCCACCCGCTTGGCGATTCCAAAATCCGTGAGTCTCGCTGCGCCCGTCTTATCCAGCAGTATGTTCGACGGCTTCACATCCCGGTGCAGAATCCCCGCCCGATGCGAACACTCCAGCGCATCCGCGATCGCCGCCCCGATTTGCGCGGACTGCTTCTGCCAGTGATGCGACCCCTGCGAATGCTTCGAAGCAGATTCCTTCCGCCTCTGCCGCTCCGCTTCCAGCGCCTGACTCAGCGTTGTTCCTTCAACATACTCACTGACGATGTAGTGCAGCCCGACGTCCGTCCCGAGCTTATAGACTGGCACGATCGATGGATGCCTCAATCCCGCCGCATTCCTCGCCTCGTCGCGAAACCTCGCCAGCGCACGCTCCGATCCAACCAGATGCTCGGCGAGAATCTTGACCGCCACTTCGCGATGCAGCAGCATGTCTTCCGCCAGATACACAGTTCCCATGCCGCCGCGACCGATCTCGCGCAGGATTCGAAACTCATCGAGCGTTGTTCCCGGCGCAGCGCCGCCAATCCCGATCGTCGCCGGAGGAGTCTCCGAAGTCGGCGTGTCGGGGTCGTTCTTTGGCTGATTCAATAGCCGCTCGATGCGTGCTCTGGCTTCGGGTGTCGGACACGCCCCGCGCAGGAACGCTTCGCGGTCTTCACCCCGCAGCGACAACGCTGTCAGGTAAACCGATTTTTCATCCCACGCGTTCGACACCGCTCACAGCCCCTCGACGTGTTCATTGGAAGCCGCCAACGGGAGCACCGAGTGCTCATTCCGCGTCGCGAATTTCTTCAGAATGTCCATCGCCCCCGGCACGTCCTCCCCCTCTGGCATTTTCACCTCCGCCCGATAGCCGCTCGCTCAACCAAGCCGACGCGTAGGCCCAATCCCTCCGCACCGATGCGATCGAACGATCGAGCATTTCCGCAGTCTCGCGGATCGATCGCTGTGCAAAGTATCTCATTTCGACAACCTTCGCGGCGTCGGGATCGATAGCACGGAATTCCTCAAGGGCCGCCCGCAGGTCGATCACGTCGGCCTGAAAACTTCCGCCGTCTTCCGACCAAGCATCCATCAGCACCAGCCGCTTGCGATCGCCCCCGTTCTTGAGCGCTTGCGAAGCCTTCACCGTCTCGACCAGCACATCGTGCATGGCGCGCCCGAACAGGAAGAAGAAGTGGCGCCGGTCTTCGGCATCCAATTGATCGCGCCCGAGCAGACGCAAGCATGCACTGTTGACAAGTGATGTAACTTCCAGCCCAAGCGCCGGCCATCCGCCCGACCCGACCATGCCTCGCGCGATACCGCGCAATTCGTCGTAGACCCGACGAAACAACTCGTCGCGCGCCGAAGCGTCGCCCGATCTGGCTTCCCGAAGAAGGACCGTCACCGTCCCGGTGGATGGCGGGTTCTCGCGCATATCCCAACATATCAGAAATTCTGCCGATTTCGGCGCACCCAGCTTCCCCTTTGGCGGCAGTTCTCAAGGCCATTGGATTTGGCGAGTCGCCCACGACGCGGACGGTGCGCATTGAGGCGGGTTTTGGGTGTGAGGGGAACACCGTCCGCGTGGCTCGCCGATCCACATCCGCCGGGGAGGGTGGCCGCATTGCCGGTTCCGGGGAAGTCGCTCCGCGGCGTCTCAGGAATTTGCACGGTGCGTCTCGCCATAGGGGGTGGTTTGGGGCGGACGGCAAATGCCGTCGTGCCACTTCCCCGGCGGCTTTTTCTTTCAATGGAGGGTGCGTGCCACCGCCGGGTCCCAAGACCGGACGGATCCGCCGCTCGCGCAGATCCAATTAAAACACAAGCAGAATGCCATTGAAATGCAGTCGCAGCGAGTGCGTTGGGATTTTGAGCGCTCGGGCCCATAAGACGTTTTGCCAAGACCGCGCCAGAATTCAGACGTCGGACGACGGGCAGCCTCGAATGGGCGGTTGGCCGATAGACTGCCCCCGCTCCTGCCACCAAAGTCTCGGAGAGATGCCGTATGTCCAAAGCCGCCGTCGACCCAGCCGAACTCCGCCGCTTCGCGCTCGACCTCAAGCGCTTCAACACCAACCTGACGGCCCAGATGCAGGCGCTCCAGGGCCGCCTCTCCACGCTGGGCCAAACCTGGCGCGACCAGGAGCAGGTGAAATTCGTCGAACAGTTCGAAGCGACCATGAAAACCCTCAACCGCTTCACCGACCTCTCCGAACAGCACGTGCCGTTCCTTCTCCGCAAGGCCGAGAAGATCGAGGAATACCTGAACCAGCGGTAACCAGCGCGGAACTGAGAGCGCGGAGCGAAACACTCGCATTCCTGCTCTTCATTCCGCATTCCGCACTCCGCATTCCGCATTCCTGTCTTTCTCCCCGCTCCGCGTTCCCAGCTCCGCGCTCCGAGTTCCCAATGGCCGAATCCGCCCGCATTAATTCCGTCACCGCTCTCCGCGATCTCAAGCTCGCGCTGACCGACTTCATTGAGCAGATCAACATCGCGTTCGCATCGGTCGATGCGGAGATCGGACGGATGGGCCAGTGGCTCCAGCAGGAGCGCCCCGCGTATTACAAGCATGCCGTGCGCAGGGCCGAAGACGCCGTCACCCGGGCCAAGAGCGACATCAGCCGCAAGCAGTACATGCGTGCTCCCGAACCGGTCAGCGTGGTCGAAGAGCGCAAGGTGCTGGAGAAACTCAAGCGCCGGCTCGAAGAACTCCAGCGCAAGCAGGACGCGGTCCGAAAATGGGGCCCGCGCTGGGAGCGCGAGGCGATGATGTACAAGTCCACCTGCCGCCCGCTGACCGAGTGCGCGCAGGCAACGCTTCCCCGCGCGATCGAACGCCTGGAAAAGATGGCCGTCGCGATCGAGGAATACCTGCGTCTGCAGGTCGCTTCCCCCGACCTGACCCCGGTCGATTCCTCGGTCTTCGGAGAATCCTGGACCGATCAGCCGGAAGCGTTCGTCCTTCGCTCTACTATCGAGAAATACTCGCACCTCCGCGCCATGATTATCTCGCCGGAGGCTGCTTCGGAACTTCGGCCCGCCCCGCTCGAAACTCCGTGGCAGGCCGGAACCGTGACCCCTTCGGACGCCGAATCGATTGCGAAGATGTCCGGTGCTGATGCGCCGCCGGGCGATGATGACTTGGTCTTTGTCGCGTGGCGAGCCGTCTCGTGCGAGGCGGTCTTCCTCGCCAGGCGTGCGGGGCCGCCGCCCGTTCGCGCCGATGGCCAAGTCGATAGCGGCTGGTTCATCGGCCCGCTCGAGAAGCCCGAACAACCGGGCGGCTACGCCTGCACCACGGTCGCCTCGCTCGCGCGGCTTGTGCCCACGATCCGGGCGATACTCGGTCTCCGCTCCGGCAGCCTCGCCGTTCTTGCCAGCGGCACGGTCCGCAGCATTCTCGATGAAGGAGATCGAGAATTGTGGCATTCCGAAATGACTTAGCACGTTCAGCATTTGCCGTTCTTCCCCTTTGCCCTTTTCCCATTTGCCATTTGGAACTTTCCGTTGAGCACCAAAGTCGCCCAGGCCAACATCACCGATGCCGTGAAGGACTTGCGTTTTCGCTGGGAACGCGCCCGTTCGGAATGGGACGATGCCGCGAGTCGGCGATTCGAGAAAGACGTGCTCGCCCCGCTCGAACCGATGGTGGTCGCGGCCATGAAGGCCCTGGAGCACGTGAACGAACTCATGATCCAGGTCCGGCGCGACTGCGAAGACCACGGCAATGACTGACCTGATCCCCGCACACTCCGGTTTCTTCATGCCGCGCAGGCGGCCCGCCTTCCCGATCGAATAAACTGAACCCGCATGACCGACCCGACCCGCCTCCAGCCCGAACGAACTCTGCTGCGTTCCATCGTTCCCCTCGTCGCGCACCGCGCCGAGGTGGAGCAGCAGATCGCGTCGGGCCTGCGTCAGGCGTTGAACGAAGCCGAGTCGGAGGCGAAGCGCACCCAGGCAAAGGTCATCGAGAGTGCGGAGCGTGACCTGGCCGATCTTGACCGGAATCATGCCGCGGGGCTTGAACAACTCCGAAACAAGCTCGACCAGCTCGTCGCCGAGACGATCGACCTGCGCGAGCGTGAACTCTCCAAGTTCTCGATCGGACTTTCCGAACTGGAACACAAGGCCGAGCAGCAGGCGGAAGAGGCCCTTTGGCTCTCGGAGACCGTCGGCGATTCGACGCTCCGCAAGACCAAACTGGCGCACGAGACAACAACCAAGGCGTTGAAGGGTCGGCGCGAAGATCTGGAAGTCGCGGCAGACCGTGCCCGGCAGCTGCTTCTCAAAAAAGGCCGGGCGCTCCCGCCGACTCCGGAGGATGTGCACCGGCCCCGCTCCAGCCCGGTCACCAACGCCGACCTTGATGCCGCTGCGATAGACGTCGCCAATCACGTGCACTCGCTTGAACGTGCGCTCAGCCCGTTCCTGTTGCGAGGCGAAGGGATCGCGCTTCTCCTGCTGCTCATGATCGGGCTCGGGGGCGGCGCTGCCGCCGCGAAGCGCTGGCCACCGGTTTCCCAGGATCTCGCGATCGGCATCGGATCCGGCTGTTTGCTTGGGTTCACGATCCTTCTGCTTGTGCGCGCCCTTGCGCAGAAGCGCATCTCGCCCGCTTCGCTGGCCTTCGTTCGAACGTACGAAACCGCCATACTGCAGTTGGATGCCGCACAGATCGAGGCGGACATTGCACGCGACCGCGTTTTGGGAGAGGTGCACGCGATCAAGAAGCGCGAAAACCGCTCGGCCGAAACCCGGCTTCTCGAGGCCCGCGAACTCTACGAACAGAAGCGGAGCGTCAAAGAGCCCAAGCTTCGCACCGAACTCGATTATCGCGTCCGCAAGGCCGAAGAGCGTCGGGTCAGCAAGCTCGAACGCGCAGAAGCCGACTTCAAGGCTGCACGCACTTTGCGCGAAGCGGTGCGCGACGAGCATCTCGCGGCAAGCACCGCCAAACGTGAAATCGCGATCGCAAATGCCAACGCGATCGCGACGAAGCGGGAAGCCGATCTTCAGGCACGCTGGCTCGATGAAGGCAACCGCCTGCTCGACGAAGCCCGAAGCCTTGGAGCAGCGAGCGCGGCCGACCAGCCAGAATGGTCTGCCCTTCTTGATCGACCCGCTCGCGAGTCCGGCACCGACCTGATTCGAGTCGGGTGGATCAACGTCAACCTCGCAGAAATGCCCGGCGGCCTGCCGACTTCCGAAGCATTGAAGTTGTCGGGCGAACCGGCAATTCGCTTGCCGCTGAATCTCGACCTCCGCGGACTCGGTTCGCTCGTTCTGCACACCACACCCGAATCGCGTGCCCGCGCCCTCAGCACGATCCAGGCGACAATGCTGCGGCTTCTCAGCCAGCTTCCGCCCGGCAAAGTTCGATTCACAATGTTCGATCCCGTCGGCCTCGGTCAGAGTTTCGCGGGCTTCATGCAACTGGCCGACTTTGAGCCGCTGATCGTCGGCGATCGCATCTGGACCGAACCCCGGCATCTCGAGCAGAAACTCACGGACCTCACCGAGCACATGGAGCAGGTGATCCAGAAGTACTTGCGCAATCAGTTCGCCAGTATTCAGGATTACAACGTGCAGGCCGGCGAGATCGCCGAACCTTTCCGCTTCCTCGTCATTGCAGACTTGCCCGCGAACTTCAGTGAAGCCGCGGCGAAGCGTCTCGCGGCGATCGTCGCGAGCGGTCCGCGCTGCGGCGTCTTCACACTCATCATGGCCGACTCGCGGGCCCGGCCCCCTGCTTGGCTGCCGATGGCAGACATTGAACGCGGCGCGATCACGCTCAACTGGAAAAGCGATCAGTTCGTCGTCCGAGACGAGGACTACGCCCGCTGGCATGTTGAACTTGAACAAGCTCCGCCCGACGAAGAGTTCCACACGCACATCAAGCATCTCGGTGCGCTCGCGAAAGATTCGGGACGGGTGCAAGTCCCCTTCGACACAGTTGCGCCCAAGCCGAACGAGATGTGGACTCGAAGCTCGGCAAAGGAACTCGAAGCGCCGATCGGTCGCGCGGGTGCGACCAAGATTCAGAGTCTGCTCCTGGGCAAGGGCACTGCGCAGCACGGCTTGATCGCGGGTCGAACCGGCTCGGGCAAATCCACGCTGCTGCACGCGATCATCACCAGCTTGGCGATGTGGTACAGCCCGGAAGAGATTGAGCTCTACCTCGTCGACTTCAAGAAGGGCGTGGAATTCAAGACGTACGCGACGAATCAGCTCCCCCACGCCCGCGTTATCGCGGTGGAGAGCGAGCGCGAATTCGGCATCAGCGTGCTGCGCCGGCTGGATGCGGAATTGACTCGCCGCGGCACGATCATGCGAGATCTGGGCGTTCAGGATCTCGCGGGTTATCGCAATTCGACAAAGGACAATCCCGATCGCGATCCGATGCCCCGCATTCTGTTCATCGTCGACGAATTCCAGGAGTTCTTCGTCGAAGACGACAAGTTGGCGCAGGAAGCGATGCTGCTTCTTGATCGCCTTGTGCGCCAGGGCCGCGCGTTCGGCATGCACGTGGTGCTCGGGAGCCAGACGATCGGTGGCGCATACAGCCTGGCCCGAAGCACGATCGGCCAGATGGCGGTGCGCATCGCCCTTCAGTGCAGCGAAGCAGATTCGTATCTGATTCTCAGCGAAGATAACCCCGGAGCGCGACTGCTCACGCGACCCGGCGAAGCGATCTACAACGACGCCAGCGGTTTGCTCGAAGGCAACAGCCCGTTCCAGGTTGTCTGGCTGCCCGACGATGCGCGCGACGAGAAATTGCGGCAGGTTCGTGAAAAGACCAAGACTCTCCGGCGTCAGCCGCCACCCGCGCTGATCTTCGAAGGCAATCTGCCTTCGAACATGGAGCGGAACGCGGGCCTGCTCGCATTGCTCTCGGGCGATGGCCGTTCCGCGAAGATCGCTCCCAAGGTCTGGCTGGGTGATGCGGTCTCGATCAAAGACCCGACCGCCGTGACGTTCCGCCCGCAGAGCGGCGCGAACCTGCTGATTGTCGGTCAAAGCGAACGGGCCGCATTTGGCCTGCTCGTCGGCGCGACGATCGCTTTGGCAGCGCGGTTGCCCCAGGCTCCGCGCGAAGGCGGCGCTCCGCGGATCACTGTCATCGAAGGGCCAAGCCCGGAATGGGATGGAGCAACGCCCCTGCTTGAAGCGGCGACGCGGCTTGCACCGACCGTCAAGCATGCCGCGGCACGCGGCGCGGATGAGGCGCTGGCCGTTGTGCATGCCGAGCTCGAACGCCGCCGCGGCATCGAGCAGGGCGAGTTCGAGCCAATCTTCCTTGTGGTGCACGGCATTCATCGGTTCAGGTCCCTGCGGAAAGCGGAAGACGATTACGGGTTCGGCGGCAACGGCGAGGAAGCGGTCACCAAGCCGGACAAGCAGTTCCTGTCGATCCTGCGGGAAGGACCAACGGTTGGGATTCACACGATCGCCTGGTGCGACAACGTGGCGAATCTGGAAAGGGCGATCGATCGGCGGGGCGTGAAGGAGTTTGACCTTCGGGCCTTGTTCCAGATGAGCGGCGCGGACTCGAGTTCGCTGATCGATTCGCCTCACGCCCAGGCTCTTGGTCAGAATCGCGCGCTGCTGTACAGCGAAGAAACAGGCACGTTCGAAAAGTTCAGGCCGTATGCACCGCCGGATGCGGATGCGCTCAACCGATTGCTCGCGCCTCTCGCAAGCGACACTCAGCGGGTTTGAAAATCTCCCGATAGTTCGAAACGGCGGGTGGTAAGGTCCTCGAGGCCCATGGGTCCGTAGGCGTGAAGCTTGCTGGTGCTGATGCCGATCTCGGCGCCCAAGCCCAGTTCAAATCCATCGTTGAATCGTGTCGATGCGTTGACGATGATGCACGAGGCATCCACGCCGGCGCGGAAGGCGGCGATCGATTCCTGTGATTCGGACAGAATCACCTCGGTGTGGCGCGAACCGAACCAGGCGATGTGCTGAATTGCTTCCGCGACATCGGGAACGACTTTGATCGCAATGATCAGGTCGAGAAACTCGCGCCCGAAGTCTTCATGTTCTGCGAGCTGGGCGTGCTTCATCAGAGGAAGCGCGTCGAAATCGGCACGCATCTGAACGCCTGCCGCGAAAAAGGCTGCCTCCAACTTCGGAAGGAAATCGGCAGCGATCTTTTCGTGCACGAGAATGCATTCCGCGGCATTGCAGGTCGCGGGCGCCGAAACCTTCGAGTTCACGCAAACCTCGATCGCACCGGCCTGATCAGCAGATTCGTCGACGAAGATGTGGCAAACGCCCTTGGCGTGGTTCAGAGTGGGGATTCTGGAGTTGGCCGCGACAAACTGGATGAGTCGTTCGCCCCCGCGCGGGATGACGAGGTCGATGCAGTCGTTGCGATGGAGCAACGACTTGAGTTCGCTCTCGTCAGACGTGGGAACAAAGGTCAACGCCGCGGTGGACATTCCGTGTGCTTCGAGCACTCGATGGATGAGCGAGACGAGGGCGACGTTCGAGCGTGCGGCCTCGCGCCCACCTTTGAGAATGCAGGCATTGCCGGCCTTGAAGCAGAGCGCGAAAGCGTCGATGGTGACGCCGGGCCTCGCTTCGTAGATCATCATGATGACGCCCAGCGGGACGCGTACCTTGCGAATTTTCAGCCCCGAAGGAACGATGCGTTCGTCGGTCACCACACCAACCGGATCGGGAAGGGCGATGACTTGCCGCAGGCCCATCGCGAGTTGGGCGAGCGATTTTTCCGTGAGTTCAAGACGCTTGAGTTTGGATGGTTCAAGTTCATTTCGACGCGCCGTCTCCACATCGTCGGCGTTGGCTTCAAGAATTTGCGGCGTGTTCGCAATCAATTCGATGGCAATCTCTTCCAGCACAACGTTTTTCTTCGTGGTCGAAAGCGAAGCGAGTGGTCGCGACGCGTCGCGCGCCAAGCGGGCAATATCCGGACGATCCATTACGACGCTCCCTTCTCGATCAGCAGCAGATCGTCGCGATGGATCACCTCGTCGCAGTGCGAGTAGCCGAGGACTTTCGAGATTTCGGAGGCCTTCTTGCCCTTGATCTGCCCGATCTCTCCTGACGAATAGGCGGACAAGCCCTTCGCGAGCGGCTTGCCGCCCTCGTCGCGCACTTCCACCACTTCTCCTTGTTCGAAATCACCCTGCATCGATTTGATGCCCGACGGGAGCAGACTCGCGCCGCGCAAGCAGATCGCTTTTACGGCTCCGGCATCGATCACGATACTTCCTTTCGCCTTTGCCGCGAGTCCGATCCAGCGGCGGCGACCATCGGTCGCGCCGGCCTGAGGCCTAAAGAACGTGCCGATCACTTCGCCGGCGAGCAAACGGGGGACGACGCGGGCAAGGCTGCCCGGCGCGATGATGGCAGGGATCCCGACGCGGGTGACGATCGCGGCGGCGTCGAGTTTGGTGGTCATACCTCCGGTGCCGGCGGCCGACTTTTCGGCGCGAACGTGCTTTCGAGCATCTTCCACCCGGTCGAAGTGCGGGACGACCTCTGCTTCCTCGGAGCGGGAAGCCTGGACGAGGACGCCGGGGGCGGAACTGAGCATGACCAAAAGTTCCGCGCGGAGCATGGCGGCGGTGAGCGCCGAGAGACGGTCGTTGTCGCCGAGCTTAATCTCATCAAACGAAACGCTGTCATTTTCGTTGATGATCGGGATGATGCCGTGCTGGAGAAGCGTTTCGAGCGTGTGGCGGGCGTTGAGGAATCTTGAACGCTGCTCGAAATCTTCGGAAGTGAGCAGGACCTGGGCGACGGCGAGGCCGGATTTCTCGAGTGCTGCGGCGTAACTGGCCATCAGGCGCTGCTGACCGATCGCGGCGGCGGCCTGCTTGAGGCGGATTGTCCTGGGGGGTGCATCAAGCCCGAGCGCGCGAAACCCGGAAGCGACAGCGCCCGACGACACAATGACGGCTTGCGTGCCGGATTTGGCGAGTTCGGCGATCTGCGAGCAGAGGCGACGAACCGAGGCGGCAGAGAGTTCACCCGCGGGCGCGAGGACCGCGCTTCCCACTTTGATGATGACGCGACGGACACTGTGGAGTTGGAGGCGGGGATCGGGATGCACGGATCACAGACTATGCGGGAGGGTGAAGCGTTGTCGCTTGTACGTTTGGGCGATCAGCGGATTGCCGCAACCTTGCGGAGCTGCGCAGGGGCGGTGCGGGCGGTTCGAATGTCCGCGGCAAGCGCGCGCGCTCGATCGGCGACTTCGGACCCGTGTTCTGCGCCGACGAAATCCAGGAACGCAACAATCTCGGGAGACCGCACCTCGGCGTCGCGGGCAATGTTCGAGAGCTGCACCATTGCATCGACCTGGAGCACAAACGTCGTGCTCAATGCAACCTCTTGGAGGAAAGTGATCAGTTCGGTCGAGGCGTCGTCGCCGGGCTCGCGGATGACAGGCCAGTAGATCGAAGCAAAATCGGCGGAACCGGAAGGGATCTGGCGCCGGAGCGAACGCACGAGCAAATTCGATCCCTCGCACCGGGTTGCGCGGCCTCCGAGCAGACCGACCGCGCCGGCGATCTCGAGAGCCGGCTCGCCCGAGTTTGCAAGGGCACGCAGTGATGGAAGCAAGCTGTGCGGAGGACGCACGAATCGAACGAACGCATTCAACACGCGGGGCTGCTCGGGCCCGGGCAGACAGACGAACGCCCAGGCCATTGCGTCCGAAGCGTCGGGCAGCACGGCGGAGAACATAGAGAGCACGGCGGCGGTGTTGGCCCGGCCCATCTCGGAATCTTCGGTGAGCACGCGTGCCTCGAGCATCGGAACGATCGGCTCCGAAGCGTCGCCGGCGAGCGCGAGCAGGCGGAGCGCGGCCCACCATTCCTGCGTTCGGACTGTCGCGGTCGAGACGTTGTCAAGCAACTTGGGGATCAGCGAGCGCAGTTCTGTGGCGCAGCGCTGCGGATCGGCTGCGAACGCAAGCCGCCCACCGCTTTCTGGCGCACCACGCGCGCGAACGTAACACTCGGCGAGATAGGAGAACGCTTCGGAAGAAGCCGAGGAGCGAGATGTGCAAAGCAGGAGGATGGACGATTTCCATGCCTCGAACGGGATCTCGCCTTCGAAGCGGCACCGGTTGAGGATGGTGGACGCCCGCAACACGGCATCGGGATGCTCGGCGCGCCCGATCGCGTCGATCGATTTGGAGATCGCCCATGACTTCTGCCAATCGGCGCACTTGTCGTTGGCGAGGCGACCGGTGAGCGTGGCGGAATCGAACGGACTGGGAGCGCCGATGATTGCGTCCGCCGGCAGAGAAAACATGCCGGCGACCAGGACCGTGGTCGGAACGAAGTTCTGCGCGCCGCCGTGATCGGCGCGAATCAATTGATAGCAAAACTGCCCGGCGAGCTGGAGGGCGACTGCAACGGCGATGAACACCGGCCAACGCTTGCGCCGAATCAGATCCGTGGATGACCAAACGCTGGTGCCGCATTCGGGGCACACGGTGTGACTGTTTGCCTGCGGGTCCACCCCGTCCATGTCGTACCAGCAGCGCGGGCAGAGCCGACTTCCCTTTGTGGAGCGTCCGATTGTCGCGAAGACACCGACGGCAACACCGATGAGCACCAGCACCCCGGCGCTTGCGATCAAGAACGAAGTGATCGATCCGATATCGAGACCGGACCACCCCCGCACCCGCTCGCGGCAGAAGACCAGAATCGCGGCGCAGGCACCGAGCCAGATCGTCGCGAGAATTCGGGAAATGCGGAGACGGGGAGTCGCGGTCTTCCAGGCGCGAGCGAAATACAACGCCATCGCGATTACCACGATCAGGGGCAGGGGCAGCAGGATGGCGAAAAAAATCCGGTCGATCACTGTTTGGCTCGCGTCTCGTCCGGAATGACTGTACCGGAAGCTCCGACCCCGGGTTCCGGACTGCTCGAATTGAGTGCCAGGAATGACGTACGCAGATCGGCAAGCGCGTCTGCCAGACGGATGATTCGGGAGGGAAATTGGTTATCGATCTCTGCGTTTTCTGCACGGAATCGCGCGAGCGCCTTTGCATCGTCGGCGACGGCTGACAGGTTGTTCGCGAGGCTTGCGATCGAAACGGCGGAAGGCAATTTCCGCGAATCCGCGCGTGATCGAATCGCGGTCAGTTCACCCGCGAGGATTTCGAGCAGGGCGGTTCGCGAGGCGATCCGTTCGACGGCGTCGGCGGCAACGTGTTCGGCGAGCGCGCGTGCCGCGGCGGAGGCGAGTTCATCGAGACGGTGGAATTCGGGCGTTGCGGGATGGGAGTGCGCAACGAAATCCGTCAGACGGCGAGCGACTGCAAGACGAATGTCAACCGGCTGTTCTGCCGCGGCGCGGGATGCGGAGAGGAGTTCTGCGAGTTTGGACGACCAGTCGGAGAGGGAAGTGAGCGTATCGAATTCCGTGGACATGGAAAGCTCCGGGTAGTTGGAGAAGAGAACCAGAGACAGAAGGTGTCGACGGGGACGGGGATTCAGACGGCCCGCCAACGGATCAGCAAGGCATTGAGATTTGCGATCGCCTCGATCAATTGGGTGGTGTCGGGCGGAGTGCTGGTTCGGACTGTCAGGGCGAGCGTCTGGTGGGATTTCGCCCAGGATTCGATCGCGACGCGCGTGGACCGGATCGCCTCGAGGGCGTCGGCTTCGCGCTGGTTGATCGTGGAGACTTGGGCGAAATACGGCGCGAGATCGGTGGCGATGGAGGCCTTCAAAGCTGCGATTCGCGTGAGTTCATCGAGATCGCCGGGGGTCAATTCGCCGTACGAAAGACGGCGGATTTCGCTGAGGCGCCGGTCTACGGATTCGGCGAAGGCGAGCGGCTCGTTGAAATTTTCCGCGAGATCGAGACGCTGCAGAACCGCAGAGGCACGGATGATGGTTTCGAGATCGCCGGTATCCGCGACGATCAACTGTGCGATGCGGTCGATCACGGGCTGCGCGCGGGTCATTGCTTCTTCGAGATTGTGAGAGGCCTGGATGAGCGCGATTTGGGCATGCAGAAACGCGACGGTATCGGCCGTCGCAGCTAGCACCCCCACCCCAACCCCCATCCCAGCCCCCATTGCGGCTGTTCCGGAGTCGATGCTGCCCCCGACGCCGAGGGAGTGCGCAAGAGATTGGAGGTTTCTTGAGAGCGATGCCGGCTGCGTCGCGTGCGCCTCCGAAAATACCTTGACGAGCGACTGGCTGTAGTCAGACGCGGCACGCATGGCATGATTTCGGGCCGCCCATTGACGCTCGAAATCGGTGGCGACACGTTGCGTTGCTTTGCTGATCGCGAGTTGCTGTTCGGTTTCCGCGCCTAACGCACGCACCGAAGTTGCGAGCGAACGAGTTGCCTTTGCAAAGGCGGACGGATCGGGCGCGGAGGCACAACCGACGCTGAACACATAGAGCCAAACACCGACCACGGCGCGAAGCAGGAAGGCCAAATTGGATCGGGCTCGGAACGAGGCCGCGAACGGTGCAAGGTCCAGCACGGGAGCCGGCGGTGGAGCCGGCACCGGGACCGACACCGGGTCCGGTGCCGGGTCTGGTACCGGAGCCAGCACCGGGGCCGGCACGGGAACCAGCACCGGGGCCAGCACTGAAGGCAGCACGGGGCTCGACACGGGAGCTTGGTCGCCTGTGTGCGCGAAGCTGAGGCGGAAGGCGGAAATGGACATGGGCGGACCTTTCGAGAGATAGGGCGGCGTTGCCGCGGGTAGGAAGGCGCTGAAGGGCTCTTGATCCGCAAGAGCACGCGCCGGAAGAGGTAGAGTACCAGAAAGGAGGATCGAATACTAGGTATTTGATTGGTTTTTGAACATATTTTGATTGGATAACGCTAAAGCCATGTCAACAAAGCACTTCCGGGCGGGGACGGGTTGTGGATAACGCTCGCGTGGCGTTCCGCCCTTCTTTGCGACCCAGCGGGTGTTGGCGAACTCTCGGATCGCGAACTCCGATTTTTGGTTCTGAAATTGCGACCGGCTGGCGCATCCTGTTAATCGCTGCCGAGCGCAACCTCCGACCTTTGTGAACACATCGCTACGAAAACAGCGAGGGCGATTCGGCTTGTGGTGCCGCGGGCTCGATGCAGGCGGGATCATCGAAGCGGACCGAGTTTACTTTAGTGCTCACGCGATGTGCAGTGAGTAGGGCGGGATCGGACGGAAGCAGAAGCGGCGCGAGATCCTGAGGCGTGGCGGACGCATCGAGCCATTGATCCTGCTGCGATCGCGTCAACACGACCGGCATGCGCGTGTGGAGCGTTCGCATGAATTCATTGGCGCCGGTGGTGAGAATGGAAAACGTGCGGAGGGGCGCAGAAGGCGGCGCATCCGGCGGCGTCCATTCATCGAAGATGCCGGCGAAGCACAGAATGCTGTTGTCCGGGGCGTGGATGTACCACGGCTGCTTGCGGTTGGAGCCCTCCAGCGGCTGCCATTCGTAGAAGCCGCTGACGGGGACAAGGCAGCGCTGGCGTTTGAAGGCTTCACGAAAGGCCGGGCTGCTCGCGACGGTCTCGGAGCGTGCGTTGATCGTGCGGTTCGCGATCGAGGCGTCCTTCGACCAGAACGGGATGAAGCCCCAGCGGAAGAACGCGAGTGCGCGGGCTGGACCGCTCATGATGACGACAGGTGCAGTTTGCTGCGGCGCGACGTTGTAGCGTTTGCGAAGCTGGGCGTCGATCTGCGCCTGTTCTTCGGGCGTGAGATTCCCCAGGCTCATCAGGCGATGAAGCTGTGCCCAGGTGAAGAGATGGGTGTAGCGGCCGCACATGCGGGGGATTGTTGGAGGAACACACGAGCTTTCGCGTCAAGCGAGAGCAAACGTTTCGGGTCAATCGAGGGCCGCGCCCCCCACCTTCAACCCCCTCCCGCAGGGAGGGGGCTCCTGAAAGTGCATCAGAAGTGCACGGCGGTGCTGCTCTCGCGGATGAGGAGCTTGGTGGGCAGTTTCGTGCAGTGAACTTCGGCGTTCGGGTGCTCGATGCGCCGGACCAGTGTCCGCACGGCGAGCGCGCCCATTTCGGCCATCGGGAGGGAAACCGTGGAAAGCCGCGGGCGGACGAGGCGCGAGATCTGCGAATCGTTGAAGCCGATGACGCGGAGCTGATCGGGCACCGCGACCTTCAAATCTCCCGCGGCATGCATGATGCCACAGGCGATCTTGTCGTTGGCAGCGAGCACCGCGCCGGCGAGCTTGCCGCGACGCGACATCCGGATGGCCCACTCCTTGCCCCATTCGATCGAGTAATCGCCCATTTCGATCTGGTCGGGGGTGACTTTCCATCCGCGTGCTTCGAGTGCTGCCGTGAATCCCTTTGCACGCTGCTGCGTGTCGTAATTCTGAGGGGGGCCACCCACAAAGTAGAGCGATGATGGCTCCACCCAACGCAGGAGATGATCGACCGCTTCGCGCGTGCCGCGCTCGTTGTCGAGGATGACGCTGTCGAGGCCCTGGGCGGACATGTCGGTATCAAGAACAACAGTGGGCACGCCGGATGCGAGCACATCTTCGGCGAGCGGGTCATCCTGCTCGGTGATGACGACTAGGAGTGCATCGATCAGGAGCGAGCCGACGATGTGGCTTCGCGCCGTGCCATCCTCGGACTTGGCGATCGTGGTCATCATCAGGTGATAACCGAGCTTGGTCGCTTCTTCATCAGCGCCGTGCAGGAGCCACGTCATGAACTCGCCATGGAAGCGCGGCAGCGCCAGGCCGATGATGTGGCTTTCGCGCGAAGAGAAGACCTTGGCCATCGGATTGGGCACGTAGCCGAGCCGCGTGATGACCTCGCGAACTTTGGCGGCCGTCGCCTGCGCGACCGCTGGCGAATCGTTGATAACGCGGCTGACCGTGGCGATGGAAACGCCTGCGGTTGCCGCGACGTCGCGGATGGAGATAGCGGAAGAACCCGTGTTTGAGAAGTCTTCTGGGGGCACGGGGAGGATGGTAGGAGACGAGGGAAATAGCAAATGGCAAATTGCCAAAGGGCAAATGCGGAATGCGTGCAAATGCCGGGATTTGGTGCGATGAAAACGAATTGAAACGTTTCATCGGACTGAGCGCTGAAACGAAATGCACGACCGCCGCGAATCGCAGCGCTCAGCGGCGGTTCATTTTCTTTATGAGCTGGCTCTGCCCCGCGTGGTAGACGTCGTGCGCCGCAATCCCGGTGATGAGTTGTCGCGCGGTCCATGTACGCCCGCCGGCGGGGATGCGATCCAGTTGCGAATCTACGAGTGACGCGACTGCGCGCTTGACTCGATTGTGTGTTTCGCGCGCGAGGGCAAGATCGGCCTTCCAGCGCTTGGCGAGTTCCGCTTTGGAAAGAGAAGATGACGGAGGCGTCGGCCAATTGCTTGGCGAGCGCGGGAAAGTGTTCGGCTCCGCAGCGCCGAGGCGGAGTGCCAGCCTTTGCCGGAGAAACAGGAGTCGAGTTGAGTCTCAAACGCGGCCGCGTGTTTCATGGCGGTAGCGTATCGAATGAACCAACTCGACTTGGCGGTCACGCATCCGCAGGCCAACGGCCTGACCAGAATCTAGCCGAGGGTGGAGCGAGTCTTCGAGCGACACCCTCGGACCGACGAGTTTTATCGCCGCACTCTGAAAGAGTGCCACACAGTCACGACCATGAGTATCGCTCATCGAGAGTGACATTGTACTTCCGGCAGAGCGCACGAAGTTCATCTTCAAACGTCAGGGCCGCGTGGCGTTCTTTTTGGTTGGCGATGTAATCCTGCAACCGCGGCACTGCCGATTCGCTGATCGAGAACGCGCCGTAGCCGTCCTGCCAATGAAAATCGGAAAAGTTCGACGACTTGGTCTTCATCCACTTCGATGAATCGCGTTTGACGTTGAGAAGCAGGTCCGACACCGAGACCGTGCGTCCGAGATTTACGAGCATGTGGATGTGGTTCGGTGTCCCGTTCACCGCAACCAGCGGCGAATCGAGTTCGCGGCAGATGCCTCCGAGATACGCGTGCAGGTTTGGTTCAACCTCGGGCGTGATGAGATCTGCCCGGTGTTTCGTGGAGAAAACGATGTGCACCAGGATCTTGGTGAGTGATTGTGGCATAGACGCCAGAATACATCTGGGGCGACGGGGTTGCACCCCGTTGGGGTGCAGGGTTCTGCGTGCTCGAACCGAGGGTGTCGCTCGAAGACTCGCTCCACCCTCGGCTAGATTCTGGCACGGCGTTGCCGTGCAAGCACCGGCGCAGTTCTTGGTGGGGGGCGCCCAGCGACACACGCGTAGGATGCGGCATGAGCGAGGATGATCGGGACTGGAAGTTGAAGCTGCGATACGGGCGGGTCGCGACGCCATTTGAGCATTTCACCGTGATCGCGGAAGGGGAAGTGGGAACGCTCACGGACGGGTTCGAGTGTCGGCCGGGATGTGCGTTTATGGGAATGAAGGTTTGGGCGGTATCGACGTCGCAAGCGGACGACATGATCCAGTCCATCGGTGGTCAAATCGGTTTTCGGGTAGCGGGCCAGATTCAAGTTTACGAGACGGAACCAACGCAGCCGCCAAAGGACAGACCGTACAGGTACGACATCCAGTTCACGCCGTTCGAAAAGCATTAGCTGCGGCTAATAGACGAGCGACCGTTTTTCAACGCAGACTCACTACCCCCGCGCCGGTCCCAGCAACTGCTCCGCATCCTGCAGCAGCTTCACAATCTCCGCCAGCGCGAGAGCGGCGGTCGCACCGTCTACCACTCGGTGATCGCACGCCAGACTCAGCGGCAGCATCTTGCCCACGCCGATCATCCCGTTGCGAACCACAACTCCGTCCTTCGCGCGGCCGACGGCGAGAATGCCGACTTCCGGATAGTTGATCACCGGCGTCGCGAACCGGCCGGCGTGGCTGCCGACGTTGCTGATCGTGAACGTGCTGCCCATCAACTGCTCGCGCGGGATGCTGCGGCTCCGGGCCATCTCGGCGGTCATGGCGATCGCGCGGCTGACTTCCAGCACGCCCAGTCGATCGGCGTCGCGGATGACCGGAACCATGAGCCCGGTCTCGGTGTCGGTCGCGATGCCAAGGTGCACGGAGCGGTGCTGGACGATGAACGCATCCGCGGCAGGATTCGCCGGATCTTCTTCGACTGTCGCATTGAGCGCGCGGAACTGAGATTGATTCAGCACGCGAGCGACGGCGGAGGCAACGAATGGGAGGAACGAAACCTTCTCGCCGCTGGCGGAAGCGAGTTTGCGACGGAGCGTGTCGAGCGATGTGACGTCTGCCTCGTCCATCACCGTGAAGTGCACGGCTTGGTTGATTGATTGACGGAGCCGCTGCGCGATGGTGCGGCGAACGCCACGGAACGGGATGCGCAGATCGTTTTCACTGCCACTGCCCGCAGCGGGTGCGGCAGGACGTGAGGGCGCGCTCGGCTGAGGAGTGAACTTGGAGGGAACCTCTTCGCGACCGGGCGCGGGGCGAGAAGGCGCCGCTGCAGGACGCGAAACCGGAGCCGGCTGCGGGGCCGGACGCGCAGGAGCCGGTGCGGATTTCGACGGAGCTGCCGTAGCCCGCGACGGAACATGCGAGCCACCACCCGAAGCGCCGCGAACATCCTTCTCCGTCACGCGGCCGCCAATTCCAGTGCCATTGATATTGTCTATGTCAACGCCGAGATCGCGCGCGAGGCGCCGAACAGCGGGAGTCGCAAGGGCCTTGCCGGGCGCTGCAGACATGCCTGCGAGTTCGCCGCCCATTTTGCCGACGACGGTGCCGGCGTCTTCGGTTCGCTCCGCGATTTCGATTTCATCCGATTGTGCGGAGGCGTGAGCGCCGGAACCATTGACCGCGTTGCGTTCGCCGGCCTTGGGAGCTTCGATTCCCCACTCTTTCTCTGTTGCGGAAACGTGCGAGCCTTGCGACTTGGCGGAAGTTGCGGGCGTTGCATTGCTGCCCGCTGCCGCACCACCACTGCCCTGATACGTAACGAGGACAATGCCAACCTTGAGGACTTCGCCTTCCTTGCCGTTGAGCGAAGCGATCACGCCTTCACGGGGCGAAGGAACTTCGACGAGCGCCTTGTCGGTTTCCATCTCGGCCAGGATGTCGTGCTCGTTCACGTGATCGCCGACGCTGACGCGCCACTTGATCAGTTCGGCCTCGTGCACACCTTCACCAAGATCGGGAAGGATGAATTCGTCGGGGTTCGCGGATTTCTGAAGCGACATGGTTTGGTCCGGAGAGGAAAGAAAGGTTCGAGACTGGGAAGGAAAGCGACCCTTCCCCCAACCCCTTCCTTGAGGGAAGGGGCTTCAGAATTCGGATTAGTACGCCAGAGTCTGTGTCACGCTTTCAGCGATGCGCTTGGCGTCGGGGAGGTAGTCGAGCTCGAGCTTGTAATACGGCATGACGGTGTCGAAGCCCGCGACGCGCTGGACGGGAGCTTTCAGGAAAAGGAAGCAGTGTTCCTGGATGAGGCTCGAAATCTCGGCGCCGAAGCCGCTGGTCTTGGGGGCTTCGTGGACGATCACGCAGCGGCCGGTTTTCTGCACGCTCTGCACGATCGTGTCGAGGTCGATCGGGTAGATCGTACGAAGGTCGATGAGTTCGATCGAGACATCTTCGGGGAGTTTGTCGATTGCCGCGAGGCACTCGAAGACGCTGGCGCCCCACGTCACGACTGTGAGATCGGTGCCTTCGGAAACAACCTTCGCGTGGCCGATCGGAATCGTGTATTCCTCTTCGGGCACTTCCTCGCGGAAAGAGCGATAGACGCGCTTGGGCTCGAAGAAGACGACCGGATCAGGATCCCGAATCGCGGCAGTCAGCAAACCCTTCGCATCGACCGGCGTGCAGGGCATGACGACCTTGAGGCCGGGCGTATGAGCGTAAATCGCTTCGGGCGAATCGGAGTGGAGTTCCGGGGCATGGATACCGCCGCCGACGGGAACGCGAACGGTGAGTGGGATCGTGATCGCACCGCGAGTGCGGGTGCGATATCGCGCGGCGTGATTCGTGAGCTGGTCGTACGCGGGTCCGAGGAAGCCATCGAACTGGATCTCTGGAATCGGGCGCATGCCCGCCATGGCGAGGCCGATGGCGGTACCCATGATGCCGGATTCAGCGAGCGGCGTATCGATCACGCGGTCCTTGCCGAAGATCTTTTGCAGGCCTTCGGTGACGCGGAAGACGCCCCCGTTGGCGCCGACGTCTTCGCCGAGGATGACGACGCGGGAGTCGCGGGTCATTTCCTGCTCGAGCGCCTCGTTGATCGCGTCGACAAGAGTCAGGCCTTTTTGCTTCATCACATCGGTACGTGGCATGGTCTGGATTTCCTAGACGAAAGTCGGTTGGTATCTCTAAATGCAAATCCGCTGCTCAAGCCCAAACGCATCGCATTCACGCCGGCTGCGGCTGCTCTGACAGTCCAACCTGCGTCGGATCCTGCCCGAGACTGCTCGTCCGCGCCGTTCGCTTCTGACGCTCGAGTTCCGGATTGATCGCCGCAAACGTGTAATCGAAAATGTCGTCGAACGACGGCTTTTCGATTCCCTCTGCGGTCTTGACCACCTCAGAAACGATCGCCTTGCACTTTTCTTCGTGCGCCTTCTGCTTCGTCTCGTCCCAGAGGTCCTTGGTCTCGAGATACTTCCGCAGGCGGATCAGCGGGTCGCGCCCGAGCCACGAATCGACTTCCTTCTGATCGCGATAGCGACGAGCATCATCCGCCGTCGTGTGATCCGCGAGGCGATATGTCACGGCCTCGATGAATGAAGGACCGCCGCCGCCTCGGGCGCGGTCGACGCACTCTTTGGCGATTTTGTAGACCGCAAGCAGATCGTTGCCGTCCACCTGATACGTCGGCATCTCATAGGCGAGCGCCTTCTGGGCGACCGTCTTCGAGCGCATCTGAGTCTCGCGCGGCACGCTGATCGCCCACTGATTGTTCTGGCAGATGAAGACCAGTGGCACCTGGAAGACGCTCGCAAAATTCATCGCCTCGTGGAAGTCACCTTCGCTCGTCGCGCCGTCGCCGAAGTACGTCAGCGCAACCTTCGGCTCCTTGCGCATCTTGAACGCCCAGGCGATGCCGGTTGCGTGGAGCATCTGCGTTCCGATCGGAATGCAGAGGGGGAGCTGCTGGACGCCTTCGGGGATCTGATTGCCGCGCTCGTCGCCCATCCAGTGAAGGAGGACGTAGTGCATCGGCAGGCCATGCATGAAGAGGGCGGCGTTCTCGCGATAGCACGGAACAAGAAAATCCTGTCCCTTCTTCGCGGCATATGCCGTGCCGATGGCCGCGGCTTCCTGACCCTTGTTCTGCGGGTACGTGCCCATGCGCCCGGAGCGCTGAAGCTTGAACGCGATCTCGTCGAGTTGGCGGCACTGCTGCATGAACTTGAAGAGCTCGAGAATCTCTTCATCGCTCAGCGTGTTGCGCGACTGAGCCGCATCGATCACGCCGTTCTCGTCCATCACCTGGATGTGTTCAATTTCGGCCTTGTAGACGGATTTCCGGGGCATGCATTTCTCCGTAGCACGAGCTCAATCTAGGGTAGTCGACGAAGCGGTTTTTCGCTTCGCGAAGTCCGGTCTTTGGAAGAAAAAAGCCGCCCCGTCGGGCGGCTGATTCGATGATGAAATTGAAAGCAAAATCAAAACCGTTCTGCCCGTTCAACGCGTACCAGCGTGCACGCCTCCCACCGACCCGCCCACAGTCGGCGTGCCGGGGAACTGCTTGATCCCGTCCTGCTTGATTGTTCGGCCTGTGCCCTTGGCCGTCGGCGAGCGCTCGGGGATCGAGAACTCGGAGTTTGGCATCGCATCACTGTGCTTGATCGCGGCAGCCGCGGCCTTGAGCATCGTGTCGTCGGCGTTGTCGACGAGTTCACGCAAGTTCGCGTAGAAGAACGTCTCGGCAAGATCGAAGAAGTGCAATGCCGCGGCACGATCTCGCTCGAACTCGGCGCCGTCGCCTCCCCGACGCAGGTCCTGATCAAGCTTGCTGAGCGTGCACGCGAAGCCGTGCAACCACATCGCGTTGTCGGCGAGGCGAGCCTGCACGCACTGGCGGTGGACGATCGCCTCTTCGTATCGCTTGCTCGCACGCTTGAACTGATGGCTGTGCTCGCGGATGAGCCACGCGAGCCTCTGCGCCTGCGTGCGGAGTGATTCGTGCACCTTGGGAACGGCGGGAAGGCTGCGCCGGATGCCGAGGAAGATCTCGATGCCCAGCGGAATCGCGGCCCGAATGAGCCGGAAGTTGGTGGAATTCTTGAGAACGCGCCCGACGTTCTGTCCGAAGCCTTCGTCTTTGCTCCAGCCCAGCGCGTTCTTAACGGTCAGCATGCTCTCCGCCAGCTGCTTTCCGCCGTAGGCAAAGATGAACGACTGCATGACCTCGTTCGCGCCCTCGACGATGAGGTTGATGCGCGAATCGCGGAAGACGCGCTCGACCTCGTTCTCGGTCATGTAGGCTTCGCCGCCCATGATCTGAACACCGTCGTTCACCACGCGCCAGCCCATTTCCGAGCAGAAGACCTTGCAGATCGCGGTTTCCAGCATGATGTCTTCGTCGTGGCGATCGAGCATGCCGGTGGTCATGTAGAGCACCGAGTCCATCGCGTAGTCGTACGCCGCCATGCGTGCCAGCTTCTGCTGCACAAGCTCGAAGTCCGAGAGCGGGCGCTGGAACTGATAGCGCGTGCGTGCCCACTTGGTGGTCTGATCTCGCACCTTCCGCGCGCCGCCGATCATCCCGGCGCTCAGCGTGCAGCGCCCGTAGTTCAAGCAGGTCAATGCGATGTTCAGTCCGCGGCCTTCTGCGCCAAGCAGATTGGCCTTCGGCACCCGCACATCGTGGAATCGAATGCGTGCCTGCCACGTGCCGCGGATGCCGCACTTGCTTCGGTTCTTCTGATAGATCTCGATTCCCGGCATATCGGGATGGCAAACGAGCGCGGAAACCTTTTCCTCTTCTTTGCCGGTCTTCGCATTGATGATCTTCTGCTTGGCCATGACGGTGAAGAGGCTGCTGATCGCGCCGCTGGTCGCCCACTTCTTCTCACCATTGATGACGTAGAACTCACCGTCCGGAGTTTTCTCGCAGCGCGTTTCCTGGCCGCCCGCATCACAGCCGACGTTGGGCTCGCTCAAGCAGAACGCGCTCACCCAATCCTTTGCGAGGTGAGGGAGCCAGCGTTTCTTCTGCTCATCGTTGCCGAAGAGCATGACGGCTTTGCATCCGATGGATTGATGCGCGGAAACAAGCACGGCAGTGCTGCCGCAGGAATACCCGATGCGCTCGAGCACGCGGTTGTAGCTCGTGATGCCGAGTCCCAGTCCGCCGTACTCCTTCGGGATGGTCATGCCCATCACACCGAGTTCGAACAAACGATCGATCACCCAGCGCGGAATCTCCTGCTCCTGATCAATCTGCACGGCCGGATGTTCGTTCCGGAGATAGTCATCGAGGCGCGCCAGCAATTGATCGCAGGCCGCCGTCTCCTTCGCTTCCGGGATCGGATACGGAAAGACAAGGTCCGTCCGCAGGTTCCCCCAGAACATGTTCTTCACGAACCCCATCTTCGACGGTTCTGGTCCGAGTAGTGCCTCCGCGTCCTCGATGAGTTTGCGGTCCTTGTCGGACATCTTCATCGATTTCAGGTCGGCCATGAACGTGCTCCTGTGGGGGCTTTCCGGTGGGGGTTCCGGGCCGACGAAAGCCGGCGACGAAAAAACCGGGGGACATGCCATTCTTTCCCCGCTTTGACAGCACGGAAAGGGCTAGCAACTGCCAATCTTCGACCGTTCCGACTCCCCGCCAAGGGTTCGCTTTTCAGGTTCTTTCAGATGCCGGCGCCTTCGCACCGTCTATTTGCTCCGTGCGAAGAACGCTGCCAAGGCTTGCTTTGCTCTTGGGGTGTGCCGGAGGCGCACAAGGTGCTTGCGTTCCGCTTCCAAGGCGGCCTGATAACCCCGGGTCAATCCGATGTTCAGGCAGTCGAGAACTGCCTGCGTTTCCTCGGTCGGAGCGAGTTCGCCACGCATGCGGTCCATCGAGAGCAAGGTCTTGGTGGCTTGACCGGGTGACCGCTTCCACGGGTCGAGTTCGGAAGAGTTGGAAACGGCCTCGTTTGCCGCGGCAGACTGGAGCCAGGACTTCGCAACACCTGGCAAATCAGCCTGAGAAGGAGCGATTTCCGCAAAGAGGCCGGATGCCGCGGCCTCGTCATAAAGCATCGGTTTGCCCTCTGCGCAACGCCGGATCGCCTCCGCCGGATCCTTCAGACTGAGCGGATAGAGATTGGTCCCTCCCCAACCCGGGCAGAGCCCAAGCGAGCATTCGGGCAGGCCGACCGGATAGGGCTTGCCGGGCTGACCGTCCCGGCTGGCCGGGGGGCAGGCGACCAGTGCGTCGCAATGCATGGCCAATTCCAAACCCCCTCCGAGCGCCGCCCCGTTCACGGCAGCGACCGTCGGGAAGGGAAGGGACGCCAACGTCCAGAAAACGCGCTGGCCGAATTCGAGGTATTTGTCCAGTTGATCGTCCGGCCACTCTGAAATCGTTTTCAGGTCTGCTCCGGCGACGAAGACTCGTTCCGAGGCCGACCGGACGATCAAGCCTCGAATGTCGCGCCCACCCGCGCCCGCGAGCGCCGCGAGCGAGGCTTCGAGGCGCTGGAGCAACTCCAGATCGAGCACGACCACGGGCTTTCCGGGCTGCTCCAAGGTGAGCGTGGCGAAGCCGTCTGATGTGCGTTCGAGGGGGAGCGGTTGTGCGTTGCTCAATCGAAACTCCGGGTTAGAAATCCGAAAGAGCGTAGGAATTGTGCGACGTCAAGAGTACTTCGCTCGCGTATTGAAAGGTAGAGAACCGATTCACAACGAAGTGCGCTCAAGATCGGTATTCTCTCATTTTGCCTTTGGGGGCGAGGACAGCACGTGTTCGACGAAAAGACTTGCGTCATCTGCGGGATTGACGTTTCCAAGCGGCGCCGCGTGAAGGATAAAACCGGGCGCTACGCGTGCATGGAATGTGCGACGCGCGAGGGCATCGACGTCCAACAAGGCAGCGCGTCGGGAAGTCGTTCCGGCAGCCACGCGGGCAGCCGCGCCGCTTCCGGCGCTTCGACCGCCGCGGGCATCGATTACTTCGCGACGATGCATCAGGATTTCTGTCCTCAGTGCGGGACACTGATGGGCAAGGACTCGACCATCTGCGTCGGGTGCAAATTCAACACCGCCCCCGAATCGGAGAACTTGCCCGACGGCATGCGGCCGGACACGCTCGGTCCAATAGCGCGCGGGATCACGGATCGCGTGTCGGTGTTCATTCCTGGTTTCTACTTTGGACCCCGAAACCAGTTCATAGCCTGGTGCATGCTCTTCGTCGGCATGTGGGCGATCGGATCGAGCAATCTCCAGACGATGTACGTGTACATCGCTGCGTGGGCGATTTTCCTTGCTGTGACGTACGTCATCACGATTGCCGTCACGTTGAACGACAAGAAGGCCGTATGGGCAGCATGCGGCATTTTCGGAATCGCGTTCCTGCCTTTGAGTATTACGATGCCGTTGTATGGCCTTTGGAAGAGCCGACGTGCCTGGCTCAAGGTCCTTTGGACCGTTGCGATCCTCGCTCTCTTCGGCGGCACATTGCTGTATTTTTCGATGCATTACGCTGAATGGGAAATCGTGCGGGCCAAACTCGCGACGCTTCCCGGGCTGAGAGCCGTGATCAAATAACCAAGTCTCGTGACAGTGACTAAGCCCCGAGCTTGGCTCGAAGCCGGGCCTGCGCGTCCGGCGTTGCGAGAACCGAAGCCGAGAGCTGCGCTCCCTTCAGCACGATCGACTCATCGAGCGATGAATCGAGTTCATTCAGCAGCTTCTTCGTCGCGGCGAGCGCCTGCGGACCGCCGGCGGCAAGCCGCTTGACGACTTCGTCCGTCGTCTGATCGAGCTGCGAAGCGGAATCGCACAGCACATCAACCATGCCGCAGTCGCGTGC
>Ga0268266_10000227_pt1 | contig 97786 bp, 83 predicted proteins | sample KBSS13metaG_FD_190356 | JGI IMG/M metagenome (GOLD analysis project Ga0268266, IMG submission 190356) | Switchgrass rhizosphere microbial communities from Kellogg Biological Station, Michigan, USA - KBS S1-3 metaG (SPAdes) (version 2) | ecosystem: Host-associated > Plants > Roots > Rhizosphere...
TCTCCGTCATCGCCGACCCGCAAGGCGCCACCTTCGCCATCTTCAAAGCCGCCGCCCACCGCGCCTCCGCCCCCTAGACTTTCGCTTCTGAAATTTTCTTCGGGGGCCTTCTCTTGCCCCTTCGCAAAAACCCGATTCTTGCCTAGGTGCCAAGTCAAGCCCTCTAGGCTTTGGATTGCGTTTCGACGCTCTCCGCCAAGCGCCTACCACTAACTCGCGTAGAATCAATACCTACAGAAACTCACGCTCCTAACTCCTTTGTTTCTCTCACTTACGAAAGACACCGGGAGGGGCTCTCCCGTTCGACTGTCCCGTGCCTTTCCCCTTTTCGCAACAGCGCCGGCTGCTGACGTCTCCGCCCTCAACATTGCTTGCCCCTTGCATCTTGTGCCTTACGCGCTACAGCAGTGACCTTCTCGCAACGACTTCTTTCCGATCGGTCCTTCCAAATAAGCCGGCCGCCTCTCGCCACGTTTGACTCTCCCGTGCTACTCTTCTTTCCGCATCCAAAACCTGGTTTGCCTCGCAGTCCCCAGCGTTGCGACTTCTTCCGTTCTCTTTTTTGCGCCTGGAGAACTATCTTCGGACTGCGTATTGGCCAGAATTCACAAGGAAGCACGACCTGCTATGACCGCAACACCCGCAACTCTCAAATCCGGCGAACAAACCGTCGAGATCAAGCTAGCGCACTCGCCCGATTCCGATGACGCCTTCATGTTTTACGCGCTGGCCACGCACAAGCTGCAGACGCCCGGCTACAAGTACACCCACGTGCTTTCCGACATTCAGTCGCTGAACGAAGCCGCGCTCGCGGAGACTTATGACGTGACGGCGGTCAGCTTCGCGGCGTACCCTTCGATTCGCGATAAGTACATTCTGCTCGATTGCGGCGCCAGCTTCGGAGAAGGCTACGGCCCGATCGTCGTTGCTGCCAAATCCATGAAGAAAGAAGACATCAAGGGTAAGCGCATCGCGGTGCCGGGACTGAAGACTTCCGCGTATCTCTCGCTGAAATTGTTCGAGCCGGATTTTGAAGCGGTGGTGATGCCGTTCGACAAAATTCTCGACGCGGTGCAGGACGAACTCGTCGAGGCTGGCTTGCTGATTCACGAAGGGCAGCTGCTCTTCCCGCAACTGGGCTTGCACAAAGTTTTGGATCTTGGTGTTTGGTGGCAGGAGCAGACCGGACTTCCGCTGCCGCTCGGTGGCAACGCCGTGCGCCGCTCGCTAGGACCGGAACTCGGCCGCCTTATCGCGAAAACCATTCGCGACAGCGTGGAATATGGCCTCGATCACCGCGAAGACGCGCTGAAATACGCCATGCAGTTTGCTCGCGACATGGAAACGGAACTCGCCGACCAATTCGTCGGCATGTACGTAAATAAATGGACGCTTGGTTACGGCGAAAAGGGCAAGCAGGCCGTCCAGGAATTGATTGCTCGCGGCACCAAAGCCGGCATCCTCCCCGGCCCCGACACTGTCGAATTCCTCGCCGACTGATCGGCCAAGTGCGCGGCACGCAGGATGATGGATAATAGCGCGCAACATGGCGCGCCCCAACGATGCAATCCTGAAAATTTCGTGGCTGCTCTCTGCGGCCATCTGCGCGTTCACCGCGGACAATCTCTGGATTGATCCGTGGCTGCAGCGAAAGTCCCATCACAAATTGCCGTCGTTTGTGCCGGACGCGCTCGGCGGCCCGTGGTTCTTGATTTTGTCAGTCCTCATCATTACCGTCATTCTGCTGGTAGTGTTCCAGATGCTCCTGATGCGCAACGCAACTCTTCCCAAACGGACGAAGGTTGTGACAGGAATTCTTGTCACAGCGGCGACGCTTCTATCCGGCGCGTGGTTTGTGGCAACCAGCGGCACAACTCTGGTCACGCGAAGTGCTGTTAGCGAGGCGGGCGAGGCGCAGAAACGATCCGTGGTGCTGCGGTGGCAGGCGAGCACGACTCCGAATGTGCAGTACAACATTTACCGCGGCCCTTTTTGGGGAATTCATCCGGACAAGTTGAACGCCACGCCGATCGACGGAACGACCTTCACCGATGCGACGGCGGTGAGCGGACAGACGTATTGGTACGTGGTGCGCGCGGTGAATGCGAAAGGCGAAGAGGGCCGCGAGTCAAACGAGACTTCAGTCTCAGTCCCTTGAATGCTGCGTCTGAGTGGCAAACTTTGCGGTGTCTGCGATATGGAAAAACAAAACACGACCCCGGAGAAAGTCGATCTCTACAACAGCGCGTATGGGAATTATGGCGCAGAGGTGTACCAGCAGATTCGCGTGGAAACGTATGGTAAAGATTTGGGGCAGACGAGTTGGGTGACCACGGAAGAGTCGAGCGAGATTCCGCTGACGCTTGGAATCACGGCGACGTCGAATGTGTTGGAGATTGGAAGCGGTTCGGGTCGGTATGCCTTGCAAGTAGCGAACACGACGGGATGCCAACTGCTGGGCGTGGACATTAATGAGCCGGGGATTCAGAACGCGAACGCATTGGCGGCTGAGCAGAAACTTACGGATCGAGTTCGATTTGAAAAATGCGATGCCTCGCAGGCGCTGCGATTTGGCGATGCGACGTTTGATGCGATTTTTTCCAACGATGTGCTGTGCCACATTCCAGGGCGCGACAAATTGTTGCGCGAACTGCATCGCGTTCTGAAGCCCGGTGGGCGGCTGCTGTTCAGCGATGCGCTGGTGATTGGCGGCGTGATTTCTCACCACGAGATAGCTGCTCGCAGCTCGATTGGGTATTTCTTGTTCAGTCCGCCGGGAGAGAACGAACGATTGTTGCGGGAAGCCGGCTTCACCGCGGTGGACGTGCAGGACACCACGGCGAATGCGAGCCTGATTTCACAGCGCTGGTGCGATGCGCGAAAGAAACGAGCGGAAGCATTAATTGGAATTGAGGGCAAAGAGACGTTTGTAGGTTTGCAGCGGTTTCTTGCTACTGTACAGGCACTCACAAACGAAAGGCGGCTTCGCAGGCTGCTTTACGTCGCGGAAAATGGCCGACCGAAAGATGAAAACAATCAAAGCAGCATACCTGCAGGCTAGACATTGGCAGATCTTCATAGTGTTCGCCGGCATCATAATCTTGAGCCATGTCATCACTTTACCTTTAGTCGTTGCGAGCACGCTGAATGACGCAAACAGTACGACATTGGGTCTTGCTTTCGGCGCCGTGATGGCTGTAGGTACGGCCTCGCTCGTCGGTTGGTTTGCGTCGATTGGGACATTTACGAACACACTCATAAAAGCGCCGCTGCGACCAAAGACCGGCTTTTTTCGTTTTGCGCTTATTTATCCGATTCTCTACATGTTCGTGGCGGGGCCATTCTTTCTTGGCCGTAATCCTTCCATGATAGGTGTCATATTGCCTCTTCACTTTTTTGCGGTATTTTGCTTGTTCTACGATTTGCATTTTGCATCGAAGAATTTCGTTCTGGCTCGGACCGGAAAACGCGTCACGTTTTATGATTACGCTGGGCCGTTCTTCCTAATGTGGTTCTTTCCGATCGGCGTCTGGTCTGTCCAGCCAAAAATCAACCAGCTTTATGCCGAAAGATCCCGGCTTGTTCCCGGTGCCAGCGAAGGAGGTGGAGATCCCCCTGAAGCCCACGTGTCTTGACCGAGTGGCGAGGATTCTCGTAACGTGAATTCGCGATGACAAAACAAATATTTTTGAGATGGGTTGTTAGCTGTGCGGCGGTGGTGTGTTTGGGCGCGGGTGTGCCCGCGCAGAATGCGGCGCAATACAAGGAACGGGCTGAAGGGGAGAAATCGTGGCCGAGGGAAGCGGTGCGCGGCGCGCATGGGATGGTGGCCACGGACGAAGAGTTAGCGTCGAAGGCGGGTGTGGAGATCTTGCAGAAGGGCGGAAACGCTGTGGACGCGGCGGTGGCGACGGCGTTCGCGTTAGCTGTGGTTGAACCGGCGGCCGGAAATATTGGCGGCGGCGGCTTCATGCTGGTGCGGATGGCGGACGGGCGAACGAGTTTTCTGGACTACCGCGAAACGGCGCCGGGAAAAGCTACGCGTGACATGTACATCAAGCCGGACGGGAAGTTGGATACGGACGCGTCGGTGATCGGCTACAAGGCAGTGGCGGTGCCGGGGACGGTGGCAGGGCTGGAGCTGGCGCTGAAAACCTACGGAACGATGAAGCTGGCGGACGTGATGGCACCGGCGATCCGGCTTGCGGATGGAGGTTTTCCAGTCAGCGAAAAACTGGTGCGGGAATTTGCGTACGCACGGCCGGATTTGCAGAAGTTTTCAGTGAGCAACCGGATTTTCTTGAAGAACGGCGAATTCTACAAGGCGGGAGAGACGCTGCGGCAGACGGAGCTGGCAGCTACGCTGAAGCGGATTGCGAAAAGCGGCGCGGCGGAATTTTATCGCGGCGAAACGGCGCGGATACTGGTTCAGGATATGCAGTCGCTGGGCGGGTTGATCACGATGGACGATCTCGCGGCGTACCAGCCTAAGGCACGGCAGGTTTTGCGGGCGAAGTATTCCGTGGATGGGCATCAGTGGGAAGTGATTTCGTCGCCGCCGCCGAGTTCGGGTGGAGTGGCGGTGATTGAAGCGCTGAACATGCTGCAGGCGGAACCGCTGCAGGGCTGGGACGATGTGGAGAGCGTGCATCTGGTGGCGGAGACGATGCGACGCGTGTTCGCGGACCGCGCGGCGTATTTGGGCGATCCCGATTTCGCGAAAGTGCCGGTGGATGGGCTGACGAGCGCGTGCTATGGGAAAGAGCTGGCGGCGACGATCGATCCGCGACGCGCGTCCTCGAGCCAAGTGGTGAAGGCAGGCGAGCCGCATGTATGCGGAGAAGAAGCGCACATGCCTGCGCCCACTGAGGTCAGCTTGAACGATGGTCCACACACAACCCATTTTTCGGTGGTCGATGCCGCCGGAAATGCCGTGGCGAGCACGACGACCCTGAACAACGGCTACGGTTCACACGTGACGAGCAGCGCGGGATTTTTGCTGAACGATGAGATGGACGACTTCACGACGCAGCCGGGAGTGCCGAATGCACTGTTTGGGCTGATCCAGTCGGAGTCGAATGCGATTGCGCCCGGGCACAGGCCATTGAGTTCGATGACGCCGACGATCTTGCTGCGCGACGGGAAGCTGAGCTTTGTAACAGGGTCGCCAGGCGGTCCGACGATTATTTCGTCGGTGCTGCTGACGGTGATCAACTGGATGCGGCTCGGAATGGACGCACAAGCGGCGATCAACGCGCCGCGATTTCACCATCAGTGGATGCCGGACCGGGTATTTCTCGAGCAGCAGTTCCCCGCCACGATGGAGCAAGGCCTGAATGCGATGGGGCACGCTACGAGGCGGCGCGGGCACATTGGCCTGGTCAACGCGATAGGTATTGATTCGCAAACCGGGGAAAGATTAGGGGCGGCCGACCCTCGCGACGAGGGGTCAGCCGTGGGATACTAGCGGCGTTCCAGCCCCGCAGTTAAATCGGGTTTTAGGTTTTCTTCTAGAAACCCTAAAATCGTGAAGTCCGTGAGCCCAAGCCAATATGCAGAAAGTCCTGTCCACTTATCTGTTTATTTCCCGAAAATTGACGCCGGAACTGGTCGGCCAGATCCGCGAGGGCGGCTTCAACGCGCTGGAGATTTTCTGTTCCCGCGCGCATTTTGATTATGCGACGAAGCAGGAAGTGCGCGCGATGGCGGCGTTGCTGGAAGCGCACCAGATGAAGCTGAATTCGCTGCATGCGCCGACTAGCAAGGATTCGAGCGCGACGCGAGAAAGCGGACAGCCGCTTTCGATCTGCGAAGTGGAAAAAGTGCGGCGCGTCGAGGCGATGGACGAATTCAAGCGGGCGATTGACGTTTCGGAAGATTTGAAGTTTTCGCGAATGGTGCTACACATGGGCGGCTCGCGGGAGACGGCCGATCCACGGAAGCGGGATGCGGCGTTCAGCACGCTAGAGCACCTGGTGCTTCATGCGCACCACGCGGGCGTGACGCTAGCCGTGGAGAATACGACGAGTGAGATGGGCGATCCGGCGTATCTGCGGGCGTTTGTGGATGAAACGCGGCTGACGGGATTGCGATTCAATTTTGATGTGGGTCACGCGAATTTGGCGGATGGTCCTGCGGAAGAGCGGCTGGAAAAAAGTTTTGCGCCGATGAAGGAGCTGGTGGCATCGCTGCACTTGCATGACAATCACGGGGACAAAGACGAACATTTGCTGCCGTATGAAGGATCGATTGATTGGGGCGCTGCGATTCCCCTGCTGAAGTCGGCGCCGAACGGGAATGGGCCGTTGCCGGTCGTACTGGAGTTGAAGGAAAAGTTTGGGCCGGAGGCGTTATCGGTGGCGGAGCAATTGACCGCGGCGCGGGCGGCGTTTGAGCGTTTCGAAGAGGCCTGGTCCGCCTGAACGAAGTGGTCTCAACACGAGAAGCTTTGAACCGTGCCTGGTGACTTTTCCACTCCTGAAAAGGCTCTAGCATCGCTAGAGGATGCGTACAATCGAAAAGATATAGTCGCCGCTGTTGCCGCCAAGGACTTTCTCTTTGAAGCTAGGGAAATGCTGCTCAGTATTAAGAATCCGCCAGTGCCACCGGACGAGGAAACCGTCAAGTTGACAGCGGAAGTGCTGGAGCTGGGTTTTGCTAAGGAGATTGAGAGAAACGGCTTTCCAGATTTCAGAAATTTGCGCTGCAGGGCCATTAGCGAAAATCCACTGCGCGAAGATCTGGTGGAGATCGTCGAAGAGTGCGTCTTTCCGGATGGCGGCAAGTCGCGGGAGATACTTCACGCCGCAAGAAATACGACGGGCTGGCACATTGTTGTTCTTCCTGGCTTTTCTAAACAAGAGTCCTGAGACTTACGAAACCAAGCAGATTCGCAAACCACGAAAATAGAACGGGCCGGAATACACCGGCCCTGTTCTTGCACCTGATTAGACAGACGGATCAGGAGCCCATGTATTGAGCGTGTGCGTAGACGCCGGTTTGAGCGTTGTAGACGAGATACCAGCCGGGATGATCGGGATCATCGTAAACGACGAAGTTGTCGCCAGGGCAGTCCCAGCACCAGCTGGACGCGAGGTCCCAATCCCACGAAGCAATCTCAAACGAGAGCCCACCAGGGAACCAGAAGCGGTGCGCACCGAGATCAAAGCGTTCGACGTGATAGCGGTAGGACGGGCCGAAGTGTTCGAAGCGGCCGTGCGGATAAGGATGCGCGATGACGTAGCGCTTGTCATTGGGGCGATCGTGGCCGTACCAGTGATTATCGTGAACGTGGGGAACGCTGTTGACGCGGTTGCCGGCGCGATGATCGATTTCAGGCTTGGCGGCTGGCGCGCGGTGCGCGGGAGCTTCGGGAATGTGGCCGCCGTTGGCGTGAACGTTGTCATGGCGTTCGCCGCCGGGGTGTTCGCCGGGGCGCTGCGCGTGTGCGGCCGGAGCAAGCGAAACAGCTGCTGCGAATGCCAATGCTGAAGCCAGAGTTATGGGAACCGCGAAACGAAATTTCATCGTCCTGCTTCCTCCTCAGATTTTTACGGTGCCAGACGGAAAAACGGAAGGCTCGACGGGCACCACCAGGTCACTGTTAATGCGACGTTTGGCGGGTGCGGGCGGGTACAGGGCGTTTCTTGTAGTGCACTGGCGGCGAGTGTTGATAGAGTGCTGGCGAAAGAAACGGCTGCAAGGGCAGCGTCGAGGATCCACTGTGAAAGCGAAATCCATTTTGTTTCGAGAATGGTTGGCGGCAAGCATAGCCTTTCTAAATATTTGTGCCGCAGCAGCGCAAGAAAAAGGCGGAACGAAGCTGGGTGTGTTTGAGGCGAGCGGCGACGTGGGGACGGTGCTGCACGCGGGGTCGGTGGAGTACGACGCAGCGAAGGGGACTTACACGATTGCGGGCAGCGGCGAGAATATGTGGTTCGGAAAGGATGCGTATCAGTTTGTCTGGAAGAGGATGAGCGGAGATTTGGCGCTTTCGGCGGACGTTGCGTTTGTGGGGAGCGGCGGGAACGCGCATCGCAAGGCCGTGCTGATGATCCGGCAAAGCCTGGATGAGGGTTCGGTGTACATGGACATTGCGCGGCACGGGAATGGAATGACCGGACTGCAGTTTCGGACCGAGAAGGGCGGGCTGACGAACGAAGTGCAATCACCGAACTGGGGGCCGGTGCATTTGCGGATTGAGAAGCATGGGGCGTACGCGACGATGTGGCTGGCGGGCGAAGACGGTGGCGAATTGAAGGTTGCGGGCGCTTCGCCACGGATTGAGTTGAAGGAGCCGTTTTATGTGGGGATCGGTGTGTGCAGCCATGACAAGGATGTGGTCGAGAAGGCCGTTTTTTCGGATGTGAACCTGGCGATGCTGAAAAGCGCAGCGGCGCGTTCTACGGCGAGCGAAAACGATTCCGTGTTGTACAGCTTTTTGGAAACGATGCCGGTGGAGTCGAACGACCGGACGGCGATTCATGTGGAGCAAGGAAGGTTTGAAGCACCGAATTGGACTCGGAACGGGAAGGAGTTGTTGTTCAACCGCGAGGGAAGAATTTTGCGGCTGCCGGTAGGTGGAAAATCGGCACCACTGACGATTGATACCGGATTTGCCGTTCGCTGCAACAACGACCACGGGATTTCGCCGGACAGCTCCCTGCTGGTTGTGAGCGACCAATCGCAAGAAGACCACAAGTCGCTGGTGTACGTGCTGCCGTTGGGTGGCGGAACGCCGAGACGCGTGACGAAGAACGCGCCTTCGTATTGGCATGGCTGGTCGCCGGACGGGAAGACGCTGGCGTTTGTGGGGCAGCGAAACGGCGACTTCGATATTTATACGATCCCCGTTGAGGGCGGCGAAGAGACGCGGCTGACGACTGCAAAAGGATTGGATGACGGACCGGAATATTCGCCGGATGGGCAATACATTTATTTCAATTCAGAGCGCACAGGGCACATGCAGATCTGGCGGATGAAAGCGGATGGGAGCGAGCAGGAGCAGGTTTTTGCGGATGAGAACAACAACTGGTTTCCGCACATTTCGCCGGACGGAAAGTACATGGTGTTTTTGACTTACGACAAGAGCGTGAGCGGGCATCCGGAGAATAAGGATGTGATGTTGCGGCTGATGACGCTGGCAGACAAGAAAATCAAGACGATTGCGCAGCTGTTTGGCGGGCAGGGGACGATCAATGTGCCGTCGTGGTCGCCGGACAGCAAGAGCGTGGCGTTTGTCAGTTACGCACTGCTGCCGCGAGCGGCAGAGTGAGCGCTTAGAAGCCGGGCGGGCGTTCGTCGACTACGTTGAAGCCGCGCTCGAGGGCGACGCCTGCGGTGCAGAGAGTTCCTTCTTCGAACAGGCGGCCGATTAGAGTGACGCCGTGAGGCACGCGGCGCGGCGGACTGAATTTTGGGAGAGGATTTTTCGGGTCGGGAGCCCAATCGCTGCGCGCTTCGGAGACTTGCACGAAGCCTGCGCGCAGGGTGAGCGAAGGCTGGCCGGTGAAGTTGGTGATGGTGAGCATTTCGTCGCGAAGAGACGGAACAAGCAGCAGATCGACCTGATCGAAGATGCGGGCCATTTCTTCGGCGACCTTGCGGCGGAGGCGGTCGGCCTGGACAAAATCCACTGCGGAAAGAAAGCGAGCCTGGCGGAAAAGATTGGGCCAAGCATCTGGGACTTGGGCTTTGAGTTGGTCAACGCCGTGAGTGAGGACCAGTTCTTCGAATGCGGCGGCGCCTTCGGCGAAAAGGATGAGTTGTAGCGAGTTGTAGGGCCAGTCGGGGAGCGAGACTTCGACCGTTTGCATGCCGAGTTTTTTGACGGTTTCGAGGGCGGCGCGATCGACTTCGGTGGCTGGATTTTCTTTCATCCATTTTGGGAAGTAGCCTACGCGCAAATTTTTAATGGATGAGCCGGCGTCGAAATCGAATTTGCTTGGAACGCTGGAGAGATCGCCGCCATCCGAGCCGGAAATGGCGTGGAGGACGAGCGCGGCATCTTCGACGGAGCGGGTCATGGGGCCGAGCTTGTCCAAGGACCAGCAAAGAGTCATCGCACCGGTGCGTGGGACGCGACCGTACGTTGGGCGAAGGCCCGTGATGCCGCAGCGCATCGATGGGCTGACGATGCTGCCGCCAGTCTCGCTGCCTATGGAGAAACCGACGAGGCCGGCAGCGGTTGCGGCGCCGGGGCCAGCGCTAGAGCCGGAGGCGCCTTCTTCGAGGAGCCAAGGGTTCACGGTTTGGCCGCCGAACCAGATGTCGTTGAGAGCGAGCGCGCCGAGGCTGAGTTTGGCGATGAGGACTGCGCCCGCTTCGTGGAGGCGTTTGACTACGGCTGCATCTTTTTCCGGGATGCGATTGCGGAAGGGTTCGGCGCCGTAGGTGGTGGCGATGCCGGCGGTGTCGAGCAGGTCTTTTCCGCCCCAGGGAATGCCGTGCAGTGGGCCTCGATATTTTCCGGCGGCGATTTCGGCGTCTGCTTGCTTGGCCTGCTTGAGCGCGAGGTCGCGAGTCGCGGTAATGACACAGCGGAGCTTGGGATCGAATTGCTCGATCCGTTTGAGATAGATACTGGTGACGCGCTCGGAGGTGAGCTTGCGCTGTTCGATCCAGCGCGAGAGTTTTGTGACGGGCGCGTAGGCGATGTCTTCGTCGCGCGAAGGCAGCGGGCCAGGATCGGCGTTCGAACGGACGAAGTTGTCGCGAGTGGGGCCGCTGGAGCGGCCGGGCAGCACGGGATTCCATTGCGAGTACGGCGCGAGAGTTGATTCGAGCGCGACCTTGCGCGGGCCGGTGCGGCGCTCGTAGAGGGCGGCCATGGTCTGGCGCCAACTTGACGCGGCCATGGTGCGGTCGGGGGCGGTCAGCTCGACCTGGACGAGCTTTTCAGCTTCGGCGAAGGTGGTGGCGGAAACTTGCGGGCCAGCTCCAGGGCCGGTGCCGAAGGCAGGAGGCATGCCGGCTGGTGGACCGGACGGCTGCTGGGTCGGTGCTTGCGCGGGTTGGTCATGCAAGCCGATCGTCGCGCCGAGTAGTCCCATCGACGTGGTGGCCAAGAAATCTCTGCGAGACTCGGACATATTTCCTCCCGAAACGGTCTCGCATTGTATCGCGTCCGGACAAAGTTTCGGCGCACGCGCGGCCAGGCGTGACGCGATTCGACAATTTGTTTACGTATTTCGCAACAAGCTGCGGTTGTTCGCTGACTATTTGCTGGCTGACTGCGCGCTCTGAGCGGCCGCGTTCAAGGCGTCGGCTAGGTCGGGACGCTCGGCGAGAACTTCGAGCATGCACTGCTTTCCGAGTTCTTCGCCCCACTTGCGGCCTTGTTCCTGCATTTCCGCGGTCACCTTGGGCAGAGCGGTGATTGTCTTTTGTCCGAGCGGTGTCTGGTAAAACTCGATCAGGGAGCGAATTTCCTGGTGCGAAAAGTTCTTGTCGTAAACGGGAACGGCCAGATCCACCAGATGGTCAACGTTGGTTTTTGTGGTGAACTTGGCGAAGAAGAGGTCCACCAGTTTTTCGCGGTATTCGCCGGGGGGTAGGGAGTTCGTGAGCAGCGGTTTGATTGACTTGCTCATGGAATCTATCGTCTGGGATACGAGCGCCTTCGTGCCGACCAGGTCGAGCAGTTTGCGAATGTCGGCTTCCTTGGCAGGGTCGATCTTCGGTTGAGTGGCCAGGCCTGCTTTGGTGGCTGATGCGGCTTGTGGATCAGGCAACTTCGCACCGGTCACCGGAGCATGCTGCGCGTTTGCACCGATCGAGCCGAGAGTCAGGCAAACACCGAGAACAACACTAGGTTTCATGATTTCCTCCGTCTTCTAGCGATGCTAGCGGAAGCTGGCGCCGACAAATGTTAAGGTTCGGCACTTAGAGCGAAACAGGAACCTGAACGAAAGAACAGGGCGCTCAAACGACGTGCGAGCGCGGCAAAGAGGCACAGAACAAATCTGCTAAACTAAGGGATTCGGGTTTGCGTGCGGAAGCGGACAATGACGACGATCACCATCGAACAGGCAGGAAAGTACGACGGCCAGGAAGTGACGCTGCAGGGCTGGCTCTACAATTTGCGTGAATCCGGCAAGCTGCTGTTTCCGATATTTCGTGACGGCACTGGCATCATCCAGGGCGTTGTTTCACTGAAGGAGAGTCCGGCGGCGTTCGAGGCAATGAAGGGACTGACGCAGGAATCGAGCGTTGTGGTGACGGGGAAGATTCGCGCCGAGCAGCGGGCGCCGGGTGGATATGAAATTGGCGTAAGCGCCGTGCAGGTCCTGCAGAAGGTCTCTGAAGAGACTCCCTTTCCAATCCAATTGAAAGAGCACGGCGTTGATTTTTTGCTGGATCATCGCCATTTGTGGATTCGCACGCCACGGCAGGCGGCGATTTTGCGCATTCGTGCCGAGGCGGTTCGTGCGGCTCGAAACTTCATGGATTCGCAGGGTTACACACTGACGGATGCGCCGATGTTTACGCCGTCGGCATGCGAAGGCACTTCCACGCTGTTTGAAGTGAACTACATCGACGATGAAAAGGCATATCTAACCCAGTCGGGACAACTATACATAGAAGCGACCGCGATGGCGCTGGGCAAGGTTTATACGTTCGGCCCGACTTTTCGCGCGGAGAAGTCGAAGACGCGCCGGCACCTGACGGAATTCTGGATGCTGGAACCGGAAGCGGCCTACGCCACGTTGGATGACATGATGGCGCTGGGCGAAGGCTTGGTTTCGGCGATGGTTCAGTCGGTTGTAGAGAACAAGAAGCCCGAACTGGAGCTCTTGAAACGCGATATTTCGAAACTGCAAAACATCAAGCCGCCATTTCCTCGGATCAGCTATGAGGATGCGGTCAAAGTGCTGAACAAGAATGGGAACGCGGCCAAGTCTGGTGACGATTTCGGCGGCGACGAAGAAACGATCATTTCCAAAGAGTTCGATCGGCCGGTGATGATTCACCGCTATCCAATGGCGATCAAAGCGTTTTATATGCAACCCGATGCCGACGATCCGGCGAAGGCACTAGCGTTTGACATGATTGCACCCGAAGGCTATGGCGAAATCATCGGTGGGAGCCAACGCATTCATGATTACGATCTGCTGGTTAAACGATTGAAAGAGCACAACTTACCGGAAGAAGCGTTCCAGTGGTACCTCGACCTGCGGCGCTATGGGAGCGTACCTCACGCCGGCTTCGGCTTGGGCCTGGAGCGGACCGTGGCCTGGATTTGCGGCAGCGAGCACATTCGCGAGGTGATTCCCTTCCCGCGCATGATTTACCGGGTGTATCCTTAGTCTTCCTCGGCAGTTAGGAGTGATTGGCCGCTGAACAGCCGGGCGCAAGGGTAGGCGCCTGACCACCGTTCAGATCGCTGGTCACCGAATCTGGATAGCGCAATGCCACAAAAAGTTCGCATCATTGGTGTGCCCATGGACCTGGGCCAGTCCCGCCGCGGCGTGGACATGGGCCCGTCCGCATTGCGAGGCGCCGGTTTGCAGGCGGCCATCAAGAAGCTTGGCCATACCGTGGAAGACATCGGCAACCTTGAGGTGAAGCAGCCGGAGGAAATGCCTGTCGGCGAGAAGCGTGCCAAGTATTTGCAAGAGATCGCGGAAACCTGTCTTGATATTGCCAAGACGGCGGAGAAGGCGTTGGGCGAGGATTTTCTCCCGCTAGTTCTGGGAGGAGACCATTCCATTGCCGCGGGCGTTGCGGCCGGCGTCGCGTCACATTTTCGCAAGGACAAAAAAGAAATTGGCTACATCTGGCTGGACGCTCACGGCGATATGAACACGCCGGAGAGTTCGCCGTCAGGAAATGTGCACGGAATGCCCCTTGCCGCCATCATGGGCTACGGGGCGGATGAACTGGTGATGCTCGGCGGATTCAAACCGAAGGCCGAGCCCGGGAATATTGTAATTGTCGGCGCGCGTGATCTGGACGCGCAGGAACGCAAAATCGTTAAAAAATCGGGCATCCATGTATTCACGATGCGCGACATCGATGAGCGCGGCATGCGCGAAGTGATGTCAGACGCCCTCAAATACGCGATGGACGACACAGCCGGAGTCGCTGTCTCGCTGGACATGGACTTTGTTGATCCGGCGGATGCGCCAGGCGTCGGCACGCCAGTACGAGGCGGAGTGACGTACCGCGAGGCTCATTTGGCGATGGAGATGATTGCCGATTCCGAAGCGATGGTTTCCATGGAAGTGGTCGAAATCAATCCAATCCTTGACGAGCACAACCGGACGGCTCTGTTGGGCGTGGAACTGGTACTCTCCGCGCTTGGACAGAAAATTCTGTAGTCGATTAGTCAGAAGCGACGGGCCTTAGCACTTCAACTTAAGAAATCCCGCCGAAGCACAAATATTTTATTTCCAGATACTCGTCCATGCCGTACTTGGAACCTTCGCGGCCAAGGCCGGATTCTTTCACGCCGCCGAAGGGAGCCACTTCAGTTGAGATGAGGCCGGTATTGATACCGACGATGCCATACTCGAGAGCTTCGGCGACGCGCCAGACGCGCGATAAATCCTTCCCATAAAAATAGGCGGCGAGACCAAATTCCGTGGCGTTGGCGAGCTCGACCGCGTCGGCTTCGCTTCTGAAGCGGAAGAGAGGCGCGACCGGACCGAAAGTTTCCTCGCGGGCGACGGCCATTTGCGGAGTGACGTCGGTCAGGATGGTAGGCTCGAAGAAGCGGCCGCCGAGCGCGTGTTTCTTGCCTCCTACTAGAATCTTTGCGCCCTTCTGCTGGGCATCGCGAATGTGGTCTTCGACTTTGGCAACTGCTGCGTCATCAATCAACGGTCCCTGCGTGGCGCCAGCTTCGAGACCAAATGCGGGCTTCAGTTTTTGGACTGCGACGGCCAGCTTTTCCGCGAAGGCATCATAAACCTTGTCTTGAACGAGAAGGCGGTTAGTACAGACGCAGGTTTGGCCGGTGTTGCGGTATTTGGAGGCGACGGCGCCTTCGACGGCAGCGTCGAGATCAGCGTCATCGAAAACGATGAAAGGCGCGTTGCCGCCGAGTTCCAGCGAGAGTTTCTTGATAGTGGCGGCGCACTGAGCCATCAAGACCTTCCCGACTTCAGTGGAGCCGGTGAAGGAAAGTTTCTTGACGATAGGGTTGGAAGTGAGTTCGCCGCCGATTTCTTTTGCAGACCCGGTGATGACATTGAAGACGCCTTTGGGGACGCCGGCGCGCGCAGCAAGCTCGGCGAGGGCGAGGGCGGAGAACGGCGTCTGCGCGGCGGGTTTGAGGACGACCGTGCAGCCGGAAGCGATAGCAGGGCCGGCTTTGCGGGTGATCATGGCGAGCGGGAAATTCCACGGCGTGATGCAAGCGACGACGCCGATGGGTTGCTTGATCACGACTATACGTTTATCGGCTTGGTGGCCGGGGATGGTGTCGCCGTAAACGCGTTTGGCTTCTTCGCCAAACCATTCGAGGAACGCAGCAGCGTAGGCGACTTCGCCTTTGGATTCGGTGAGTGGCTTACCTTGCTCGAGGGTCATCAGGCGGGCGAGATCTTCCTGATTTTCCATCATGAGGTCGAACCAGCGGCGGAGTACGGCGGCTCGCTCTTTCCCAGTTTTCTTGGACCACGATGGAAAAGCGGTGTTGGCAGCTTCGATGGCGGCGCGAGTTTCGGCGGAGCCAAGTTTAGGAACCGTGCCCAAGATTTCTCCGGTGGCGGGATTGTCGACGTTGATGGTGGAGTTGAGTGGTGAAGAAATCCAAGCGCCGTCGATATAGCAGGCTTCACGAAACAAACGCGAGTCTTTGAGGCCCACGCCGGTTGCGGCGGAGTTCGAGACGGTTGTGCTCGACATTGCGGTGCTCCCTAGGTGTTCGATGTAACGAGCTGCTTTTGCGGTGCGCCAGCCGAAACATGGGCGAGTGCTGCTTCGAGAACGTCGAGGCCTTCATCAAACTGTTCGTCGGTAACTACAAGTGGGACAAGGATGCGGATCACGTTGTTAAAAGTGCCGGCGGTGATGGTGATGAGGCCGTGTTCGCAGCAGTAGCGCGCGATTTGTTTGGTTTCCGTGTCGGCAGGCTCGCGTGTAGCGGCGTTGCGAACCAGCTCTATCGCGCACATGCCGCCGAGGCCGCGCACGTCGCCGACAAGATCCCACCTTTTCTGCCAGGCGCGAGCGCGCTTTTCGAAGCGTTCGCCGATCGCGGAGGAACGGGTGAGCAGACCTTCTTTCTCAATGGTTTCGATGGCGGCCAGTGTGGCGGTACAGGAAAGGGGATGGCCGCAGTACGTACCGCCGAGCGCGCCAGGCCCGGGCGCGTCCATGATTTCAGCGCGGCCAGTGACCGCGGCGATGGGCATGCCGCCACCTAGGGATTTGGCTGTGACGATGAGATCAGGTTCAATTTGGAAGTGTTCACAAGCGAACCATTTGCCGGTGCGGCCAAACCCTGATTGCACCTCATCGGCGATAAATAAGATTCCGTGTTTGCGGCAGATAGCCTGCAGCAGGCCAAAGTAATCGCCTGGCGGCACCACGAAGCCGCCTTCACCGAGAACAGGTTCCGCGATAACGGCGGCTACGGATTCGGGCGCCACGACGCGCTTAAAAGCATCTTCGAGATGATGAGCGAAATCATCGGACGTAGTTCCCGGCGCGCTACGATAGCGGTAGGCATAGGGAATACGGTAGATGTCGCTAGCGAACGGTTGGAAACCTGCTTTGTAGGGATGCGTCTTGCTGGTGAGGGACATGGTGAGGAGCGTACGCCCGTGGAAAGCATCTTCGAAGCAAATGATAGCAGGACGCTTGGTGTAGGCGCGGGCAATCTTGATTGAGTTCTCGATGGCTTCTGCGCCGGAGTTCAGCAGAATCGTTTTCTTCGCGAAGCTCATCGGAGCGAGCGCGTTCAGCTTCTCAGCGACGGCGACGTAGCCTTCATACGGGGTAACAGCGAAGCAGAGGTGCAAGTGTTTTTCGAGCTGCTCGCGGAGCGCAGATAGGACGAGAGGGGAACGATGGCCAATATTGAGGCAGCCGATGCCACCGGCGAAATCGAGGTAGCGATTGCCGTCCACATCTTCGATGATGGCGCCCTCGGCATGCGCGGCGAAAACCGGTGTGGCGTTAGAAGGACCGCGGGGAATGGCTGCTTCACGACGGGCCATGAGCGCGCGCGATTTTGGACCTGGAATTTCGGTGCGAAGTTGAATCGTTTTCATGTTCGTTTCTCTGAATAAGTTTCCGGGAGCAAATTCTTAATACCAGCCGATAGGAGTTTCATCGAGGTTGACGAAGACCTGCTTGGTTTCGAGATATTCTTCAAGGCCCCAGGGACCGAGTTCGCGGCCAAAGCCGGATTGTTTGTAGCCGCCCCACGGCGCTTCCACGTAGGTAGGCTGCATGTGATTGACCCAGATGATTCCGGCGCGCAGGGACTTCACGACGCGGAAGGCTTTGTAAATGTCGCGAGTCCAGACGGCGCCTGCGAGGCCGTAAGGCGTGTCGTTGGCGATTTTGATGGCGTCGGGTTCGCTGTCGAATGGAATCACGGACGCGACCGGACCAAAGATTTCTTCGCGGGAAATGCGAGCGTTGTTGTCCACGTCGTAGAAAATCGTAGGTTCAACATAGTAGCCCTTGCCGATTTGTTTGGGGCGGCCGCCGCCGATGGCGGTTTTCGCTTCTTTCTTGCCGAGATCGAGGTAGCTGCTGACACGATCGTATTGTTCCTTGCTGACGAGCGGGCCCATTTTCGTTTCGCGTTCGAGCGGCGGACCAAGTTTAATGCGCTTGGCTTTCTCCGTCATGGCTTCGACAAACTTCGAATAGATTTTCTTTTCGACGAGGATGCGGCTGCCCGCGGAGCAGACTTCGCCCTGATTTATGAAGACTCCGAACAGGGCGCCGTCGACGGCTGCTTCCCAGTCGGCATCGGCGAAGAAGACATTTGGCGATTTGCCGCCGAGTTCGAGAGTTACGCGCTTGAGCGTGTCTGCGGCGGATTTGACGATGATCTTGCCAACGGCGGCGCTGCCGGTGAAGGCAATTTTGTCCACGCCGGGATGCGCGACGAGCGCAGCGCCTGCGGTTTCGCCGAAGCCGTTGACGATGTTGACGACGCCGGATGGCAGGCCCGCCTCTTCAAAATAGTTGGCGAATTCCAGAGCTGTCAGCGGAGTCTGTTCGGCGGGCTTGAGAACACAGCAGCAACCCGCGGCGATGGCGGGCGCGAGCTTCCACGCTGCCATCAACAGTGGATAGTTCCACGGGATGATCTGTCCCGCGACGCCGACAGGTTCTTTCATCGCGAAGCTAAGAGCGTTGGCAGGAACCGGATTTACGTGGCCGGTGACCTTGTTGGCGAGGCCGCCGTAATATTCGAAGCAGGTTGCGACGTCGGCTATGTCATATTCGGCTTCGACGATGGGCTTACCGGAGTTGCGACATTCGAGCTCGGCGAGCGCTGTGGAGTTCTGCCGGATTTTTTCGGCGAGTTTGAAGAGAATGCGGCCGCGATCCTGCGCGGTGGTTTGCGCCCAGGGACCTGAATCGAACGCAGCGCGAGCGGCTTTCACCGCGCGATCGACGTCGGCGGCCTCGCTGGCCGTTACGTGTGCGATGACTTCTTCGGTGGACGGATCGTAAACAGGGAACGTCTTGCCCGACGTGGTGGATTCCCATTTTCCGTTGATGAAATTCTGATACGTGCGAACTCCCGTTGTTGCACCGGTAGACATTTCAACCTCCTACTGCGAAAGCTCAGCCGTGGCTTTGAGCGCCGTTTTGCGCCGGCCGTAAACAAAAAAGAAAAATGCAGCCGTGCCTATAAAGAAGATGGTGCCACCGACCATCCACGTTTCATAGGAAACGAGAGAGGAAATCTGCTGGGCCGGGAAAAAGGCCAGGCCGATGCCGAGCGTTGTGGTGAGCAGCCCGCTGAGGCCGGTCAGGACAAGCAATTCCTTGCGGTAGCGCACCTGCTGAAAGTTTTGACTGAAAGCAATTTTGAGTAGCGCGCCAAACATGTAGAGAAAAGGGACGAGCTGTAAGACGACGGCGAGCGACAGCATGCGCTGGAAGGATTCCTGCACGCCGGAGCTGACGAAATTCATCACCACCAGGATTAGTGAAACGCCAGCATGAACGAGGAGTGCGGCGTATGGAGTTCTGTACTTCGAATGGATGCTGCCGAGCCAGCGCGGCATGTAGGAATCGAGGCCGGCCACGAACGGGATTCGCGCTGAGCCGCCAAGCCAGGCCGACCCGATGCCTGCGATGGACAAGCTCAGCAAGAATGCGAATGGCGCGACGATCCAGGGAACGCCGACACGGCCAGCCATGCGAGTGACCGCCTGGACGATGCCTTGCAAGACGCTGATATCGGACTTGCTGACGGCGATGAGCAGCGTGAGTGTCGCGCCAACATAGAGCAGGCCGGAGAGGACGCCTCCCCAAGCGACGGCTCCAGGCAGAGTTTTCGCGGGGTCCTGAATTTCGTCACCCATGACAGAAGCGAGTTCGAGACCGACCAGGCCGAAGCAAATCACGCCGAAAGAATTCATGACGAAGCGCGGATCCGCAGGAATCTGAAAGTCCGTCCAAGTGACGGACGTGCCGAAACGCGTCCATACGATCAGGCCAAGCCCCATCAGGAGGGCGGCGGCGACAAAGGTGCCGATGCCGCCGATGTTGTTGATCCACTTGCCGACGCCGAGGCCGACGATGTTTAGCAGTACCAACAAGATGAGCAGGGCGAGGCAGGCGCTGAGCGCGAATACTTTATTTTCGGCGAGCCCCGAATGGCCGGGCCCGAGGGCGAAAACGGAGACGCCGACGAAATAAAGCAGCACTGTGGGCACGTACATCATGTTGTTCGTCCAATAGCACCAGCCCGACAAGAAACCGTGGAAGTCGCCGAAGACCTCCTTGGCCCAAAGATAGACGCCGCCTTCGCCAGGATAGCGCGCAGCGAGTTCGATAACGGCAATGCCCTGCGGCGCGAAAAACAGAAGCAGCGAAATGATCCAAAGCCAGATCGTCACTCCGCCGTTCGCCGCGATCGAAGGAACGACGTTCAGGTTAAAGACGGCGACGACGAACAGCAGCACCAGGTCGCGCTGGCCGAGAACGCGTTTGAGATGCGGCTGAGATTCCGCGGTGCTTACTTCCTGGGGCAACGTTCGTCTCCAAAAGTCTCCGCGGAATCACCTTTGTGTTGAAGCGAGGGACAAAGCAGATTCCTCGCTTCGCTCGGTATGACGACATCCGATTAAAGTCGTCAGTGCGCCGCCGCGACGGTCACTATGCCGCGCTCAGCCTGAGCTTTGGCCAGACCTGGCGCGATTTCCTCGAAAACAGCGAGATGCTTCTCGATGTCCGCCTCAGTGTGCTGCACGGATATGGTCCACTGCTCGTCCCACCAATACGGTTGCGCAAGTACGCCGCGGTTCACCATCGCGAACCAATAATGGCGCCAGAGATCGACATCGATTTTGGTCCAGTCGCGATAGTTCTTGATCTCCTCCGGATAGAGCATGAGCGCGCCATTGACGCCGGCGCTGGCGACATAGGCTTGCAAGCCGACTTTTTTGACGATCGAGCGGTAGCCATCGGCAAGTTTTTTGCCGAGCTTGTCTACATGTGTGTAATTTTCGCGCGTCAGCACTTCACGGAACGTCGCAAGGCCCGCGGCCATGGCAACGCGGTTGGTGTTGTAGGTGCCGCCATGAAAAACTTTGTGATCGGAGATGAGGCCCATCACTTTTTTGCTCGCGCCGAATGCACCGAGCGGGAGACCGCCGCCGATGGATTTCGCGAGGCAGATCATGTCGGGCTTTACGCCGAAGAAGTCGCTGGCGCCGCCCCAGGCGAGTTTCGCGCCTGTTTTGACTTCGTCAAAAATCAGCAACGAGCCGTTCGCGTCGCAGAGTTTGCGAAGTCCTTCGAGGAAGCCCGGCTCCGGCAAGCAGAGGCCTACGTTCATCAAGATCGGTTCGAGAATGACGGCCGCGACCTCGCCTGGATATTGTTTGAAGCGGTTTTCGACGCTTTTCAGATGGTTAAAAGTGGCGACGACAACGTTGTCCACCGCGGCCTTGGGAACGCCTCCACCGCCGGGAACGGAATTAGGGGCATCGATGTCGCCGTACTGATCTTCCTTGGGCTTGACACTGACGAGCGCCGTATCGTGCAAGCCGTGATAGGAGCCTTCGAATTTGATGATCTTGTCGCGACCCGTTGCAGCGCGGGCGATGCGGCAGGCGTGCATGGTGACTTCCGTGCCGCTGGAGCCGAAACGAACCATTTCAACCGGATAACGCGCGCAGATTTCTTCGGCGAGTTCCCATTCCTGATCGTGCGGCATGCCGAAGGTCGTGCCTTCGTCGAGCTTTTGCTTGACGGCTTTAACTACCGCTGGATGGCAATGGCCCGCCATGAGTGCGCCGAAACAAAGGTTGTGGTCAATGTATTCGTTGCCGTCGATATCGTGAATCCTGCTGCCTTTACCGTCCTTCACAAAAATCGGATAAGGCTCGTAGTGGCGATAGTTGCTGGCTACGCCGAGCGGAATGCGCTGCTCGGCGCGCTTGTGGGCAGCGGCCGATTTCGGCGTGCGCTTTTCGTAAAGCGCCAGCTCTTTTTCGAGTGCTTCGTACGACATGGTATTTCTCCGAACCAAGTGCGCCGTTTCCGGCGGCGCACTCCTTGCAGGTCTCTTCCCTGCCGTCAGTGTGGTGCGAAAATCGTTGCGTCTTTTCCGGACGCGCAGAAGCGCGGCCCTTGCGAGCCGCGCCTGCTACGTACCTATTCTCCCCGCGGTTGCTCTAGAAATATAGCTTCAGAGCGAACTGCATCAAGCGCGGGTCACGGGCGCGCTTGACGCGGCCAAAGTCCGAGCCGTCGGTAACGTTTCCGTCAGGCTGGAAGAACTGCGCATAGTTGAACAGGTTGTAAATTTCGCCTCGGAACTGCAGCCGGTAGCGTTCGCCGATCATCGTGTTCTTAAGAATTCCAATGTCGGTCTGGAAAATACCGGGCCCGCAGCAGATCGTTCGCGGTGCGTTACCGACGGTGCCAAGCACCACGCCGCCAGGCTCGTTCGAGCAAAGCGGGTTGTCGACGACGTTAGTGGGGTCCGCTGGATCGATGCATCCGGTACTGAAGGAGCTCGGATCGAAACCTAGGTTTCCATCGCCGCGCGGATTGAGCTTCTTGAACGGCGCAATCAGATTGGGTTGGCCGGAAGTTTCAAAGTCGAAACTGGAATAGAGCTCGTTGTCGTCTTGCTCGGTAATGCGGATGGGAAAGCCGGACTGCGCGGTGATCGTTCCGGACAAAGACCAGCCGTTGAGCACCTTCCCGGCAAAGCCTTCATACTTGGGTGTCGGCAGCTCCCAATAATAGCTGAAGACGAACCGGTGCCGCGCGTCAAAGAGGGATGGCGAACGGCCAATCCTCGGGTCGAACGGGTTGACCAGGCTCTCAAATGTCGACGCGTAATCCAACGACTTTCCAAACGTATAGGCGCCCGTGAATTGCAAACCGTGCGAGAAACGCTTTTCCAAACTGACTTGCAGCGCGTTATACGCAGAACTTGAAATCGTTCCCTGTTGAAAAATGCTGGAGAACATGGGCAGCCCGTCCACAGGGCAGCCGTTTCCCGTGGTGGGATCGCAATTGGGTGAAGAAAACGGCCGCAGTCCAACCAGCGTAATCCCGTTTGCTCCTACGACCGTTCCCGCTGGCAGAACTTTTGTCGGACCGTAGGGAAGGTGCAAATCCACGGGAAGCACCGTACCCGGATCAATGAAGTACGAACTATCAGCGCCGAACTGTGTGCAGGTTCCGTTGTCAAGAATTCGGTTCAAGTCCAAACACGTTTGCGGATTCCCCGGATTGATTTCCTGCGTCGCCAGCAGCCGGTGGCCCTGGCGCCCCACATAGGCAATTTGGAATACCAAGTCCCTCGCCAGTTCACGTTGAATCGTCAAGTTGTACTGCTCCGCATATTGCGAGCGAATGTCCGGAGCAGCCTGCCCATACAGCAAAATGGGCCTGAAAAGCGACCAATCAACCGGTTGGCCACGCGGTGGATTCAAAATTCCATTGAAAGGGTTGGGAGCCGTGGTTCCGTCTTGATACTGGAACGGCAGATTGAACATGGTGTTGTAAATGCTGGAGCTCCCGCCAAAAGGCGGCTCGGCGCTGAACTGCTCCATCACCAATTGTTCGATGGGATTGTAGAAAATTCCGAAGCCTACACGGACGCTGGTCTTTCCTGGTCCGCCAAACAGCTTGCCCAAGACTCCATCACTTGCGCCGGGGCTCCACGCCAAACCGACGCGCGGCGCAAAAGATTTGTAGTAAGTCGCCGTGAGTCCGGTCGGAACGCCTTTGTCTCCCGCCACAACCAAGCCGGTCGGTATGACACCGGTGTTGCCGCAGTTCGGATCTGTAACGCCCCAGTTGTCACGGAAGTTGTCAATACTAGCCTGCGAAAGCTGGCAAGGATATATGGCGGTATCCTGGCCCGGACGATAGGTCTGCACTTTCTTTCCGATGTCCGCCATCGGCGTGTTTAGCTCCCAGCGCAGCCCGTAGTTGAGGGTTAAGTTGGATTTCAGCTTCCAACTGTCCTGCGCAAAAAGGTACACAGCCTTCGAGCGAATCAACTCGTCCTGCGCTGAACCCTGAATATAGTTGTCGTTCAGCCCGAGCAAATAGTCGGCGAACAAATTATCGGACTCCGTGTCGTTCGGCCCGCCGCCGTAAAGGTAATAAGAGCCGTTGATGTTGAAATACAAGCGCTGATCGAACTGGTTATTTCGATAGTCCGCGCCGAATTTCAAGCTGTGATTTCCGACAACCTTGCCGTAACTATCAGAAATCTGATAGGTGTTTCCCTTTTGTGGAAGTTCGCCTTCGAAGTTATTCCCCAGCGAAAATCCGCCGGCGATATTCACATACGGCACTCCTTCCCTGCTCGCTCCCAGGTTGGGATGGATGCCTAAATCAGGGTTATTCGGGTCGGCAAAGCAGTTGCTAGCCGCTACAGTAGTGCAAGAATCCTGCACCAGGGCCGTATTTTGCGGATGCAGAAACGTGCCTTGCCCTTCTCGGAAGTACGTGAATCGGAGTTCATTGACTGCGGTCGAGCCAATGGTCCAGGTGTGCGCGATGTTTACCTGTTGCGTGCGCTCGTCCGTCAAATCGCCGAATCCCGGAAGCGTCGCGCCACCCGCCTGGAACCGCGCGAAGGGCTTCGCCAGATAGTGCTGGTCGAAATAGTAGTAGCCGGTGAGGTGCTGGTTCTTAGTCAACTCGTGGTCGACTTTCACCGTGAACTGATTGGCTCGCTCGTGCCCCAGAGGGACGCCTTGGAATGTGCCGTCCGGACGATTGGACTGCGGAACGTACCTATTCAATAGGTCCAGCGCGGTCTGATCCATGCACTGCTGCGGAATCACGTTTCCAGGAAAGATGTCCGAATATGGGACGATGCCTTCAGCTGTCGTAGACGGCATCGGCATATTCAGCCCGCATCGGCTGTTTAGCGTTTGCGCAAAAAAATCGGTGGTCACACCACCGGAAAATGGCGTCGCCGAAAAATTCCCCACTCTCTCATCCGCGGTCGGAACCGTTACCGTGTCCGAAGAAGTCCCTTTGCGCAGCCGGTCACCCTCGTATGTCACAAAGAAAAAGGTCTTATCCTTACGAATCGGCCCGCCCAACGTCGCGCCGAACTGGTTTTGCAAGTAATCAAGCTTCGTGGAATCAAAAAAGCCTCTCGCATTCAAAGCTTGATTCCGGAAAAATTCGTAAAGATTGCCATGCAACGAGTTAGTGCCTGACTTCGTGACGACGTTGATCACAGCGCCGGAATTACGCCCGTATTCCGCGTCGAAAGTATTCGTCAAGACGCGGAATTCGGCGATGCTATCTGGAGACGGCTGAATCGCCGGCAAGTTCGCGAATTGATCGTTGCCGTCGCCGCCGTTTACGGTGAAATTGTTGTCTCGGCCGCGCCCCCCATTGACGCTTACTACGCCTGCGCGATCGCTACCATAAAGGTTGTCAACGCCCAGCTGGGACTGCACCCCCGGCTGAAGCTGGAGCAACTGATAAGTATCGCGCTGAGCCAACGGCAGTTCGCTAACCGCACGCTCTCCAACCACCGCACCAAGCTGGGTGGACGTCGTATCGACTAACGGTGGCGCACCCGTTACTTCGATAGTCTCGGTCGCCGTTCCGACCTGTAACGTCACGTCCACGCTCAGAATTTGGTTGAGGTCAAGGGCAATTCCCTTCCGAACGTACTTCTTAAAACCCGTCTGATTGACTTCGATCTCGTACGTTCCTACCGGAACTTCCAAGAAGATGTATTCGCCATTCGTGCCAGTTTGCGTATCACGTTGTGATCCGGTCGCTTGATTCGTGATCACCACGTTCGCAGCCGCAACTGTTGCTCCGCTGGAATCTACGACCGTGCCGCGGATGCGGCCGCCGGTACTTTGCGCCAATAGCGTTGGACTACCAAGGAGGGCGATGACAACAAAAAAGGACACGTGCAGAATGCTGTTCCACAACAATGTGTGGAAAGACCGCTTCGATTTCATTGAACTCACCCCTGAACCGCGAAGTTCGGAACTTGCACCGTGACTTCGAGGTTGAATGTGCCCCGTAAACCTTACTATAATCCTGTAAACTTATGGAAAGTGCGGGTTGATGTCAAGCGGAAAGAATTCATCCAAACAATCGGTTTCAAATTCCGCGAACGGTTCGCTGCGCATCAGCGAAGTGGCCAAACGCGTCGGTATTTCCTCCTCCGCTTTGCGTGGATGGGAAGCTCTCGGACTTCTGACACCACAACGCACCCAGAGCCGTTACCGTCTCTACAGTGAAGAAGATGTTCGCTTGTTGCAGCGCGCTCTTTTTCTCCGCCGCGCGCGCGGATTGAATCCCGCTGCAATCGTTCATATTTTGAAGCGGCAAGGCGTCGTTTCCGTTCCCGCAGAGAACGCCGTTTCGCCGGGGGCGCGTTTTCGCCGCTTGCGTCAGCGTCGTGGACTTTCGCTCGCGCAAGTAGCTAAAGCCACGGGGGTTTCCGTCGGCTTTCTCAGCGCTCTCGAACGCGGTCAGATGAGCGCATCCATCGCCACACTGCGGCGCATCGCGCGCTACTACCGCACCAACATCCTTTCCTTCTTCGAACCGGCAAAAGAAAACTCACGTGTCGTAAAACCCGCGGAACGTAAAATCCTCGAAACCACCAAAGGCGTGCGCATGGAGCTCCTTGCCTGGGGCAACACTGCGATGGAGCCGCATCTGTTCCGCATCAAGCCCGGCGGCAGCAGCGGCGAATCCTACACGCACGAAGGCGAAGAGTTCTTGCACGTTTTGCGCGGCCAGTTTGAAATCTGGCTCAATCAGGACGAGCACTATCTGCTGGAGCCCGGAGACAGCCTCTATTTTCAAAGTTCCACGCCGCACCGCTGGAAAAATCCGGGAAAAACAGAATCCTGGTTATTGTGGATCAATACTCCGCCGACGTTTTAATCGGGTTGGGCCAACAAAGAGAAGAAAAGAGGCATTCATGAACTTGTGTTCGCGCGTGGCTGCAGCGGGTCTCTGCACGATCTTTCTTACACTCAGCAATGCTTCGGCACAGAAGAAGACGGCTTATGCCGACACGGTCATTGCCCACGGGAAAATCTACACGCTAAATCCCAAACAGCCGTGGGCTGAAGCGGTCGCAATTCGTGGCGATCGCATCGTGGCGGTCGGCTCCGACGCGGAAATTGCCAAGCTGCAATCGAAAAATACTCAGGTCATCGACGCCAAAGGCCGCCTGGTGCTCCCCGGCTTCACTGATTGCCACATCCACTTTATTGATGGCTCCTTTAGTTTGGGACGCGTCAATCTCGAGGGTGCCAAAGACGCGGCGGACATTCAGAAGCGGTTGCGCGAATACGAAGCAGCTCATCCCGGCGGCGGTTGGGTACTCGGCCGCGGCTGGAACTACGCGATGTTCCCTACATCCCTTCCCGACAAGAAATACCTCGACGAAGTTTTCCCCAACCGTCCTGCGTTTCTCGAAGGCTACGATGGCCACACCTACTGGGCCAATTCGAAAGCGCTCGAGCTAGCGCACATCACCAAGGACACACCAAATCCCGCCAACGGCGTGATCGTCCGCGACCCACAAACCGGCGAAGCCACTGGAGCACTAAAGGAAGCGGCACAAGCTCTGGTCGCGGCGGTCGTTCCCAAGTTTACGCGGGGGGAAAAACTTGCCGCGCTTCGTGCGGGAATCCATTGGGCCAATGAAAATGGCATAACGCGCGTGCACAGCGCTGGCGGCGATTTTGAAGAGATCGAACTCTATGACGAGCTGCTGCGCCACGGCGATCTTACTCTCCGTTTCTACGTCGCGTACTTCCAGAATCCGCCTGAGCTGCGCCAGCAGGACATCACTGAGATCGAAGATGCCCGCAAGAAGTACACGGGCGATTGGCTTTCGGCGGGAGCCGTGAAGTTCATGATTGACGGCGTCGTTGAGTCGCACACTGCGGCCATGCTCCAACCGTATTCGGACGACGCTTCCTTTCAGGGCAAACCATTCTGGGACGCTGACAAATACAGGGCGGCCGTCGCGGAACTCGATAAGCGCGGCCTGCAGATTTTCACCCACGCGATCGGCGACTCCGGTGTGCGCACCGTTCTTGACGCCTACGAAAACATGGAAAAAATCAATCAGACGTCCGGTAAGCGGCCCCGCATCGAACACATCGAAACAATTTCCACTCAGGACGTTCCACGTTTTGGAAAGCTCGGCGTCATCGCCAGCATGCAACCGTTGCATTCTTACCCCGATGAAAACACGTTGACTGTATGGGCTCGCAACGCCGGTCCGGATCGCGCCTCGCGCGCTTGGGTCTGGAAAAACATCGCCACGGACGGTGGACAGCTTGCCTTTGGCAGCGATTGGCCAGTGGTCACACTGAATCCGTTCGAAGGAATTCAGACGGCGGTTACCCGTCAAACCAGCGAAGGATTGCCGAAAGAAGGATTTGTCCCAACCCAGCGTCTTTCGGTAGCAGACGCCATTCGCGGTTACACGCTAGGTGCTGCTTACGCCGGCTTCCGCGAAAAAACCGAAGGCTCGATCGAATCCGGGAAGCTCGCCGACCTGATCATACTTTCCCAGAATGCTTTTGAAGTCGAGCCCCGTACCATCAACCAAACAAAAGTTTTGACCACGATCGTGGGTGGGCGCGTAGTATTTCAGGCACAGTAGATCGCCCTTGCTTTCGCAGCTGCTGCGGGTCGGCACTCAGGAGGTCTTATGAAGCGCACCCTGACTTGTTTCGCGACGCTCCTCGCCGCGTGTTTCATCGGCTCCTGCAAACAGTCGGAACCCACTCTAAGTCTGCTGGTCTGGGAAGGCTATGCCGACCCTTCCTTTGTGCATGACTTCGAGCTCGCGCATCACTGCAAAGTTGTCGCGTCCTACATGGGCTCCAGCGACGAACTCGTGGCCAAGCTCCGCGGCGGCAGCGCTTCGAACTATGACGTCATCTCGCCTTCGAGCGACGTCGCAACATCGATTGTGAAAGCTGGACTCGTTGCGCCGCTCGATCTCGCAAAGATTCCTTTTTATCCGCAACTTTCCTCCAAACTTCGCGAATCCTCGTTGGTCAAAGCGAATGGTCAAGTCTACGGCGTGCCTTTCATGTGGGGACCGAATCCGCTGCTTTATGACGCGAAAGCTCTGACGCAGGCTCCAGATTCGTGGTCCGTACTATGGGATGCAAAATATCGCGACAAGATCTCTCTATGGGATGAGCTCTCCAGTATTTACATGGCGGCGCAGATTCTTGGCTACGACAAGCCGGATCCGGGCCAGCTTTACAACTTGTCCGATGAACAGCTTGCCGCGGTCAAGAAGAAGCTCCTCGAACTAAAGCCAAACGTCCGCAAATTCTGGGTTACAGGCGGCGAACTGACTAACCTTTTTCAGAACCACGAAATTGTGCTGGCCATGGGCTGGCCGCTGAATACCGTGCAGCTTCGCAAATTGAACTTCCCGATCGGTGAAACGATTCCCAAGGAAAACACGACGGGCTGGATCGACCACCTGATGGTCACCGCGGCCAGCAAGCACAAGGATTTGGCCACCGCGTTTCTCGCCCATATGGTAGAGGCAAGGACGCAAAAGCTCATTACCGATGTCACGCACTACACGCCGGCGAATCCCGGCGCGGCGCAATTCATGACCGACGACGAAAGGAAGAGCCTGCATCTCGACAACCCGGACGCCTACATGCAGCGCATCTACTTCTGGCAGGACGTTCCGCGGCGTGCCAAGTACAACGAAATTTGGAACGAAGTCAAAGCCGCGCAGTGACGTCTGCTCCATCCATATCGCCACCCGCCGCTCCCGGCGAAAGCTTGCTGGAAGTGCGTGCTGTCAGCAAACGCTTCGGCGCGCGTGAAGTGCTGCGAGCGCTGTCGCTCGAAATCGTTTCCGGTGAATTTCTCACGCTCCTCGGCGAAAGCGGCTCCGGCAAAACCACTTTGCTTCGTCTGATCGCCGGCTTCGAACAACCCACTGCGGGTGAAATCTGGATGCAGAGCGAACGGCTCGATACGCTGCCGCCCTACAAACGCCGTGTAAACACGGTTTTCCAGCACTACGCGCTCTTTCCGCATTTGAACGTGAGTGAGAACGTCGCGTATGGCTTGCACGCGGCGGGCGCGCAAAAAACGGAAATAGCTAGCCGCGTGAAAGACGCGCTCGCGATGGTCCGCATGGAGGAGTACGCCTCCACTAAACCCGCCAAGCTTTCCGGCGGCCAGCAGCAACGTGTCGCGCTGGCGCGCGCGCTTGTCAATCGCCCCAAGCTGCTTCTTCTTGACGAACCGCTGTCCGCGCTCGACGCCAACCTGCGAAAAGAAATGCAGTCCGAGCTCAAGTCCCTTCAGCGCGAAGTCGGTATCACTTTCCTTTTCGTCACCCATGACCAGGAAGAAGCGATGGCGCTCTCCGACCGTATCGCCCTTCTTCGCAACGGCGCCCTCGAACAGGTCGCTTCGCCGCGCGAAATTTATGCTCGGCCCGCCACCGCGTACACTGCGCAGTTCATCGGGCAAACAAATCTGCTTCGCGCGACCGTGAATGGCGGGATAGCACAGTGCGAGTGCTTCTCGTTTCCGTGTTCCCTTCCTGACGGCCCTTCGCTGTTTTCTCTTCGCCCGGAAGCAATCGCGCTCGACGGCGGCACGGAACAATCGCCAAATTCAATCCGGTTTTCGGCCACAATCCACCAGCAGATCTACTCCGGCGCTACCGAGCTTCTGGAACTTCAAACCGCAAATGGCACAACGTTGCGCGCGCGAATATCTTCCGGCGGACCGCTGTCTGGATCGCACGACTTCGTCTTTCCCTCAACCGAAGCAGTACCCGTACACGAATAGCCTATGTATTCGCGCACGTACAAGCTTTTGATTTCAGTCCCGGCAATCTTCTGGGTCGCGTTGTTTCTGCTCCTTCCCTACGCACTTATGTTCGCGCACAGCTTTTGGAGTGTCAGTGACGGTGTAATCGTCCACGGTTGGAATCTACGCAACTACGCCACTCTCTTTCAGAATCCAGTCTATTTGCAAGTGCTCGGCCGCACGGCGCGCATCGCCTGTTCCGTCACGTTGCTTTCTATTGTTTTGGGTTATCCGCTCGCGTACTTCCTCTCTTTTCACGCGGGTCCGCGCAAAGAACTTCTCTATCAACTCGTCATCGTTCCGCTCTGGGTCAGTTATCTGGTCCGCGGATATGCCTGGAAAACGATTCTCGGCAGCGATGGCGTCCTCAACGGCTTCCTGCAATACCTCCACATCACGAGTGAACCGGTATCCGCCCTTCTCTACAGCCCCTTCGCAGTAGTCTTGATGCTCACCCATATCTACACTCCGTTTGTCTTCCTGCCGATTTACGCCTCGCTCGAACACATTCCGCGCCCACTTCTCGAAGCGTCGCAAGATCTCGGAGCCTCTCCACGCGCGACTTTTTTCCGCGTAATTCTTCCTCTCTCGCTTCCCGGGCTCCTCGCAGGCGCGACATTCGCGTTTGTTCTTTCTCTTGGCGACTTCCTCGCGCCACTTCTCGTCGGCGGAAATTCCAGCACGATGATCGCCAACATCGTGCAATCTCTTTTTGGCGCCGCGTATGACTGGCCACTCGGCGCTGCCATCTCCATATTTATCCTTGTTTTCACCCTTGCAGTTCTCAGCTTCACACAACGCCTCGAAAGGCGATGGTCCTTTGAATGACCGCGCATTCTGACAATTCAATTCGAAAGTCACCGCTTCTCGCAGCCTACGCAGCGTTTGTGTTCGCGTTCATCTATTTGCCCATCGTCGTTCTCGTCGTCTATTCTTTCAATCGTGACGGCGTAGGCGGCTTTCCGCCGCGGCATTTCACTTTCGATTGGTACCGCCAACTCTTCTCCTCCGACTCCGCGATCTGGGATTCCGTCCTCAACAGTCTTCTCGTTGCCGCGGGGGCCGTCGTACTTTCTCTCGTCCTCGGCCTTCTCGCCGCTTTGGCTCTTGATCGCGCCGACTTCCCTGGCAAAGCCATGTTTCGTCGCCTTGTTCTCCTCCCTCTTATTCTTCCCGGGATCATTACTGGCCTCTCCATGCTGATGTTTGCCGTCTTTGCCGGATTTCAGCGTAGCCTGACGTTGGTATTTCTCGGTCACGGCACCGCCCTCATTTCCGTTGCAACTACGGAAATCTTCGCTGGCCTGCAAAAAATGGACCGGCGTCAAGAAGAAGCTTCTCTCGATCTCGGCGCCACGCCGTGGCGCACGTTTTGGCTCGTGACGCTTCCCAATCTCAAGCTGTCGCTCATCGCCGCCGGCCTGCTCATCTTCACGCTGTCCATGGACGAAATCGCCGTCACCTTCTTTCTAATCGGCAGCGAGAACACTCTGCCGCTTGAAATCTGGGGCCGCCTCCGCCGCGGTATCACTCCCGAAATCAACGCCATCTCCTCTTTGATTCTTGCGGTGTCGGTGGTTCTCATCGTCGTCTGGTACCATCTCCGCACACGCTCCGAACGGCAGTAACGCCAGCTTCAGTCTGTGCCGGTATTAGCCTCGCCGAGCTGCCTCCTTTCAGAGCGAAATCGCCTTTTGAGGCTCGATCAAATGCCAGGTTTCCGCCGTTCGCTCTCGACACTGTTCTTGCTGGCAGTTTTTGCGCTCATCGCTCCGCTCTCCTTCAGAGCGTCGCAAGCTCAACAGGCCCCCGACTCCCTCGTCATCGTCAACGCGCAACTCGCCGACGGAACAGGCGAACCGCTGCGTGAAGGCGCTGTTAGGATTCGCGGCAACCGCATCGTCGGAATCGGCAAACTCTCTGCCTCGCCGGGCGAACACACGCTCGATGCGCACGGTCTCGTCCTGGCGCCCGGCTTCATCGACATTCACAACCATTCGCTCGACGGCCTCGACTCGGACCCGCTCGCCGAAACTCAGCTGGCTCAAGGGATTACCACTGCCGTGCAGGGTCCTGACGGCGAATCTCCATGGCCAATCGCAACTTGGATTGAAGTGCGCAAGAAAAATCCCTCCGCGCTCAACGTCGCGGTCTTCGCCGGACACGCCACCATCCGCGAACAAGTGATGGGGAAGGATTTCAAGCGCGTTGCTAGCGAGCCGGAAATCGAAAAAATGGCTCAGCTCATCTGGCAGGCGATGAACGAGGGTGCGATTGGCCTCTCCAGCGGTCTCGAATACGAAGTCGGCAGCTACAGCAACACCGCCGAGATCGTCGCCATGGCGCGCGCCGCCGCGGAACACGGCGGCTTCTATAGCACGCACATTCGCGACGAAGCCGACAAAGCGTTCGACGCATTACTCGAAGAAATTCAGATCGCCGAGCAGGCGCGCATTCCCGTGGACCATTCCCACATCAAGCTAGGAACAGTCGGCGTCTGGGGCAAAGCCTACGAATACATTCGCGTCATCGAAGAAGCCCGGAAAAACGGTGTCGATTTTCTTGCGGACTGCTATCCCTACGAAGCCTGGCACTCCAATATCAAGGTCATTGTTCCCAACAAGCAGTATGAAGATCCCAAGAGCGTCGAAAAGGCTCTGGCCGATCTTGGCGGACCCGATCGCCTGACGATCACAGAGTTCAAGCCCAATCCTTCTTACGCAAATCACACGATCGCTGATCTGGCCAAAGCCAACAAGCTCTCACCGGTCGAAATGTACATCCGCATCATTCGTGAAGGCGATGCGGCCAACACCGAAGCCGGTGTCATCGGCCATTCCATGATCGAAAGCGACATCAAAGCGTTTTATCAACAGCCGTGGGTCATGGTTGCCAGCGACGGTGGTATCGGCGTCGCTCATCCGCGTGGAGCCGGCACATTTCCGCGCGTACTCGGCCGCTTGGTCCGCGAAAAGCACTGGCTGTCGCTGCCCGAGGCGATTCGTAAAATGACTTCTCTTCCAGCTCGCCGGCTTAACTGGCCCGATCGCGGCATCCTCAAAGAAGGTGCCATCGCCGACCTCGTCCTCTTCAATCCGGCGACGGTGATTGACCGGTCGACATTTGAAAAGCCGCAAGAACTCGCAGTCGGCATCGAAAAAGTCTTCGTCAACGGCCAACTTGTCTGGGATTCCGGCAAGCCCACGGGCGCTCGTCCCGGCATTGTCATCACTCGCTGAAGCAACCAGGCAAGCTGCTAATTTTGTCGCGTTCTATTCTTGAGGCTGCGCCTTGGCTATTCTTTCCACCAAGGCGCAGCCCTCTCCCTGCTGCGGCGCCGCTACCCTCAGCGCGCCGGCAACGGCGGCGGTGAGGCGATCCGTTTCGTGAACCGCTCCTCCCACCGAATTCGTCCCGTCATCTGCATCACCACGAACAAAGTCAGAATGGCTCCGATCGTGATGGCCAGTCCGGTGTAGCCCTCAAAGAAAAACGCGTAGGAAAACAACACCAGATAGATCAGCTGCGACAGTCCAGCATCCACCACCGCAAATCTCGCATTCACCACCAGCCTCAGGTAGCTCACCACCAGCAAAATGGACACTGCGGACGACACCAGAAACGCAGCATGGATCGAAATGTGGTCGCACAAGTACGCCATCAGCAGGTGAAACGCGAAGAACGCGCACGCCAGGAAAAAATAGTTCATTGGGTGGATGTCAATTCCGCGCAGCGTGGACAGAATAAAAACTAGAAAGAAAAAGAAGAACAGCGACACCGGTGCGAAATACGAGATTCGCCCAGCCAGAGGACCCGGTTGCAGCTTCTGCGGCATCTTCAACGCAATGTTGAAGCCGGAAACCAGGTTCTGATAATCCCACTTCAATTCCCAGCCTTGGCCGACACTTTTCTTCTCCGTGGGCGACAAAGAGTTCTCGGGAAAATCGAAGCTCGTAAAATCAGTCGTCATCAACAGATGAAAATCCTTCGCCCGGCCCACCTGGTTGTCGTCCGAAAACCGGTAGCTCCAGTTGTCCAGTCCCTGCGAGCGATAAGCCGCATCGACTTGCCCCGTTGCCCCGGCCGCCACATTGCCGTGCGCCACTACGGACGATCCTACAAAGTCCAACGATAGCTTCTTTCCATCCAGAGAGATTTCCACGTTGTCGTACACCGCCTGCCGAGCCGGCAGCGGCAACGCAATCGTGAAATTCTGCTCGCGGTCCGTCGGGTTCGTCATCTTGTACGCTCCGGTGAACCCGACGCGGTACGCGCTGAACCACAGCAGCCCCTTTTGCCGGTAGTCAATGTGAAAGTCCGCGCGAATTTGGCTCGCGTCCAGCGGCACGTCCATCGTCACCTGCACCGTGGTGTTTTTCTTCACTTTCTTCCCGTCTTCCTCCACCTCCACCAGCTTCTGTTCCGGGCGCTGATAGCTCACCGTCGGCGGATGCTGCTCCTGCGCGCTTCCCCACGCCGACGCCACGCGCCCGGAAAGCAGGTTGCCCGCGTTTTCCGTGCGCAGGAAAATCGAAGTACCCAGAATCATCCAAGCCACACACGTACACACGAAGATGGCGATGATCGCCAAAATGCGTTTCACCATTTGAGTTTTCCTCTGTTAGGCCTTCTCCGCCGCCAGTTCCAGCCTCGCACATTCGCTACGTACTGTCAAGTACTTTGTATCATAAAGTTCAAACAGAAAATCTTCGCTTGCGCCGTCAAGCCTATGGTTTTTGGCCCGCCGAATCACAGTCACCAGTTTGATTTGCCTTCCGCTTGCTCCTGTCGCGCGCCCGGCGTAACCTGTTGCGCGCCACTTTCAGGAGGCTTTCGTGAACCGCATTGCCTGCTCACTTCTCGCTTTGGCTATTGCTCCGGCTCTCTCGCTCGCTCAATCTTCCGCGCCGTCTGCCAATCCCGTCGCCGACGCTTTGCGCCAATCGCTCACGCGCAGCTCCAAAATCATGGCGGCCGCCGCCGAAGCCATGCCGCCCGAAAAATTCTCGTTCAAGCCGACAGCTTCGCAAAACTCCTACGGACACCTTATCGTCCATATTTCTGAATCGAATTTCCGTTTTTGTTCTGCAGTTTCGGGCGTGGCCGCCCCGGAACAACCGAAACTCACCGAAACCGATGCGAAAGAAAAGCTCGTCGCCGCCGTGCGCTCTTCGTTTGACTTCTGCTCTACTTCCCTCGGCAAACTCGACGATTCGCATCTCGCCGATTCCGTAGAACTCTTTGCCGGCCGCTCGTTCTCCCGCGCCGCCGCAATCCTGATGCTTTCCGGCTCTTGGGCCGACCACTACACCGAGCAGGCCATGTATCTTCGCCTCAACAACATCCTGCCGCCGACGGCTCAACCACAAAAATAATCATCCCTTTTTGCCAGTGGCTCATCGAGCGTTCGGTAGCTCCGTGTGGGAGGCGAGCTCGGCTAGCCGGCATTCTGCCCAAGATGACCTGAAACCCCGTCGCCTATTGCATCGGGCAGGCTACCGTACCCGCCGGCTCAGTCAGATGCCGTACCATGCATTCCACTTTGGCCTTTTGCTCCGCGCCTGGTTGGGCGACATATCCTCGCAATTCCTCAACGGCTGCGCTCACCTTACCATTTCGCAGGTGGATGTTCGCCAACAGCAGGCGCGCCACGGCGAATCGTTCCTTGCTCTTCGTCAGCAACTCTACGGCTTCGTCGGTCGTCTTACCGGCGCCCACCAGATTTCGCGCTAAAAAATATCGCGCGTCAACGTTCAACGGATCGATCTCCAGCGCGCGCCGCGCGGCGCTCTCTCCGTCCGCATAACTCTTTTTCAGAAAATATACTGTCGCCAGCCCGACCCATGAGCGTTCCGGGCGCGCGTCCAGCTCCGCGGCCTTCTGAAATTCCACAACGGCCTTATCGTAGTCGCCCATTCGCGCATAGGTCTGTCCCAAGGTATGGTGTGCCGCCGCCCATTCCGGATGGATTTCTATGGCCTTCGTCAAATGCCTTACTGAACTGTCTAGCTTGCCAGCATCAAAATCCTTGAAAAACTTCTGCATCTCTTTGATTGCGGCGCTAGGAACCTTCAAGGCATCCACTGAAACGATACCGCCCGGTGCAACGCCGGCATTTGTTCCGATTGAGTTTCTCCCAGTCCCCATCATGAGCCACTGGAGTTGCGCGGCCTCTGCCGTATTCGCGCCTGTCTGCCGTGGCCGGGGAGTTGCGCCATCGTCCATTCTTCGTTGTCCCCACCCCGGCACAGCACAAACCATAAGCGCCAGCACACTGCACGCGAACCGCTTCATTGTAGCCTCCCGGGCACCCGACCATCCCACCCGCTAGACCGCTCCGAGAGTCAACTCGCCGCTTGAACCGCTCGACCTTCCGTCCAAATGCAGGTCAGAAATGCGTACGTCACCAACTTCACCAATGCACACACCCGACCGCGAGATTCGATTCGCCACTTTCACCGCAGAGGCGCTTCGAATCTTCCGCCGTTACCAGTCTTTTCTGATTCCCTGCTCCCGACCGCCGTAACCTCGCTCTGGATCTCCACCGATGGCGTCAGCTCAGGAGCAGTTCACCCTATTCAACGCGATAGACGAGCAATGCGCCCCGTTTGTTTAGGCAGATCCAGTCAATTTCCCGTAAATTGCGACTCAAATCCGCGCCTACTTCCAAACCGCCCGGCGCGCGCAGGCGCGACGGTGCTTTGCCCTTTCGGCTCCGGCGATTCTATACTGACCACTCTTCACAATGGAGCTTCCATGCCTGATTCACTTGATCACTTTCAACGGGCCCGTACCGATCTTAATAACGAGATCCTCGAATGCGGCCATCTCGGCATAAAGCGCTTCTTCGCCCTGGATCACCAGGCCTACGAAGCTGGCCCACTCGGTTCCAAGGCCAAGGAACTATTAGGCTTAGTGGCTTCTGCCGTCCTTCGCTGCGACGATTGCATCACTTATCACTTGGTCCGAGCCGCCGAAGAGGGCTGGACTCGCGAAGAGGTCATTGATGCACTCAATGTCGCGCTCGTTGTGGGTGGTTCGATTACCATCCCTCATGTCCGCCGCGCTTTCCTCCGTATGCGTGAAATCGAAGGCTTGAAAAGGAAGGATGGCTAAGTCGCCAGTTCCGGGACTGCAAAGTCGAACGACAATCTGCGCAGTTGAGTGCCCTGAAAATGTAATTTCTTAGGCACATCCTGTCCGGCCTGCTAAGATAGGAGTCCCCAGGCCTCATGAATCAGCACTCGCAACCTCCGCTCCTTCCCGGCGACTTGCCCTCTGCCGAAGCCATCTCCGGCATAGCTCGCTTCCGCAATTCTGTCACCGGTTCGATTTTCCAGATTTCGCGCGCTTTCCCCAAATTGCTCGCGCTGCGATCTACTCCTGGAGCTTGGACCGTCTCCAGGATGCTCCTGGGTGTCATCGGGGCAGGTTTGGTCGTCCTGCCTTTGAGCCTTTGGAATGCCTGGGCATTTGCTCCCGTCGGCCTCGCACTTTTTCTTCTTGCCGTCCTCTTGCCGCCAATCCGTCATGACCGGGGCACCGCCAAGGCAGTTCAGCAACTTGGTGCGTACCTCGTTTTGGATGGCGGGCGTCTGGCTTGCGGACCACTTGCGGCTGAGAACTCACGACCTTGCGCGGTTCATCTGTACCTGACGCAGACGCGCGTTTGGGCTCTCGACCCAGATCTACGCCCCGTTGTGGTCATTCCAGCTGAAGAAATAAATGTGGTGACGGCCTTCCCGTCTCAGGATGATTGGACGTTGCAAGTCAGTTGGCAGAACGGATCGGCTGAATTCTCGTTTTCCGGGCTCTTTGCCGAGCGACGCGCCCGCCTTGCTGAGCAAGGCCTCCGTCATCTGGTTCATTCGGCCGAGCGCCCACTCCAGCAACCGCGGCAGGCCAAGGCCAGGGCAGCTGGAGCCTGATGCCCTTCTGCGCAACTAACGCGTTTTCTACGTCTGCCGCCATACCCAAGAATGTGGCAAACTTAACTTAGCTATGGCACGCGGCTGGGAAAGCAAAGATATTGAATCTCAGGTAGCGAGCAAGGAGAACATGGCGGCACCTGGAAAAGCACCAAGAACAATGGACCAACTGCAAAAGGACAGGGAACGCGCGAATATCGAGCTGTCGCGCAAGCACATCCTGAACGACCTGGAAACGGCCACCCATCCCAACCACAAGAAGACTCTGGAAGCGGCTCTGGCGCACCTCGACGAACAGCTGAATCGGCTGGACTGAAGCTTGGGCCGGATTTTCCGATTGTTTCGAGTGAACCTGTGGCTGGCTCGCGGCTCGTGGCCGATTCCCGGACGCGATTCCTACTCGGTAAAAACCACCCCGACTGCGCTGTGCCCTTTCTTTTCGTCGGCGTTGATCCGTACTACGTAACCGCGCAGCTTCATTGTCCTCAGTCCGTTCGCTCCCTCAGTCTCCATCGTCACCTGCAGCTCCGATTGAAGCCGCGGAGCGTGCGCCAGCGAAATCATCGCGCCCTGTAACGCGAGATCGCGTACCACGGTTTCCTCCTCGAAGGCATGCCCTCCCTCTGTGATTCCGCTTACGCGCGCGCGAAACTCTGCCTCGCGCCTCATTGCGGCGCGTGTTTCTGGCATGTGCGCATGCAGTCTGCCGCTGGCAGCGCCGAGAGTAATCACCATGCCCTCACTTGCCGCAAACACGGAATCGAACTCGTCCCGTGCCTGTCGCAGAAGGCCGTCGACAATGCGATCGGTGGAATCCGGGTCGTGGTGGAACAGGACCAGCGTCTTTGCTCCGGCCTCGCGAGCAACCCTCACTCCTTCAAACCAGCTGGAGTGGCCCCAGCCCTTGCGCGTTGACGAAAGCTGTTCCGGCGTGTATTGCGCGTCGTTGATGAAGATGTCCGCACCTGCGGCAAGTTGCCGTAGCTCTTCATCGAGTTTCGGGTCGCCCGGTTCATTGTCAGTCGCATAAGCGATGGTGCCGCCTGGAGTCTCGATGCGGTAGCCCAGGCATCCTTGTGGATGATTCAGGTGCCGCGCTGTAATCTTGTTTTCTCCGATCGCAAATGATTCGCCGCCGTTTACTTCCATAAAACGCTTCCTGGCAGTCATGGCGGACATATCTACCGGGAAATAAGGCATCGCCATCTGCGTTTCAAATACCTGCTTCAAGCTGTCGCGGCCCAGGTGCTTTGAACGGAAACTATAGAAATGGAACTCATTGCTTTCACAATAGAGCGGCGCGAAAAAAGGAATCCCTTGAATATGGTCCCAGTGATAGTGCGTAACGAAAATGTGTGTTTCGGTATTTCGTTGGCCGCCCCAGCGGCTGCCGAGTGGGCGCAAGCCCGTGCCACAATCGAGAATGAATTGCGTCCCGTCTGGGGCGGTAAGCTCAAGGCAAGGCGTGTTGCCGCCATAGCGCCAGGCCGCGGGATCGACTGTAGGCGTGGACCCGCGAACGCCCCAGAAGCTGAGCTTCGTGACGGGACTGCCCCCCGAATTGTTCGCTGAGTCGCTCATGTTTAAGCGCTTGGAAACGTACGCCTAGTTAAACTCCAACGCGAATGGTGCCAACACGTTAGACCCGGGGATGCCAAAGACTCTTCTGATACTCGCAGCGCCTGCGAAGAGCGTCAATTGATTCGCGCATTGGGCGTGTCAAACTGCGTAACAACCGTGCGAACCCTGGAGAGCCGCGGAAAGGGACGGGTACAATAGTCAGAGATGCAACCTCATAGCCACAACCATCAGGACCGCGCCGCTACCTGCTCCGATGGGTCGGCACCCGGCCATTCGCACACCCACACACACAAAGATTCGCACCATGCTCACTCCCATGGGCACTCAGGGCACGATCATGCGCCGATGAGCCCAAGCGTCCTGGCCTGGGCCATGGTGGCTACCCTGGCTCTAGTCGTCGCAGAGATCTTTGGCGGACTGTTGGGCCACAGCATCGCGTTGCTCAATGACGCCGTACACAACCTCTCCGACGTACCGGCCTTGGGAATCTCCTGGTTGGCTATGCGCTGGGCGCAGCGCCCGGCAGATGACGAGAAAACCTACGGCTACAGGCGTGCCGGTGAATTGGCGGCCTTCACGAACGCTGTACTCTTGGTCTTGCTCTCACTATGGCTGGGCTGGGAATCCATCGAACGACTTCGCACCCCTCAGAGCGTAATTGAGTCCTGGATGATCTGGACTTCGGTGGCTGCATTGGCTGTGAACGGCGGGATTACCCTGGCACTCGTGCGCGGTCACAAGGACCTGAACCTGCGCAGCATCCTGGTGCATAACTTCGGCGACGCCCTTTCGAATATTGCGATTATCGCCGGCGCGGTAGTGATCGGATATACGGGTTGGCGCTGGGTAGATCCTATCCTCGGCTTGGCCATCGGGCTCCTGGTGTTGTGGTCGAGCATCGGTATTTTGCGCGCTTCCGCTCACGTACTGCTGGAAGGGCGCCCCAAAGAAATGCGCGTCGAGCAAGTGGCGCGGGCCGTTCTGAAAGTCGACGGTGTGCTGGAAGTTCACGACGTACACATTTGGTCCCTTGGCGGCGGCGAAAACGCCCTCTCGTGTCACGCGCGAATTCCAGACATGCACATGGATCAATGCGAAGCGATACTCGCCAGCATCAAAGATCTGCTCAAGAACGAGTTTTCTATCGGCCACGTGACCATACAGCTCGAGCGGGCCGGCCTGCCGGCACACTCGGGATACGTAATGCCCGAACCTGCCAAGCGATAGCCTAGAGCAGATTGCTTCCGAATTGCTGACTGATGCGGCCGCTGGCAACAATGCCCCGGTCCCTCCGTTCAAACGCACTGGTTTTTCGCGGTTTTTCCTGCAAAGATGAGGGAAGTTCCCACGCTCCCAACAGGTAAAAATCAGGTTCCGGAGGAGTTCCTATGGGCAAGCTTTCGCGAAGCTGGGATCTTGTCAGCGACAGTTTTGCGGTGCTGTGGGCGGACAAACAACTGCTGATGTTTCCCGTGCTATCGGGCATCAGCTGCGTGATTGTTACATTGCTTCTACTCGCCGGCGGCGTCGCGATTTTCCAGCCTCAGCTGGGAAATCTGTCCGCGCAGTTCTCCCATGAAGATCCCGACGCATTCCTACGTTCACCTGAATTGATGGCGGCCCTGTTCGCGCTCTATCTCGCAAACTATTTCGTAATCATCTTTTTCAACGTAGCCCTCGTCGGTGTCGCAAACAGCCGGTTCACCGGAGAAAATTGGACCTTTGATCGCGGACTGCAACTCGCGTGGCAGCGCAAATGGGTGATTCTGCAGTGGGCGTTCATTGCAGCCACCGTGGGAATGGTATTGCGCGCGATTAGCGAACGTGCCGGCTTCATCGGTCGCATCGTCGTGGGAATCATCGGTGTCGCGTGGAACCTCGCGTGTTACTTCGTCGTGCCTGTGCTGGCATTTGAGGATCTGAGTCCCGGATCTGCGTTATATCGCTCGGCCGAACTCTTCAAGGAGACCTGGGGCGAAAAAGTGGCCGGCGGATTCAGCCTCGGATTTATTTTCCTCTTGATGCTAATACCTGGATTTTTGATTTGGTTCGGCGCATACAACTACGCCGGACCAAAAGGCTTGCTGGTTGGCGGAGTCTTCATGGCGGCTTATTTCCTGCTGCTCTGTTTGGTGAGTTCGGCCGTACAGGGAATCTTCAACACCGCGCTTTACCGTTATGCGTGCGACCAGACCGCGCCGCCAGGATTTTCGCAGAATCTGTTTCGCGAAGCCTGGTCTCCCCGCGACTAAGACCGACCGTCTTGAAGACTCGGTCCGCCGCTACTTTCCGCTTTCGTGAACCGAAGACGGCGTGACGTTGAAGCCATCCAGCAGCAACCAGGGTTTTACCGAGGCCAAGTCGCTCTTTCGAACGGTCACGGTTACTTCCCGTTTTTCGCCTGGCAAAAGGGAGATGTAGTTATCCTGCCAAAAGACCGGAAGGATCTCGTCTTGGCCTTTGCCTTTCACCAAACGCATCCGTGTGAGGAATGCGACGCTCTTGCCTGTGTTTTCCAGCGCAATTCGAAATGCGGCATCGCGCTCCGATCCTGCCGCCGCGTGCAGAGTGGCCTTGATGGAGGCCTTCGGCAAATCCTGTAGCGCGGAAAAATCGGCGAACTCCGTTTGCGGCGTGTAGTACCATTCTGTTTTCGAGAAGTCGAGTACGTCGGGTTTCTTCGAGAGCCAGTAGAAGTTGCGGCTGAGCAATTCGCCGCCGGAAGAAAAAAGCTGCAGGCTCAGAAAGTATGCTGCAGTGGCGCCGTTAGGCTCGGGAACCGCGATGGATTTGGCGACGCCGTCGGCCGCCACATCAACCTGCGCGTCGCGAGAGAATTTCTCGGCACCTGAGATATCGTAGAGCTTAGCCACGACTTTTAGCCCGGCTTGTTCCTTCTGTGTGCTATTGACGACGGCTATCGTGCGATCGTCATAGGAATATTGGACATGGATCGGCTCGAGAGCGATCTTCGATCCAAAGTAGCCCCCCGCGGGTTGCAGGTCGTAGCTATAGAGGTGCCAGATCAAACTCGGCCATGCATTGTTGAGCATCCACTGAATAATGCCGGTGGATTTGTATTTGTTGCGGCCATACGCTTCGAACATTGCGCGCTGGCCTTCGTACGTCATGGCCTGCGACTTCCACGCGAAGTCTGCGGCACCTTTTGCCTTCCCATAGCGCATCTCGAGCGCGTGCGTGAAAAGATCAATCGTCTTGAACTGGCCGCCTCCTGCGTGGAAATCCCAAACCTCGCTCATCGGCCACAGCTTGTCTTCGGGAATGAACGTTCGTAACTCTTCGAGCGGAGGAACGGCCGGCCCCGGACTTGTTTCGGTGTTGAAGCCATATGCCCCGCCCGCTCGCCTATCGAGCAACCAGTAATCCGGCGGAACGTAGTCGTAAGGCCCGCTCATTTTCACGCCCGAGTCGCCTGTCACTTCGGCCTTTTTTGCCGTTGCCGATGAAATTACCGGCTTGGGCCAGTGGACCTCTTTTTCCACATCGAGATAAGCCTGCTCCCTTTCCGCCGGCGGCGGATTGTCGCTACCGTTAAGCCACATCAACAAGCTGGGATGCTTGCGCAGGCGAAGCAACTGATCGCGCAGCGAGTCCACCGAGACTCGCTTGTTCTCGTCGCCCCACTTGCCCCATTTTTCCCAGGCGTCGCAGCAGCACCATCCCGCCATCACCAAGATGCCATCGCGATCCGCGCGCTCCAGGAAGGACTCGTCTTCCAGTTTGCCCTCAAGGCGAATCGTGTTCAGCCCCATTTCCTTCACGTATTGGAATTCCGCTTCCCGTTTCGATTCATCAACACGCAACAGCATGTCCGGCGCCCAACCGCCGCCGCGGATTAAAATCGCTTTGCCATTGATTTTCAGGAGCCGATAACCGTCTGCGGTCATCTCGGAGTCGGTTTGCACGATACCGAAATTGATGGTTCGCGTATCGGAAACTGTTTTGTCTGCGCCGATGAACTCCATCGTGAGCTTGTGGAGAAACGGTTCGCCCATCTGGTATGGCCACCAAAGTTTGGGACGCAGCAGATTCAAGCCGGGAACAGATTCGGGAGAGACGGTAATTTCCTTCGACTCGTTTGCCGCAAGTTCGGCTTCTTGAGAAAAATCAATCGCCAATCCGCCGCCTTCGATCTTTCCGTGCAGCGTTCCCTTCACTGGTTGGCTGGTGGCGTTTTTCGCATAGGCGCGAACCGTGAGGTGAGCCAACTCGGCTTTGGGGAGATCGAGTCGTGTCTCGACAACCGGGTGCCGCAAAACCACCGGTCCGCTTGTGGAAATCACTACTTCCTGCCACAAACCCATGTCTTTGTCTGGCGGACTTGGATTCCAGTCCACCCAGGTGATGCCAAGTTCGTTTGCGGTGGGCGCAGTAACGGCCACGGCTACCGCGTTCTTCTCACCCGGACGAACAAATTGCGTGACATTGAAATCGTAACGACGAAATGCGCCGACCACTTCATCGGACCCGGCGACTTTCTTGCCATTGATCCATATGTCGGCGCGATAGTTGATACCGCGAAACTGCATCCAGATCTGCTTCCCCGCGTCGCCCGCTGGCAAATCAAACTCTTTGCGATACCACCATGGCACGGCGTACGGACTGTTTGCCGGTATATCCTGATTGGCAAACTGCGTACCTACCTTGTATTCGACTCCGGGAAAAGAACGCAGGTTCATCCCATAGTAAGGATTCTTGTAGACGCCATTTTCGACGAGCACCGCAAAAACTGTTTTTGGCGGGGATGTCGAATACCAGCCCTGCGTGGAAAAACCGGGTTGAGAAACTTTGTCGCCCGTGGCGTTTACCTGCGCTGAACTTTGTACCTTCCACCCTTCTCGCAAGATGGTCTGGCTCCGTGCCGTAGTGGTCAGCAAAAGGAAGCCCACGGCCATAAAGGCGCCGCGAAGTGCGTGCTGGAAAAGTGGGTTTTTCTTTGCCGGGATTGAAGTCATTGAAAGAGGGCCGTCGTCGAATCTGAAATCACGCCAAAGCATCGCGCGGGCTCGTAGTTTAGTGAACCAGGAACATTCAGGCAACAAACAAAAGCGCTCTCCGGGTTACGGAGAGCGCTGCAAGGTTAATCGAATTGTTCGCTGATTCGCGCAGGTTACTTCGACGCACCGACATAGGCGTTGTTGGCGTGCGTGAACTCCACTTCAGGAAGTTCCGTCTTCAGCTGAAAGCGAACGAACTTGCCCTTGGCGCCGCCATCGCCGGCAAACGTCAGCAAATACTGGTTATTCAAATGCATCTGAAGTTCGTCAAGATACGGCTTAAAGGCAACCGGAGCGCTCGTCCCTAGGTAGAAGGTTTCGCCGCCGGTTTCATCGGTCATCTTGCTGAGGTTGTTCTGCCCCAAATTGGCCAGAAAGAACGAACGGCTGCGGTGGCCAACGCCGGGCGAATAAATACTCCACAGGTTAACGTTGGCGCGCTGCGCATTCGTAATTGCAGTGTCCACGTCGGGATAGAACGGACCGAACGTGCCGCGAAAATAGTCGATACCTGAAGAGATCAGCAGCACAGAGCGGCGGCCGCCGGTATCCGGCAAGCGCTTCACCAGATCAATCAATGCGAGGTAGGGACTAGACGCCGTCGAAATGCCGCGCGGCAGACGCAAGGCCTTGGCGGCAAGCGCATGGTCGGTGGTGAAATCTTGCGCAACCATGGCGTTCGAATTCGACGCGTAGGCAATCGCGATGGACGTGCTCGGCGGCTGCGCCATGATGAAAGACTTCAGATCGTTCATCTGGCTGCCCACGCTGGTGTCGAGCGAGTCATCAATCAGGATGGCCAGCGCGAGAGAATCGCCCTTGGCCCAGTTGGCAACCTGTTTGCGTTCCTTGCCAACGGTAAGCTGTACGTCGTCCTTGGTTACCGAAGGAGGCATGGAGTCCTTCTTGCCAATTGCGGTGACTGTGATCGTCGCCTTGCCGGCGACGGCAGGCGTTTCTGCTGCAAGCGCAGCGGATACGCTAAAAAGAGCAAGACCCAAAAGCAGCACGGCCCTGCGGAGTTGTACGATCATGGTGGTGTCGCTCCCTTTCTTTGTGCTGTTGTGATTAGATGCAGCGGCGCAGGCTTTTGAGGCTACCTGATATACCATTCTCTGCTTTGCCTGTCATTAGCACTGTATTCAGCACACTGGTAGAACACGTGGAATCACGAAAAGATGCGCTGGCCGCGGCTAGACAACAAGAGTTTGACATTTGTGTGATCGGCGGAGGCGCCACTGGGGCGGGATGCGCGCTGGATGCTCAACTGCGCGGACTACGCACTGTTCTGTTAGATGCACGAGACTTTGCTTCGGCTGCATCAAGCGCTTCGACCAAGCTGGTACACGGCGGAGTGCGCTACCTCGAACAGGCGATCAAGAGCTTCAATCTCGAAGAATATCGAATGGTGAAAAGTGCGCTGCGCGAGCGGCTGTACATGCTGGCCAACGCGCCTCATTTGGCTCATCCATCGCATTTTCTCGTGCCGGTCTATTCCTGGGGCAAGGCAATCTACTACCTGACCGGCATGAAGATGTACGACGCCGTGGCCGGCAAGAGCAATCTGTTTCCGAGCAGTTTTCTGTCGCGCGATGAAACGTTGCGCCGCATGCCGGGATTGAATGGCAAAGGATTGCGCGGCGCGGTAGCGTACTCCGACGGACAATTCGACGACGCGCGCTATGATCTGGCGCTGGTCGAAACGTTTGTGGAAGCCGGCGGAACGGCACTGAACTACGCGCGCGCGGCGGGTTTCGCGCACGAGTCTCAGGGCAAGCTTTCAGCGGCAATCGTGCGCGATGGAATTTCCGGCGGTGAGCTCGTTGTCCGCTCGCACAAATTTGTCAACGCGACTGGCACTGGGGCAGACAAGGTCCGAGCGCTGGCGAATCCGCACCTCGCGAGCCGAATGCGTCCCAGCAAAGGCGTGCATCTGCTCTTTCCGGCCGATGCTTTTCCCGGAACGGATGCTCTCCTGGTCCCGCACACGGAAGATGGCCGCGTGATTTTCGCCGTGCCTTGGCAAGACCGGCTGCTGGTCGGAACTACCGATGACGAAGTGACTCCTGCCACGCGTATGGTCGTGCAGAAAGACGAAGCAGATTATTTGCTGCGGCAGTTGAACCCCTATTTGAAGACGCCGTTGCGCCGCGAGCAGGCGGTGAGCGGCTTGGCTGGCCTGCGTCCGCTAGTCGCTGCACAAGGGCACACGGAAACCAGCAAGCTGATCCGCGATCACGAAGTCGAGTTGGATAGCTCAAGTGGACTGATCAGCATTCTCGGCGGCAAGTGGACGACGCATCGCCTGATGGCGCAAGACACAATCGACGCCGTCCAACGCGAAATGGGGCAGCAGCCGAGCTCGTCGCTGACCAGGCAGCAGCCTCTTGCTGGCGCAAAAGGTTTTGACGCAAATTTCGCAACAACGCTGGAGAAAGAGTATGCTCTCCCGGCGGATGTCGCGCGGCATTTGTCCGGCAAGTTCGGCGTTCGCGCGCTGAAGCTTTTGGAATTGCTGCGCGAAAACCCCGAATGGAAGACGCGTGTCACTGATCGCGTGCCGGCAATTCAAGCTGAGCTTGTTTACTCCATCCGCTTCGAAATGGCTGAGACGATTGAAGACTTGCTGGCGCGGCGCACGGGCGTGCAAATGTACGGCTGGAAGGAAGCATTAGCCGCCGCTCCGATTGCCGCCAACTTCTTGGCGCGTGAAAAATCCTGGGATTCAGCAAACGAAGAAGCGGCGGTAGCCGAATACACCTTAAAGATTCGGGGATTTCTAGAGGAATTGGGCTTGGGCGAGGGATAGGGACTTGAAAAAGTACATTGGCGCGATTGATCAGGGCACGACCAGCACGCGTTTCATGGTGTTCGATGGGGATGGACGCGTGGTCAGCGTCGCCCAGAAAGAGCATCAGCAGATCTACCCGAAACCGGGCTGGGTGGAACACGATCCCGCCGAAATCATCGCTCGCACCATTGCGGTCGCCGACGAAGCAATCTGCCGCACCCGAATCGCTCCCAGCGATCTTGCCGCAGTCGGCATCACCAACCAACGCGAAACGACAATCGTCTGGGACAAAGTGACCGGCAAAGCCATTTCCAACGCGATCGTTTGGCAGGACACGCGAGTAGCCGATGAGGTTGCACGTTACTCGGCGTCTGGCGGGCAAGACCGATTCCGCGGGTCGACCGGCCTTCCGTTAAGTACGTATTTCAGCAGCCTGAAAGCGCGATGGCTTCTGCAGCATGTGGCCGGCGCGAAAGAAAAAGCGGCAGCGGGCGAGCTGTTATTTGGCACGGTCGACTCATTCTTAGTCTGGCATTTGACTGGCGGCCCGGATGGCGGCGTGCATGTTACCGATGTCACCAATGCGAGCCGGACGCAACTCTTCAATCTGAAAAGCCAGCAGTGGGATCCGGCCCTTCTCGCCGCGTTTGAAATTCCGGCGAACATGCTGCCGGCGGTGAAATCGAGCAGCGAAGTTTACGGAAAAGCCGTCATTGATGCGCTGAAAGGTGTCCCCATCGCCGGAATCCTTGGCGATCAGCAAGCCGCGCTCGTCGGGCAAACTTGCTTCGATCAAGGGGAAGTGAAAAACACCTACGGCACTGGCTGTTTCCTGCTGATGAACACCGGCGAGCGCATGGTACCCTCGGCAGCCGGACTTCTTACAACTGTCGCCTACAAATTCGGCAATGCTCCGGTGCACTTTGCTCTTGAAGGCAGCGTGGCAATCAGTGGCGCGTTGGTTCAGTGGCTTCGCGACAATCTTGGCATGATCGCCAAGAGCGGCGACGTAGAAACCCTTGCGCAAACCGTCGAAGACAACGGCGGCGTGTACTTCGTCCCCGCTTTCAGCGGACTGTATGCGCCTTATTGGAAAGATTCGGCCCGCGGCGTAATTGCGGGTTTGACGCGCTACGCCAACAAGGGACATCTGGCCCGCGCCGTCCTCGAAGCGACCGCGTATCAAACACGTGACGTCGTGGAAGCCATGGAAAAGGACGCTGGTATCGAACTGAAAGGCGTGCGCGTAGATGGCGGAATGGTCGTCAACGAACTGCTCATGCAGTTTCAATCCGATATTTTGAATCGCGAGGTCGTACGGCCCGTGGTCCAGGAAACGACAGCTCTTGGTGCCGCTTACGCCGCGGGACTCGCTACCGGATTCTTTTCGGGAACGCCGGAGTTGCGGGCAAAGTGGAAATCCGATCGCCTCTGGAAACCGAAGATGGATAACGCCAAGCGCGACGATCTTTATCGAAACTGGAAAAAAGCTGTGACCCGGTCATTCGACTGGACCGAAAACTGACGGAGGAAACTGCATGCACTCAGCCTGGCTCGGCGAATTTCTGGGCACGATGATTCTCATTTTGCTTGGCAACGGCGTGGTGGCTGGTGTGTTGCTGAAAAAATCCAAAGCCGAAGCAAGCGGCTGGATCGTTATCACCGCGGGCTGGGCTTTCGCTGTGATGGCCGGTGTGTTCACGGCGATGGCTTGCGGGAGCAGCGGCGCGCACCTGAATCCCGCGGTAACCCTGGGATTCGCCGTTCGCGGCCGAAGTTTCCACGACGTCCTGCCGTTCTTTTCCGCGCAACTGCTGGGCGCCGTAGTCGGTGCCGCTCTGGTCTGGCTTCATTATCTTCCTCATTGGAAAGAAACGCCCGATGGCGGCACGAAGCTAGCCTGTTTTTGTACTGCGCCGGCGATTCGAAGCGCCTTGGCAAACTTCTTGAGCGAAGTCATCGGCACCTTCGTTCTCGTTTTTGTCGTCGGCGCAATTTTTTCCAAAGCAGTCTCGGCAAGCGGGCCGGCCAGTGCTCTGGGACCCTATCTCGTAGCTAGCCTCGTTTGGGGAATAGGCTTATCGCTGGGCGGCACGACCGGTTACGCCATCAACCCTGCGCGCGATTTTGGCCCGCGCCTCGCGCATGCGATCCTTCCGATCGCGGGCAAGGGCGACGCGGATTGGGGCTACGCCACCATCCCGATTCTGGGACCGCTGGCCGGAGGAGCCTTGGCCGGGCTCGCCTTGAGGTTGCTTCAAATTTGAAGCGAATTGGACACCGATGAGCGCAACTCGCGCAGTCATTCTGGCGGCCGCACAGAACAAATGGCTCAAGGAGCGCGCCAGCCATTACAAGTTCGTTCGCAAGAGCGTTTCCCGGTTCATGCCCGGTGAATCGCTCGACGATGCCGTCGCGGCGGCTCATCAACTGAGCACTCGTGGTTTGGGGACAGTCTTCACTCACTTGGGCGAAAATATAGCCGACGCGGCTGAGGCCGAGTCCGTTGTCGGGCACTATCTGAAAGTTCTCCAACGAATTCGCGCGGAAAACCTTGCCACGGAAATCTCGGTAAAGCCTACGCAGCTCGGCTTGGACCTTTCTCCAACTTTGTGTGAACAAAACCTCCGGCGCCTTCTAGCAGCGGAGAGACGGGACCGTACTTTGTGGATCGACATGGAATCGAGTCCATACGTCGATCCCACGCTTATCCTGTATCGGAGCGTCCTGGCCGACCATCCCAATTGTGGCGTCTGTTTGCAAGCGTACCTGCGCCGCACGCCGCAAGACGTCGAGGCACTCTTGCCAATGACGCCCAGCATCCGCTTGGTGAAAGGTGCGTACCGTGAGGCCGCGCCGATTGCTGCGCAAAGCAAGCCTGATATTGACGCTCGCTATCTCGAACTTGCCCGCAATCTATTGGCGGCGCAAACGAATGGCAACGTACGCCGCGCCATCTTGGCGACCCATGACCCGGGCTTGATCGAACAAATGAAAAAGTTTGCGATACAGGAAGGAATGCTGCGAAGCCAAGTCGAAGTGCAAATGCTCTACGGAATTCAGCGGGAACTGCAACAACGTTTGGCTTCAGAAGGCTGGAAGTCGAGCGTGCTCGTTGCCTACGGCACGCATTGGTATGCCTGGTTCATGCGAAGACTCGCTGAACGCCCGGCGAACTTATGGCTGGTTCTACGGAATATCGGCGCAACCTAATTTAATGTTGCAGCTTGCCAAACAGATCTGCAGGGCTAGCGGATCGAGGTAATCTCCAGTGTATCGCCAACCTGTGTCCCCGTACGGTAGATCGTATGCGCGGGCAATTCGAGAACGCTGCTCGCTTTCAGCGATACCTTGGAAATTCGGAAGGGACGAAAGTGCTCTTCCACATGCACAACTCTCTTTTCTCTATTGAGAAAGATCAAATCAATCGGGAAAAGCATTCCGATCGAATGGACGCCTCGCGACGGAATAATCCATAATCCGCGGCCCAACTTGGCCCAGCGCTTGGTCTTTCCCAATAGCCCGATAAGGCGGCGGAAGTAATTGTCCGCAACCACCGCCTCCGTGGCCACAAATGTTTCCCGGGTCTTGTTGTACACGTATACGTATCTGCTGTAATTGCCGTTACTGCCCGCCATTTTTTCTCCGTAACCACGACCCGAAGAGCTCAGCCGGCCTGCGGTTGCCCCTCGTTCACGCAACGAACTTTAGTCAATTGACTGACGTTTGCGCCGCCAAATGATGATGCCGAGCACGACGAGAGCTAAAACTCCCGCCACGATCCGGATCAAAGTAACGTTGTCCATGTTTCGCTCCTTTTTTTACTTGCACCCGGCGACCCACTTCGAGGCAACCGGAAATTCGCTACCTGCCCAGAGCCGGCAAGAACTGCCGGAACAGGGTAATGACAGCAGGCCCCAAAATGACCACCATCAATGCCGGAAAAATAAAAAACACCAGAGGCGGCACCATCTTCACGCTGGTCTTTGCGCTCATTTCTTCCGCGCGTTGCCGTCTCTTGATCCTCATATCATCGGAATACACGCGCAGCGACTGCGCGATACTTGTGCCAAATCTTTCTGTCTGAATGAGCATCGCTACCAGCGCCTTGATGTCGTCCAGACCCGTGCGGCGGGCCAGTTCCCGCAAAGCGTCGATACGCGTCTTGCCGATGCGCATCTCCATGTTGACCAGTTGAAGCTCTTCACTCAGCTCGTGATGCGAAATTTTCATGTCTTGCGACACTTTCATCAAAGCCTGATCGAGTCCAAGACCAGCCTCTACGCAAATCACGAGAAGATCCAGCGCATCCGGAAGCGCCTTGCGGATCTTGTGTTGCCGCGCCCGTACGCGCCAGGTGAGCCACATATCGGGCAGCAAATACCCGAAGCCGAGCGCGAGCGCAGGAATCAGAAACGCGTTGGTTCGGTAGAGCCCGGTGAAATAAACAATGGCAAGCAGGGCGATGGGGAATATCAGCTTTACGCCGCGCATTGCGGCCAGTGCCTCGGAACTGCGATAGCCTGCGCGAATCATCAACAGTTGCGTTCGCGAGGCTTTCTCCGCCGGCGTAGCCGGGAGCAACTTGCCTACGTTTGCGAGCGTATCGCGTACGCGCTCTTTTTGGCGTTCCGCAAACTTGGTCTCTTCGTGAGCGGGAGCTGCTATGCCGGCAATTCGCGCCAGGCGTGTCGCTATGCTCACCTCGCCGGGAGAAAATGCGAAGAATAGCGCCACGACGACTCCCATCGTCGCAATGAAAGTCAGTAATGTCAGGATCCAGATCATGCTGTCTCCGTCATACCTCGAAGTGAATGATCTTCCACAAAATCGCAGAGCCGAGAATTTGCATGGCAGCCGCACCCAGCAAAACGAATGGCCCTATTGGGTCGGTAAACAAAACCCCGATGTAATGCGGATTCAAAACGCTCAGCACCAACGCCATGAAAATAGGCAACGCGATCAGAATGCCGGCGGTGAGCCGGCCCTGCGCCGTCCGCACGCGAACTTCACGGTAGATGCGGAAGCGGTCGCGAATCACTCGCGCCAGACCATCCAGGATTTCAGCCAGGTTTCCGCCGGTCTCTTTTTGAATCAGCAGGGCCGTCACAAAAAAACGAACGTCAATGATGGGCACGCGCTCGCCAAGGTTGAGCAGCGCATCGCGAAGCGGCAATCCGAAGTTCTGTTCTTCAAAGGTAGTGCGGAATTCCCCAGCCAGCGGCTCTGGACTCTCCTTGGAAATCATTTCCAAGCCCGTGGTAAAGGCGTGACCGGCTCGCACGGCTCGCCCGAGCAAGTCCAGCGCCTCAGGAAAATGTTCTTCAAACTTGCGCAGCCGCCGGCTGCGGTTGAACGCCACAACGATAAACGGGAGGGTCGCCGCGAAAATCGCAATCGGCAATGCATAGTAAAAATGCGGCAGGAAATAGCTCGCTACCAGGTAAGACCCGAGAAAAGCCACGCCGCTAATCAGCAGCAGCTTGGCTGGTTTAACCGACATTCCCGACTGTGTGAGGTAATCCTGCAGCTTCGACGACCATGACCACTGCATCATCAGACGATGCATCCACGGCACGCTGCTCATCATTTCGTCGCGTACCAGCTTCAGGCTGACGTTTACGTCCCCTCCGCGCTTCTCGGCCTTGTGCACCGCGCTCATGCGCTTGCGCACCGTTTCTTGGGCGCCTTCCCCGCTGGCGAACACCCAAATCCCCAAAAAGAGGACGACCACCACGAGGAATGTCAGGACGGCGATCAATACTCCCATTGCTGTACTCCTCAGCGAACCGGTGCAGCTTCGAACATGTTGGTTGGCAGATGAATTCCCGAAACCAGGAGTCGCTCCGCAAACTTCGGCCGGACGCCGGTCGGCAAGAATTCCCCAAGGACTTCGCCGTTTTCCTTGATGCCGCGCTTCCGGAAGATGAAGATGTCCTGCATGGTCACCACATTGCCTTCCATGCCGGTGATTTCCGCGATGCTGATAATTTTGCGGGTTCCATCGCTGTGGCGGCTCACCTGCACCACCACGTCAATCGCCGAAGCAATCTGGCGGCGTATGGCACTCTCCGGAATATTCAAGTTGGCCATGGCCACCATCGTTTCCAGACGGCTCAGGGCATCGCGCGGCGTATTCGCGTGAATGGTGGTCAGCGAACCGTCGTGGCCCGTGTTCATAGCCTGTAGCATGTCCAGCGCTTCTTCGCCGCGTACCTCGCCGACGATGATGCGGTCAGGCCGCATACGCAAACAGTTGATGACCAGCTGACGCTGCGCCACCTGGCCCTTGCCTTCGATGTTGGGTGGCCGCGTTTCCAGCCGAACCACATGTTCCTGGTTGAGTTGCAACTCGGCCGCGTCTTCGATGGTGACGATTCTTTCCTTATTCGAAATGTGCGAAGACAAGACGTTCAGGAACGTCGTCTTTCCGGCGCCCGTTCCGCCCGAGATAAGCACGTTTAATCGGGCTTTCACACAGCCGCGGAGCAGGTCCAACATCGGTTGCGTCAGCGACCGGTTGTGAATCAAATCTTCAGCAGTCAGACGCTCGCGGCCGAAACGCCGGATCGAAAGGCACGGCCCATCCACCGACAGTGGCGGAATGATCGCGTTCACACGCGAGCCATCCTTCAAGCGCGCGTCAACCATCGGCGAAGATTCGTCCACGCGGCGGCCGATCGCGGAAACGATCCGGTCAATGATCGACATCAGGTGTATGTCATCGCGGAATTGCACGTTGGTCGGTTCCAGTAGGCCCTTACGCTCCACGTACACGCGCTTCCAGGTATTCACCAGAATGTCCGACACCGTCGAATCCGCGAGCAGCGGTTCCAGCGGCCCCAGCCCGAAAACTTCATCCAAAACTTCCTGCACCATCCGTTCGCGCTCCTGCAGGTTCATCGGAGCTGACTCGCCGTGGACGATGCCTTCCAGGATCTGGCTGACTTCTCGGCGTACGTCTTCGCGATTGACTTCCGTCAACTTGTCCAAATTCAGTTTCTGAATCAGTTTGCGATGTATCGCAGATTTGACGGATGCGAAGTCCGTGCGCACTGTATTCGTAACGATCGGCGACATGGACTACCTCATTTCTTGGTCGGGAACGAGAACAGGCCGGACAGGGGGCTCTTCTTCTCGATCACCGAGGTGTCAATTCCAACCAATTGGCCAGCGATCTGGCGATAGCGGCTGCTGAGCACGTTGTTGTGGTTCTCCAGAATCGGTGTGCCCAGGTTCACGGCCTGACTCGCCTTGCGGAAATCGTTCGGCAAGCTGGCAAAAATAGGCCGATTGATGTCTTTCTGAATGCTCTTCAATACTTCATCGTCGCCTTTGTGCCAGCGGTTGATGATGATGCGCGCGCGCTCCTGCGAAATTCCAAATCCCTTTAACGCCAGGAGACGGCGTTCCAGCGTCCACAACGACGGCACGTTCGCTTCCGCGACGATCAAGATCATCCTCGCCATCCGCAGGATGTTCGCCCATTCCGTCGAAAACTGTGAACCGATATCCAACAACACGATGTCGAAGGAGTTTTGCGTCACATTTACCACGCGGTCCAGCACGTTCACGTCGATGGACTGCCATTCTTCCGGTTGTGTCGCTCCTCCCAAAATTTCCAGCTTTGTCTTATGGCGAGTGAGAAGTCCCGCGAGAAAATGGCTGTCCAACCGGTCCAGGCTTTCCACGGCATCCCGAATTCCAAATTTGGGATGGAGGTCGAGCAATAGATGTACGTTGCCGAGTGGTCGCGCGAAGTCGAGCAACACCGTTCGCTTATTCGCAAATGAAGCCAGCTGCACGCCCAGATTTACCGCAACTGTCGTTGTCCCGACGCCGCCTTTGGCTCCCATAACCACAATTAACTTGTCCTGCGACGGGAACTCCTTCGTGCTCGAATCTTGCGCGATTCGAAGAAGGAGGTCCTTCAAAGAATCCGGCTGAACTGGTTTACCGAGAAAATCCTGTACACCGCTGCGCATCGCCTCCAGCAACAGGCTGGGTTGAGGCGGCACTGCGGCCGAACAAGCGATCAACTTGATCGTAGGCCGCATGCGTCGTAGCTGGTTTGCAAAGGCAAAAAACGGTTCCGGTTCCCGCGCCAAATCCAGGAAGACTACATCCGGCATTTGCTCCGCTGATTCCGGAATCCGCTCCAGAGGAATCGTCCACTGCATAACGGATGACACCAGTCCGGTCTGTTCCAACCCGGCCAATAACTGCGCCGAAGTCGTCAGATCACTGCTGGCGATCGCTGCTGTCAACATTTCTCGAACAAACCGTCTTTCTTCAAACTTGAACTAAGCTTGACAGCTTTTACTCTTCATTCCAATAAGTCACTTCGCACCTGGTGCGGCCGGTTGCACAGGCACTGTCTGGTCCAGGAAGGGCTGCGGGTACACTGGGCCGTGCGGAATCTGATCCGGACTCAACGGCTTCACAATGTGCGGCGTGACGATTACCAACAGCTCGTTTTTAGTCTTATTCAAGGATTTGCTCTTGAAGAGATTCCCCAGAACTGGAATATCTCCGATTCCCGGAATCTTCGACCACAGCTCCGTCACACGGTTATCTACAAGTCCAGCGATTGCGAAGGTCTGGCCATCGGCTAGATTCATTTCCGATTCCACACGCCGCGTAGACAAAGCCGGCATGCTAAACCCGCTAATTACTATGCCATTTGAAAAATCCAGCGTGCTGACTTCCGGGCTGACCTTCAAATGAATGGTTCCGTCGGCGCTCAGGATTGGCGTAAAGCTCAGTCGGATACCGAATTCTTTGAACTGGATCGTCACCGCGTTGCCGCCGCCACCCGTGCCCACGCTCTGCACAGTTGGATACGGAAATTCGCCACCAGCCAGAAACTTCGCTTCTTTCCCGGACTCCGTCATTAGATTTGGTTCGGCAAGAATCTGAAATAGGTTTTTTGACTGCAAGGCCTGGATCGTCACCCCCAGGTTGATGCTGGGGTTGAATAACAGGACGTTGAGCGGGCTGACGGCCCCAGGACTCGACGAGAACACCTTAGCAGCAGGGTTTCCGCTGGCAGGCAAGGAAGGGGTACCGCCCGCACCAAATTGCTGTGTGCTGATCCCGCCTATCGTCTTGCCAACACCAGTCGAAAAAATATTAATGCCCAGCTGTGTCAGGGCAGTCCGGTCCACTTCCGCAAATCGTACCTGGAGCAAAATCTCTCCAGTCGGCGGCGGCGGTACTTCCATCATGCTCGTAACCTTCGGCGCCGCGCCTTTCACCACTTCCAAAATCTTGTCAGCTACTACTGGGGACGAGATTTTTCCGCTGAGGATCACCACATCTTTTGAAGTGTCAATGTGGACGTTTTCCGCGGGGAAGACTTCGTGGATTTTTTGGCTTAGTCCCAGCACATCAATATCTACGGATACTTCGAACGCCTGGCTCTGATCCGTTTCGTCCCAAACCAGCAAGGAGACGCCGCCGGGTTTCTTCCCATTCACGAGCACCTGAGTCGGGCTCACTACCAATGCTTCCGCGATCTCGGGATCAGCCAGCGAAATCCGCTTGATGCGTGAGGGCGACGTTATGACCAGCGAACGCCCCACCAGAAGGTGCAGCGTTTGCGGCTCGGAAGAATCTTGAGCCTGATTGCCCGCGGGAACCGGTTCCTGCGCTGCCGGCGTCGCCGCAGTTGCGGCTGGCGCCTGCGCCGTTGGCGCCGGCTGCGTTTGTGCCAGCAAAACGGGTGCGGCAAAAGAAACCGCCGCGAAAAACATAGTGCGCGAAGAAGTCAGCATTTTTGTCATCTCTATTTTTCCTGGCATGGATTTCCCTTATCGCTTCTCGCTCGAGCCCGATGAATTCGGAAAGGACTTGTTCTCTCGCTTGTTTCCTGTAATCACTTCGATTACGTAAGGCGGCGGTGCTGCGGGAGCCGCTTTGCGCGGACCAGTTGCTTTCGGCGGCGCAGGTGCGGAGATCGCTCCTTGCGGCGAAAACAAAGCCGCCTGCACGATGGCCTTCGGATCATTCTTTTTCGTATCGATGGTATTCCGCAGTGCCAGCTGGATCTTGCCGTCGGTGGCTCCCATGGTGAGCTGCGTCGCCTCGTCCGGAGTCACAAGTAGTGTGATGACCGCGACAGTTTGTGGCTTGCCTTCGCGATCCTGCTCGATTTTTTGACCGGCCGCGAGAACACGAATGTTCTCCAGAATCGTCCGCGTGATGTCGCCCTGGCCAGCGGTGCCGCCGCCCATTGCTCTGCCAGTCACCAGCACGTCCACCATCGTGCCCGGCGTCACAAAGCCCGCCACACCAACCACTTCGTTAACCGCCACCGAAACGGCACGCATACCCTCAGGAATCGTCGCCGCAAGCCCCGCCCCGGATTCCTTCGGAGCGAGTTTGCTTTCCAAGACCGGTTCATTCGCCGCAAGCGGCGTGATCACCGCGCGGTTCGCGCAATCTTCAATCCGTGTGAACATTCCGGCCACTTGCTGGTTTGCGGGCCATTGAATCACCTTGAGGTTGGTAGCATCCAGCCGCGTCCCGAGCGGCAGCGGAACCGAAGCCACGACCAGAGGTTGGGTGTCTGACGGCTTTACAATCGAAGCCTTCTGGAACTGCTTGTAAACGAAGGAGCTCAACAGAAAGGCCACGACGAGGGCGACGACCAGCCCGATCAGCAGGCGATTTGTATTCATTAGCGCAATCTCCTAGTTCAAAAAAAGCAGGCCGCCGATGTTACGATTGGCTCAGCCTTTGATCACAAAGTTCGCCGCATAGAAACAGACCAACGTTGCGGCAGCCACCGCAACGCCAAATGGCAATTTCAACAGCCGCGGGTTGTCGAGCGAAATCTCGGGGTTCTTTTTCAGTCCGAAAGTGAAAAAACCGCGTACTAAAGTGACCATGTTTCTAAGCGTCTCGGTCACACGTCCGAGGCGCAGGACTTGTACGATGGCCATCATTCCCGACGCAAAAATGCTTCCCAGCAAGACAAACAAAAACATCACCGGTCCCACAAACGCGCCCACTGCACCCATAAGTTTCCAATCGCCCGCCCCCAACGCACGCAACATGACTAGCGGCAAGAGAAGTAGAAGCGCCAGGCCTGCCCCCGCAAGCGCGAATAGCGTCCCGTTCCACCCCCCAATTAGGGCATGAACAACGACGCCGGAAAGCAGGCCCGGTACCGTTAGCCAATTCGGAATACGCCGCGAACGCCAATCCAGCAAAGCCGCGAGGAAGGTCAATGCCAAGGTAAATGTCCAAATGAGTTGCGTCGCGTGCATTCGAGTTTTCTCGGCCCTTTTCTTGCTAACTCTGCGTTACGTCGTCAGATTGCTGGCAGCCTGGCTGAACACGCTGTTGATAGCGCTGGCCAAAGTGCTCAACGACCCGATCGCCGCAAGCGAAAGCAGAACCAGCAACAGAGCGTACTCCGTCAGGTCCTGACCTTCGTCTTCCTTCCACAAGCGAATCATCAGGTTCTTCATCTCTCTTCTCCTCTTTTCCTTCCTCAGTCTAAAAAACAGCCGCTGCCGTAAGCCTGACAGCGGCTGCCTTTATCCCGTTTCGAATGGCTTGGATCGACCCCGAAATTACGTGGTCAGGTTCGAGGCGGCCTTGCTGAACACGCTGTTGATGGCGCTGGCCAATGTGCTCAAAGTACCGATCGCAGCCAAGGACAACAGAACGAGCAGGAGGGCGTATTCCGTCAGGTCCTGGCCTTCCTCTTCCTTCCACAGGCGAATCATCAGGTTCTTCATTAGTCTTTCCTCTCAGTCATTTGCAGTCTAAGCGGCGCAGGGAGGTACCGCTTTCCCCCTAGTTAGAGCACCTCTAGGCCCAATCCTGCCGGCAAGAGAACCAATCGTATGTTAATGTAAACACTGCACTTAAGTTGATTCTCAAAAGAAGACGCCACGCAGTTCGCTCGTGTCCTCAAATGGCGTCACCAGTCGTGAGCGCCCGATGGAACTATTAGGGCACTAGCCCTTCGGGCAGGGGCGGCTGACGGAGGGAATCGTCGAGGTAGCACTTCCGGCGGGCTCTTTTTGCCGTTCCGCCGCAACAGAGCCGGTTAGCGAGGCGCAGTCCAGTGCGAGCACCCTGACGTTCCCGGAGCTGCTGCGAAACCGCGTGGGCAATGACGTTCCCCACTGGTCCAGGCGTTTCTTCAAGGGCTCAGCCATGGCTTGAAGTTGAGTAAAGCTATCGCCCGTGGTTATGACCCAATAGCGGGCACCGACTGCTCGCCCTACGTCCGACATATGATCCAAATCGCGCGTTAGCCGTGGCTGGTCATAGACGTCATACGGCATCAGCACGGTGAAGTTAATGAACGTTCGTCCGGTATAGAGATATGCCAGGCCGTCTTCTGTCGCGATGAGCCGCTCTCCTGGCTCGACATGCTTTCGTATCCAGTCATAGGCTTCCAGCTTCTCCGGCATCGTGATTTCCCTTGCGAAACGAACCTCCGGCATGACCAGGCGTTGTTCGCGGAAATAGTTCCAGGCAACGGCGCTGCTCATTCCGATTGCGCCCGCCAAAAAGAGAGCCAGGAAGGCAGTCTGGACCCAGCCGGTACTTGGTACACGAAGCGCCTTGTACTGACGCCAAACCCCGGACGTCACCATCATCACGATCAAAGGCAGGAAGGGGAGCAGGAAGCGAGGCCATTCGACATAGTCCCACGCACTTAGCAAACCGGCATAGATCACGAACATCCCGATTTCTAGCAAGAAGACTTTCTCCGTCACGCATTGAGCTGTCGCCAGCACGATCAACGCGCCTATCAATGCAGTCCCCAAGAACCAAAGCGCGATGTTGCCTTCGCAAAGCGGCGCGGTGAAGTAGCCCGCGATCGCGCTGATCAGGTAAAGAATCTGGTTCAAAAACAGCGTCGCAGCCGCGTGAAGGTTGGGCGAATCGAGATGCCGAAATGAGGTGTAGCTCGTGTAATAAAACCACGTCTGCTGCCAGCCGGGCAGGTCTGGCGTGAACGGCGCCGGCGGCGGAGAAGGCAGTCGCATCCACGTCTGGTAACAAAAGTATGCGATGCCAGGCGCGCATGATGCGAAGAACACCAAGGCGCGACGCCACACTCGGCTGGACAAGAACACCAGAAGGATCGCGCCCAAAAACGCGATGCCCGCCAGTCGCATGGCAATACATAACGAACAGGCGATTCCGGCCAGGCAACTCCATCCAAGCGACGGTTTGCGGAGCGCTTGGCGCGCGATAACCAGCAGGCACAGCGCTAGCGCGGTGAAAGGCACGTCGGTCATGACACGCGCTGAATAAAATATGAACGTGGGATGGAGCGCGAAGAATCCCGTGACGCCCAGCGATTGCAGTCGAGGCACTTCGAGTGACCGGCAAAACAAATAGGTCAGCACAATCGCGGCAACCGAGAACGCATAAGTCAACGCCACGGCGCCCCAGAGGTTCGCGGGGAAATTTGCATCTAACTTCCAGACCAAGGAGAGGAGCCACGGATAGAGGACGGGATACTTGGTGGCAGCGGGTGTTCCCGGCAAACTGGGAAGGATGTAGCCGCGCCCTTCAGAGAGCGCTTTGGCCGAACTGAAATACAGAGTGTCGTCCTGCGATAGTCCGAAGAGGCTGGGTGGGTTGAGAGCGAGAACTAGGGAGAGGTGAGCGGTGAGTATGGTGAGCAGGACCACGCCCGCCGCGACGCGGTTTTGCTGAAGACGCCGGATGGCCTCTACAACAGCGGTTTTCATCGCTTAAGGATGAGCGGTTCCAGATGACGGTTGGGGCTGCGCGGGATTAGCAGCGACGTTGCGGCGTACCAGGATCGAGCTGGTCTGATCGACGTAGACGCGCTCCCACTCAGGTGAAGCAAGCAGCGCCGTGACCAAAGCAGTGTCGCGCTCAAGAAGAATCGTCTCGATGCCGTAGTTGCGGATCAGTTGCAAGCTGCCGGGCTTGAGATTGGCGAAGTGAACGAAGTCGCCGAGGATCCCGCTGCGCTCGTACAAATCGCCGCGGCCATCGATGAATGTCTTCTCGCCAGACAGGACGAGATAGCCGCCGAAACCATAGTCGTTGAGCATGCGGCGCGAAAGGTTGTGCGTACGCAGGTATTCCAGTGCGCCGACCGGATAGGTCTTGGCGACCTTCTGATCGAAGTCCGCGCGTGTGGGGAAATAGTGGACCATGGCCACAACGACACCGGCCATGATGACGGCATTGGCGATGAACTGATCCTTGTGGCGTTTGTATGCAGGAATCCAACGCGCGAGCGACGCGGCAAAGACCGGCGCGAAGAACGGAACGAAGAGCAGTACGAAGCGAACATGAATGCACGCCATCACCGTGCCGCCGATCGCCAGGCACAGCTCTTCGAGGCGCCAAGTGAAGCGGAAAAACATCTGCAACAGGAAAAAGATCACGATGAATGCGAGGAACATTTTGCCGCCGATGACATCGAACGGCATTGGTTTCCACTCGCTGATATTGGCGACGTTGATGGGCTGCGAGAAGGCCATGTCAAAGGGATAGACCGCGAGCTGTGTGCCGTATGGAGTGATCGGCAGAACCGCAACGCAGAGGAGCAGGGTGGTTTCAAGCTTGACGCGCTGCTCGCGAGTCCAAGCAACAGCTTCCACGCTTCCCTTCTGGAAGGTAAACAGGCCAGCCAGCAAATACAGAACGATGACGCCGATGCCGATGATGAATGAACCGTGGGTGTTCACCCAGAGGAGGAACATGGGAGGAAGAGTCCACAGCGGCCATGTCAGGCCCTGGCGGAATTTTTCCATCACGATCAGCGTGAGAACAAGAAAGAAAAAACCAAACATCTGCGGGCGCAGGGAGAAATTTCCGAACGCGAGGGAGGCGAGGAACAAAGCGGAGATGAAAGCGGCCTTGGAGTTTCCAGAACGGATGGCGGCCAGCCAATAAACCGCCAGCATGATCACACTGGAGAAAACAATCAGAAACAGATCGAGCCCAACGACTCCACTGAACCGGTGCACCAGAGCGAGAGGAATTTCGCCGAGCCATTCGTAGGCGATCCAGGGACTGCCGGCCACGGTCCAAGAGTAAGGGTCGATGGTGGGCCAATGATGCGTGCGGAGGATATCCCCGCCGACCTTGATGTGCCACCACATGTCGGGATCGATGTTGAAGCCCTTGGCTTCATAGAAGATTCGGCCGACTAGAAGCATGCCGAGCATGGCGGGGAAAGAGACCGCCCACTTGAGAAGTTCGAGCCAGGTCAGAGAGCTCGCGGCTGGCGCATTCGTCGCGGCGGCCGTCGAAGGTGATGGCTGCTCCTGTGGGACCGCAATCGGATCCGCGACGACGGAGGGCTGGATTCCGGGCAGAGCTATATTTTGTTCGCTCATAGGAGTGGCGAGGAGTGGGGAGCATGTTAAGCGCCACTCGCGTTTCGGAGAACGCGGTGTATATTACTGAAACCGTGGGAGTTACTTAGGACAGTCGGACGGCCGACGGGGCGGGAAGACGGGGGCCAGGAGAAGTCGGTGTCCTTTTGTGGACAGCGCTCAGCGGTTGATTCTAAAGGAACTTAAAGCTGGCGTGTTTTCCTACACTTTAGGAAGTGGTGATTCTGAAGGAGTTAGGCAGGCTTCAGAACCGAGGAATGCCACCCTGGAAGGTGGCGCTACAGGAGACGCGGTTCGGTCACAACAAGGGGTGGTCGCTCGGGTTCGCCTTGTGTCGCACCTGAAGCTCTCCCCACCCTCGTGCCCGCCAATACCCAAGGACAAAGCTGGCCAGAGTCAGTGAGAAATAACCTGTTGCGAAGTGGTTGTAATGCACCAGCCGGGCTGGAGGCAAGGAGCAGTCGTAGTTGTTATGGTTGGAAGTAGAGGAAAGCTGAAATTGTAAGGATAGCTGATGGTTACAAGCACCGTGCAGCCTGGATACCTTTCCTCGGGGCCATAAGCAGCACCGGTAGTGTCAGTGACAGTCTGCGTACAGACGTCGGGGCTCCCCGCCTGGACGCCGAAATCCGCGTGGATGTAGGTTTGCGACGAAGACGACACCACGCTGACAGGCAGCCGCGCCCGCACGTAGGCTTCAATATCAGTGCGCGAGGCAGGATTATTGTTCATCCCATTGGTTCCATTGCAAGTGCTATCTTGATTGCAAAGTGCGCCATTAACAGATGCCCAGCGTGTGCCCTCTTTCGCAGCGTTACTGATCGAGTGGTAGATATATAAAAAATGGCCAAAACCACTAATTCCGAACATCAAACTCAAGACGAATAACGCAACAAATGCGTACTCGACGAGCGTTGCACCGCGCTGCGACTTGCGCTGCCGAGATGGTGTGCGAGGAATCATGGCCTTTTGGAGACTCTCATGGACGCGTCGCGCGACAACGTCAGGGAAGACGGAACGCCTGGATAGTTGAATAGCCCGCTGAAGGTGTTGTGCGCCGTGACGTGGATGGTCACTGTCCAATTCCCAGCGCAAGCCGGCGGGACGGTCGGGTCACAGTTTGCGGCGGTATCCGTCGCTATCGTGCCACCAATGTCGCAACCGCAGGTCGGGAAAGAATCAACGGTCAGTGCCGTCGGATCTAATCCGTTTGAAGCGAAATCATTTCTTGCTGCAGCGGTGATTCCTGGACTATTCGCTATTGCCTTCGTAAAACCCTGGGCTCCGTACAAAGCACCGGCACGGGCCGCGTTGCCAACGAGAATGCTGATGTAAGCAAACCTACCGAGTTCAATAACCCCGATGAGTAACAAAAGCACCACAGGCAAAATAAAGGCAAGTTCAACTAGAGCTTGCCCGCCCTGGGAATGTCGATTGGGCCAGCGCGATTTGTCACTCAACATCATCGCTTACTCCACGAGAATGGCATATTGCAGGGCGCCCGTAAGAGGCCCACTAGTCAAGCCGCTGAAGTCCGAGGCGAGATTCACGTAAGCTCCGCCGGAGACCAAGAACTGGTCGGCGACGACCACGGTGTACTTGGCGCCGCTGTTGAAATCCGCAGTCCCAGAGAAATCCACATCAGCCGTAGGCGCATAAATCGCACCGTTGAAGAAAGAATTGCTTCCCCCGTTGATCGTTAGCTGTTGTGTGTCGAGTGGGTCCTGGTAGAACAAAAGCCCTTCGTAAGTGCCTGAGTCGGGCGCAAACATTTTTACGTTTGAGCCACCATTAATAGTCACGTCTGCACCATTGGTGATGTAGAAGGTCGAGCCACCCGTGGCTGTACATGTAAACGCCGGGGCTCCCGCGAAATTCGTCGTGCCACCCGCGCATACGTTGGTGCTAGCGTTCACCGTCAGTCCACCGGTGATGTAGTAGACCCCAGGCTGAAAAATCGTATCGCCGGTGACGTGGATGCTGGTATAGCTACCTGGTGAATATGTGGTGACGCCACCGCTCGTCGTAACTGTCCCGGCGGCCGGTGGACTCGGAATCGGCCATTTTCCCGCGAATGGATCACCTGAATAGGGCATGCCAGCGACGGGCGCCGGGCAGACACCTGCCGGTTGAGCTTGGGTGCAGTCGGGAGTGGAATTGTTCGGAAGGTTAATTCCGCCGCCGACACCAATCGAACCCATCTTTACGCTGATATTGCCATTGGCTACGAAATTTCCATTGTCCACAACACCGCACGACGGACCAATGATGTAGTTCGTGCCTGTGCTTCCAAAGCCCGCTTTGTTGAAGTTCAGCTGCTTGCTGGGTGCGCCGAGTGAGTAGATGCAGCCATTGCCGCCGACCGGTCCACCGCCGGTATTCGTGGCCACGGCGCGCGCTACAACCACCTGCCGATCCACACCAAAAATAGTCATGAAATAGGTGGGCTGAACCCTCGCTACAAGCGCCTCGACATAATTGGCATTGCCGGGATGAGAACCAGCCGAAATCGTGGCGCCGTTGAACGTCACATCGGCGGGACCGTTGTGCAGCTCGACGCACGTGGTGCCAATCGCCGCAGTGGGAACACAATTACTCAGGGCTCCGCCGCCGCCGTCCTGGAAACCATTTTGGGTCGCCGCGGTTTGTGCTGCGCTGGACCACGCGCCCGTGGCGTACGTGAGATTGGAAGCACCAGCGATCGCGGCTGCATCGGCGGCCGTCTGTTGCAAGCGTTTCTGGAAACGCAAAGTACCCATGTCAATGGCCAAGCCAGCGAACCCGGCGAGCACCACGAAGGCAGCTGCGATACCAACAAGAACCTGGCCGGACTGTTTATTCAATTTCATAGCGACCTCCAACTCAGGGAAGCTGCGGAGAACGGTTTGCGGAACAAACTCGTACGCCGCGAAACCCGGAGGAATGCAGCACGGGGACGGCGTGCGCGGAAACTAAATTTTGACTTTCTTAGCACAGGGTTTGTAAATACAAACCCTGAAACCCGAAGCGTGCGAGTAACTGTACGTCCAGATAGCAGGATTTTCAACGATTTGTTGGTCAAAACCAAGTAATCTTTCGGCCCATGCGTACTGGTAGAAAAGGGCGAAAGGAAAACGACAGAGAGTGAGGAAGAGCGATCCCTCCGCTGCGCAGCCGACGTCGCCGGCGTGCTCGGGTCGGGATGACGAGCGATCCGGGCGGGCCGACAGTCGCTTCGCGACTGTGTGAAGAGGTCGAACCGCGCCGCTCGGGATGACGGATTGGGGCGTGAGGGGGGCGTTCTCATATGGAGACACCTCGGGCTAAAAGAGGGGTCCGCGAGGTAATAGGAGGCAGTTCTGGTGCCAAAAGCCCTCGGAGCCCAGAGAGAGTTGGATGGAAGGTCATTTCGACTCCTGGTCACGGAGCGCCTGGAATGCAGGAACGACCGCGAACGAGGTGCGGACAGAGGCGATGGGTTCGCCAAGTTGTTGGATTTTCGAGGGTTCAATATGGCCAAGCATGGTGGATGCGCGGCTGAGGTAGTCAATTTTTTCGGGGCGTAGGCCCATAACGCGACACGCGGTGGAGTCCGCGGCGACGGGATCGTCTCCAAATAGAAGGACGCCGGTGTGCTTGGGATTTCCCTGAATTGGGCCGTTCCCTTCCATTCCGAGGATGCCGTCGACGATTACAAAATCGGGGCGAGCGGCGGCGTTGATATCGAGGATGGAGCGGTCGATTCCGGCCCAGTGAAGAATGTTTTTGGGCCAGCCATAGCAACTGCCCGGGACGATGCCGAAAAGATTTTTCATGGAGAGAGTGACGCCGGCCCAGTGGTGCGTTTTGAGCTTGGGCATGGAGACGAAGAAGTCGGCGCCGAGAACGGTTTTGGGCAGATAAAGCTCCTTCAGGAGCGAGGCGCGCGTTTCGAGCGAGACGCGCTCGACATCGTCAATATTCAAATCGACGAAGTCGGCGCCAACGCCAAATTTCAGACAGCCAGTGAATTCCGTAAGGCGCACGGATTCGAGAATGGCTTGCGTGTCGCGATCGAGCGCTGGGCCGTCGCCAATGATGACGCGCTTGGCGCCGAGTTTGAGAAAACTTTCGCGCGCGGCAGCGATGACGGCGGGATGCGTATTCATGGAGCCGACGGGATCGTGTCCGACGAGATTGGCTTTCAGCAAAACGGTTTTGTCTTTGATGGGCAGAGAGAATTCGCGGAGGCTTTCGTAAATGATGGCAAGAAGGTCTTCTTCGTAACGGGCGACTTTGCGGATCAAGACACGCGAAGGCGGGCGGGCGAAGGAAGGGATGAGCTGGCGATTGCGGAGGTTCATGACGGAACGGGCCAATGGCGCGAAGGATTGAGGGCGAGAAGGGACCAGGCGGCGACGTGAGTTCCCTGCCCGGCCAGATCGGCGGCGGACCACTGACATAGGCGGCGCGACGACTCTCTAACAGCAATGCCATAGTGTTGCAGCGTGATTTGGGCGACAGCGAGCGAGCCGGGGCTGGAAATCGCGGCGAAAGATTTTTGCAGCCATTCGAGGCTGAGTCCGCGGTTGGGATGATCGGGAGCATCCCGCAGCGCGAGCAAAGCCCAGCAAGTGGGGAGGATCAGCGATTCACCGTCCACGCCGTAGACGCGAGGATTGCCGCAATTCCAACCGCCGCCCGCGCACATACGATCGTAGAGGAGACCGACGGCGAGTTCGCGGCGCTCTGAAACTTGTTTGGCTAGTTGGGGCGATAGATCGAAAGACCCAGGTTCAGACCTCGAACCTGGGGCACCCGCGGTGGCGGAGGCGAAAGCCAGCAATGCGAAGGAAGTTGGCTCGACCCAGCTGGAAGTGCGAGGAGTCCATCCCCAGCCGCGAAACTCGTTGTTGTGGGATTCATGCTTCGCGGAGCTGAAATTTTTCAGAAATTTTTGCCAGCGGCTGGAATCGCGCGGGTAATCATCGCAGAGCCATTGCAGCGCGGCGACAATCGTATTTCGGACCGGGCCCGCCGACAGAGAAGACCCAGGTTCAGAAAGCGAACCTGGGGCACCCAGCATTTCGCTGGCGAGAAATTGGGCGTGGGCGAGCGCGGCGAGCGACGTGACCCAGCCGCCCGACGACATGCCGCCGGCGGCCGGCCACGAGCCGTCGGAGAGTTGCTGGGCGCGCAGGAACTCAAAGCCGCGAGCGATGCTGGCTTGCGAGGATTCGGAAGTGTTTGCAAGTGCGAGGAGAGCCCAGCAGGTGGGCTCGACGCGGCTTTCGCCTGAAGCGTGAAAGGGCCAGCCGCCTTCGGAATTCTGTGCGTCGCGCAGATGCGAGAAAAGTTCAGCGCGAAGCGCGCGGAAGGATTCGTGGTTTTGAGAGGCAGCGGAAGGGGCCAGTGAGTTCATTGCGAACGCTTGCGGACAGTGTTTCTTAAACGGCGCGAGCGCGCAAGCTACATTACGGGGCCCAGAGGCGAGCCGTCAGATTCCTTCTCGGCAACATCCGCTTCCTCTTCCTGAATTTCCAGCTGATGAATCAGGCGATGCAGGTAGCCGCGGGCTACGCCGAGAGCGCGAGCGGACTCGGCTTTGCGCCAGCCGTATTGGCGAAGGGTGCGGACGATGAGGCTGCGCTTGAAGCGGCGAATCTCGTCTTCGTAGGAAGCGATGGGAGTCTCCGAGTCGCGTTCGACGGGAGCGTTGGCGGCAATCGACGGCGCAGCGGCTTCTTCGAGAACGGTGATGGCACGCATCGCTACCGGAAGCTGAGGGACTTCGATAGTGGTGCCTTCGGAGAGAACAACGGCGCGCTGGACGACGTTTTCGAGTTCGCGGACGTTGCCGGGCCAATTGTAATTTTCGAGCGCTTGTAGCACCGCAGGCGCAAAGCGGCGCGCTTTTTTGTGGAACGTTTCCGAGGAGCGCTGGAGGAAGTGGTGCGCGAGAAGAGAAATATCGTCGCGGCGCTCGCGGAGCGGAGGCAGGTGGAGTTCGACGACGTTGACGCGGTAGTAGAGATCTTCGCGAAACTTCCCTTCCTTGACCATTTCGAGAAGGTTGCGATTGGTGGCGGAGATGACGCGAACGTCCACGTTGATGGTTTTGTTGCTGCCGAGGCGTTCGAAGCTACGTTCTTGAAGAACGCGGAGAAATTTGGCCTGGAGGCCGAGGCCGAGGTCACCAATTTCGTCGAGGAAAAGAGTGCCGTGGTTGGCTGCTTCGACGCGGCCCTGACGGCTGGTAAACGCGCCGGTAAAGGCGCCTTTTTCATGGCCGAAGAGTTCGTCTTCGACGAGAGTTTCGGGGAGGTTTGCGCACGAGAATGCAACCATCGGACCGGTTCCGCGCAAGCCTTTGTGATGGATGGCGCGGGCGAGGAGTTCTTTGCCGGTGCCGGTTTCGCCGGTAATGAGGACGTTGACGTCGCAAGGCGCAATGCGCTCGGCGAGAGCAAAAAGCTCGAGCATGGCCGGAGAGCTGCCTAGAAGACCGTGCAGGCGGCGGCCGCCGTTTTCGAGCGCCCGGAGGTGGCGGAGTTCGCGTTCGGCTGCGGTGATGCGATAGGCGCGCCGGAAAAGGAGGCGCAGCTCCATGATGTTGGGAGGATTAGCTACGGAGTCGGTGGCGCCTTTTTCGATGGTGCGGAGGAGGAGTCCGCGATCTTCGGCATCGCACAAAACGACGACGGGCGGATGAGCGGGTTGGGCGTTGATGTCATCGAGGAGGCGAAGGCCGATTTCTTCGGTTTGCTCGGTTGAATGGCGCAAGTCGAGGAGGACAACATCGGACCAGGTAAGGAGTTCCTGCAACTGATCGACGCGGCTGCTGCCATTGGTGCGCAGGGTGAAGCCGTCACCGAGTGCGCGGGCGATTGCTTCGCCTAAACCGCTGTCATGACTGAGGAAGGAAACCTGGAGGAGTTCTTTATCCACGAGCTGCGTTCTCCGCACCGAAACTTTTGCTTGGCTCCTCGCCAGAGGGAGCCGTCAAAATCGCGAAAAATCAAGAGGGCCCGAACTACTAAAGAATTTCAGAGAATGAGGGCGTACTGGGACGCGCCTGAGCTGGACGCTGGCGTGTACGGTTTGCCTCAGAGCGACACTGAATGTCGCCGCTCCATTGTCACCAATAGGAGCATGTAACCTGCCGTTTGCACGTTTGGTGACACGTTTGTAGGGGAAAGCAAGTATATGAAAGAAGGAGAGTTAGCGTTAAATGTCGGGTTTTTCCGACAGGCGGAATCCCCAGTATGGGCCACTAAGATGAAAACTTTTTCCACAAGCGGGAGGCGCGCATACCCGTTTGGGGACACCCATCATGCAAGAAGAGGGGCGTTAATTAGTTTGATGCAGGTGAGGTTCCAGCGGACTTGGGTGGCGGGTCGGAGGGGACGCCGACCAGGATGTCGAGGCTGATGGGCTTGCCGCCGCGGATGGCGGGCTTGAACGTCCACTGGCTGAAGGCTTGTTTGGCAGCGGCGTCCATTTCGTCGGACAGACCTTGGTGGACGACCAAGTTTGTCACGTTACCCTCTTCGCTGATCCGGCCTTGGAGGATGACGTACTTGTGCTGCTTCTCGAAGGGCAATGGAGTGCGTTTGAAGTCAAAACGCAGTAGGGGCTCGGGAGGCACGATGGCTTCCTCCATGCGAACGACGCTGGTGTAGGTTTTTCTGGGAGCATCCTGCACACCGGGCGGAGGAGTTTGGCAATACTGCAGCGTCCAGTTCTTGCCTGGCGCCGGCAGGAAGACGGTATAGATCTTGCCACAACGAAGAGCGCCATAGATTCCAAGGCCGCCACCACCCATCGGTCCAGCGGCGACGAGCATGGTGCTTTTGCGCGGGCCGAGGATTTTGGGCAGTGCAAACACGATGTGTTCGGCTTCGAGATTTCCCAGGCTGCGGCTGCTTTCCCCTCCGCTTCCGGGAATGCTGACTGATCCCGTGGAGCCATTTCCACCGCCGCCCGTGGTGCCCGGGCCTGCGCCGGTCGCGTCATTTGTGCCGCCCGTGGTGCCGCCACCTGTACCGCCAATGGGGGAGCCATTGGGTTGCCCGCCAGGTGCGCCTGATCCGCTTCCTCCGGGCGCGAGGGAAAAATCTCCGTAGCGATTGCCGGGGGGCAAAGCGACCATGTCGGAAGAAGTGCCGGGATTGGTACTCAAGATCAACAGGCCTTCGCCGGGTACGCCGTTGCCTTGAATTTCAGGAGCGCCGACGTCCGTGGCGCTGCCGCGTGTGCTGGAAGGCATGTTGGGCGCGGGCGCAGCGCCGATTGGCACGGCCAATTTCGGTTGATTGGTGGTGGCCAAGAGCTGATCAGTAAGCGGCTGGGGAACGTTCGACGGCGTCAAGCTCGGAGCGATGGTGACGACTTCGCGGTTGGCCTGCTGAAGGGGCTTCACTTCCTTGGGATTGAAATGAAGGGGCACTTTAGGAGGCTGAGGCTTGGCGAGCAGCATGTTCGGAAGCTTCAAGTCCGCTTTGATGCGAAGGTCCGGAGGGCTGAGCGGTTGGACGATCGTTTGATGACTGTTATCGGGCAGCTTGGGATGCGAAACCGCAAACAACATTTGCGAGGAGGTTGCGCCCTTGATCGGAGGAAGCTCGGGCTGTGAACCACTGCCGGGTGCGGCGCCGGGGCCCGGAGGCAACATACGCGCGGGCTGGCGAATGTCGGGGGTGTTCAGGTGGTAGTAAATAACCTGCTGATCGCGATCCTGAATGTTTGCGGCCTGGGTGACCTGGAACGGCAAATAGCGCATGACGAACGGAAGTGTCAGGAATGCGCAGGCGTGGAGCACGAAAGACACGCCAAGCTGTTTTCCAGCAAAGCGGCGCGGAAGCAGCGGAATATCTCGAAAATATTTTCCGGCGATGAATGTGAGGTGCGAGGGATAGCGGGAAAAAATTGTGCCGAGGCGAGAGAACCAGGACGTGCGAAAAAATTTTCGCGGGACCAAGAATTCGGGATCGCGTGCAACAGCGGACGGCGAGAGCGCGGGCGGCTTTGTCCGCAGAGCGGTGTGAGCAGCAGGCTGCAAAAGGCTCTTGGCCTCAAAGAGGACGCTAGCGCTGCCTTTGGGCTCGAAGATCACAAAACCTTTCTACTACCGTGGCGGCGGGTGAGCAGCCCGAAAAAGAGAATGGCGCGGGTGTGGGTACACCCCAAGTAAACCCAATCCGGATGCACGAACAAGTCCAAAGAAGCGGCGCAAGAAGCGGCCTGAAACGGCTGTTTACGCGCAATGGTTCGTTCGAACAGTATTCTTAAAGTCTCCGAATGAGTACAAGAAGGCAAGGAATTTGTCCGATTTTGTGGACCGGAGGTGCCCATGAAGCAGGTGAGCCATACGGGCACTATCAGTGTAAGTTACAGTCAATAAAGGACTAATCTCGCACCAAATTATCCTGGAGTTTGGCCGTACTCCTGCTTTCTATTCACCTGCCAATCTGGCAGGATGGGTCCCTTTCAGGGAGATCAAGCTCATGGCGCGTGTTTATGGTTTGCAAAGGTTGTTGTGGCTCGTGGCGTTCATAGCGGTGGGAATCAATGTTTTTGCGGCTGGCGCGCGCGCGCAAGCAATCGCGGAAGCGGCCGGAGCTACTTCAGTTGCCGCGACGGCGGTTGGAGCGGCAAAGCCTGTAATGCTGCCAACGCTGCCCGGTGCGGCGACGACCACTACTTCGCAGCATTTGGTTGCGGCAGCAGGACCACCGGCGCAGGAAGTCAACGTTCGGGAATTTCAAGCGAAAGCAGGCAAAGACGCAGGAAAAGTATTGCTGCGCGCGACGCCGACCGCCACGCAAATCTGGATCAACGGAAAGATCGTTGGAAAGACGCCGCTGCTGCTGGTCCTGGCGCCCGGGAAATATGAAGTAGAAATGCGCGGTGCGCGAGGCGAAAGTGGGAAAACTACGGTAGCTCTTCTGCCGCGTGAAACGCGGGAAATCCTTGTGAAGCTGCAGTCGCTGTATCCGGCGCGCGTAGGGGCGCAGTAGATTTTTTTTGATGGGCGCGGAGACGCGCGGAACGATGGGAGGCTTCATGGCGGGAATTGAATTTGACCGGCAGGTTTTCGCACCGGCTGCAGCGGAAGCAGAAAACAAAACGCCGACAAAGATTTTTGGGACGCTGGCGCTGGTCGTGGCGCTCGGGTTGGCCGGCCTGGTGGGTTACAAGATTTTCACGCAAGTGAGCCAGGAGCGCGCGCTTTCTCAAGCCAACGCGCAAATCGAACAGCTGCAACTGCAATTGGCAGATTCACAAAAGCAAATGGAAGAACTGCAGAAAAAGCACAGGCCCGCCGTGAAAATAGAGGCTCCGGCACCGGTTCTTGCTGCGCCCGTAGCGGCGAAGGCTGCGGCACCCCGCCGCACGTATCACGTGACCGCGGGTAGTGTTCTGCCACCGCAGCCGGCGAAGCTTCAATCCATTGCACAGACTTCCGTCCCCTCTGTAAACAACCAGGAAACCGCGGCCATGAAGAGCGAACTGGCAGCCAACCACGAAGCGTGGCAAGCGACGACGGACCGTTTGGCGGATGTAGTTGGGGTGGTGGGACAGCAGCAAAACGAAATTTCGGAAACGCGCGAAGCTGTAGACCAGCTGCTGTCGCAAACGAAGCGTCACGCGGTATCGTTTGAGTTGCAGCGCGGTACGTCACAGATGCCGGTAGGGCCCGTTTCTTTGCAACTGAAGAGCGTAGACATGAAGGGCCAGCGCTATTCAGTGTGTGTGTATTTTCAGGAGCGCTGCACGGAATTGAAGGATCGGTCTCTCAATGAGGTGGTGGTGTTCATCGTGTCCAAAGAAAAAGGAGCGATGGAGTTGGTCGCCACGAAGATCCTGCACGATCAGGTGGTCGGTTACCTGCAAATTCCGGTCGAACCACAGAAAGCAAATTAGGAAAGCAAAACGAGCTCGCTCGTTGAACCGGAGGGCCGAGGGCTCTGCTTGTGGGCTTCTTTGGGCCAAGTAGCAGGACGAATAACCGCGGTAATTGGCCCCCCAAATGCCTTTAGATCGTTGTAAACCCTGCACGGGATACGATAAGTGTATCTCTCCGTGCACTATTGGACGGTCACCAGCCCATGACTGACTTCCTGACGGAAATGAACTCTGGCCCGCTCGTGGTGCCTCAGCGCGTTGAGCGTACTGGCATCCGCCGCGGCCTGCTGGAAGATCTCGCCCTGAAGGTTCTCTATCTCGGCGGTGAGATGACGCTGATCGAGCTAAGTGATCATCTTTGCTTGAGTTTGGCCGTAGTGGAAGAAATCTTCCAATTTTTCCGCAAAGAGCGACTTTGCGAAGTGAAAGGCATGACGGGCGGTACGCACCGCATCGCCACTAGCGGCGAGGGGCGTCAGCGCGCGGCCGATCTGTTGTCTCTGAATCAGTACACCGGCCCGGCTCCGGTATCGCTCTCTGACTACATTGCCCGAATCAAGCACCAAAGCGTGCAAGCCAGCGGAGTGCGGCCGGAGCAGCTGGAATACGCATTCCAGCAGCTCGTTCTGACGGACGACATGTTGCTGCGCGTTGGAACGGCGGTGGTTTCCGGCACATCCATGTTCTTGTACGGCCCGCCGGGCACCGGTAAAACGAGCATCGCCAACCGAATTACCGAAATTTACAACGACTACGTATGGGTGCCTTACGCCGTTGAAGTAGACAACCAGATCATCACCGTGTTCGATCCGGGCGTGCACCGGCGGCGACTGGAATCGGAGATCGACGATTCCGATCGCCGATGGGTATTGTGTCATCGCCCATGCGTTATTACCGGCGGAGAATTGACCGGCGAAATGTTGGAACTGCAATTCAACCCGGTGGCGCGCTATTACTCCGCGCCATTGCAGATGAAAGCGAACAACGGAATTTTCGTGCTGGACGACTTCGGCCGGCAGCGCATGCGGCCGCAGGAACTGCTCAATCGCTGGATGACCGCTCTCGACCGGCGCGTCGAATACCTCGCACTGCCCGGCGGACGAAAATTCGAGATTCCCTTCGACACGCTGGTCGTTTTTTCCACGAACATCGAGCCAATGCAGCTGGGCGACGAAGCATTCCTTCGCCGCATCCCCAACAAGATCAAAGTAGATTTTGCCGGCAAAGAACAGTTCATGAAAATCTTCCGCCGCGAAGCCGAACAAGTGAGGGGGCTTGCGGTGCCGCAAGAAGTCCTGGACTTCCTGGTGGATCACCTCACGCACGAAATCAAGGTTCCGCTGGCGCACTGCTACGCACGTGACCTGTTGGATCAGGTTTTCTGGGCGGCCCGCTATCTACATGCCAAGCCGGAATTCACCAAGGACCTTGCAAAGTGGGCGTGCAGCAACTACTTCTTCTCGGGGCTGAACCGCCTTGCCAACGACGGAAACGGCGCGCAAGAGAGAAATCCGTCGCGTTCGCGCTAGGAACAGCTGGCAGCAGAGCTGCGGAACGGAGAAAAATTTCCGAGCGTCAGCCAAGGGCCCTCACGCCAACGCCATGGACATTTACTTCGGGCTTGGCTTGGGCAATTCCGTGCCGCGGTTGAGGATGTTCAAATAGCGATGGCACGTGAAAAGCCGATGGCGTTGTTTGCCGGCAGTCTCGCGCACCTTGAAGGGGCCCCAGAGTCGGTCAGAGCCAAGCGAATGCTGTACTAGATCCCAGTGCATCAATTGTTTGCTGAGGTCAGTATCAGCTATAGCGGCAACGAAAAACTCCGCACCAAGCTGCAACAGCCGAATTTGGGCCGCCTGTGAATTCTGGGCTCAGCGCAATGTCTTGAAGGCGATTAGCCGAACAGATTACGGTCAACAGAGTGTAGGTCGTTGGCGTCGAAATAAGGTCGCGTCCATTTGTCGTTGGTGGAAAGAAACCAGCCCGCAGTCGCTGCCGCCTGTACTTTTGACGCATGCAGCTTTGTGCTCTGCTTTGCCTTTGGCCCCTTGGCGACGCGATCGAGAAAATTGAAATGGTCAACCAAGGCTAGAGCCTCTATGGCGAAAGCGACAGCAACATCGGGATCGCGAATCGCTAGAAGATTATCCCCGTTATTTTCCTCACCGCCCTCGGCGAGATTCGATGATCCGCAATACACAACTGGATCGTTACCGTTGAATCCGCAAACGACGAATTTGTGATGTACTTGATGTCCTACGCCACCAATATTGCGCACCTGGTCAAACGGAGGAGGCAACTGAGTATTAACTGGTTTCCCTGTGACGAGGACACCGTTCTTTTTACCGACCGCGTAAAGGCAAATTCCGCCAGGACTGTCTGATATTCCGTAGCTAAAGATATGTTGGTTCGAGTGAAGCTTTGTCAGGGCGGGGTAAACGGGTCCCGTACCGTTGTTGAGTTGCATCACAGCAAACAAGACACTCCCGGTGCTTTTAGGTTGTGTTCCTTCCTTGGCGATCCGCTTGACTAAATCATTTAGAACGCCGGTCGCAACGGGCGGTTTGTGCGGCGCAAAGCTGATTTCCGTCTTGGGCGTACGGCTTGAATTGAAAGAAAAGGTTTGTGCCGATTCGGGGCTTTTCGTGAAAGCGCTCTTTTGTACTTTGCTGCTCCACACAGACTGAAACACCTTTTCATAGAGGTTCGCAACGTTGGGGTCGCTGAAGATCAGAATGTGATTTGAGTTCACATACATCCCTGTAACAGAAAAATTCGTGGAGCCCGTTAACACTTGATCGGCTTTTCCTTTCTTCAGAACAATCAGAACCTTGTCGTGCGCATACCGACCAAACTTTCCTCGAATGATGTCCGCTTTCCCTTTTTTCGATTTCCTGAATAGCTTTTCAAATTGGTCTTCTGGTTTCGGAGATTTGGCGCTGTGGTGAAGACTAGAGCTGTCGAGGATAATCCTGACTCGACCAAGACTGGCAAGCTTTAGAAGCCTTTGCAGGATATCAGGCTCGTTCAGATCATATGCAAACATATCTAGGCTAAGCGACTTGTTTGCAATGATCGTGTCAAGTAGGGCGAGGATTTTCTCACGTGCGGTGAAGCCGAGCCATTCGTATTCTTCAGCGAACGTGTAAGAATGCCCTTTAGGATCGGTTCCCGATACTTGGTTTGTCTTGAAAAGGAGCGTCTTGGCTTTCGGCTGAATTAGTGCTTTAAGCCCAAAGCGATGGGTGAAAGCTTGCGACTGAGTAAAGCCTCGCGTAAACCCTAATTGAAGCCCGTTCTTGGCAAATGGACACACACTTATCGTTATGGATTTAGATAGCGACGTATCAATCGGTTGAAGTTCGCCTTTGCCGTCGAGGTAACGAGGCGTCACCGTGTAAATGTACGGACCTACAACCGGCCGTGTTCCTTGGTGCACTGACCCTGGAACGTGCAACCAGCGAAACTTGTGGAGCGGAGCATTGATCGTGGAATTCGCAGGTTCCTTCGGGTCTTGCGCATGATCGCCCGGCGACTGATATTGGAGATTGTTCTGTAGATAGTAGGGTGGATGCCCCTTGGGCGTGCACTGGATCGTAAATCCTGCAAGGTCTTTTGCATTCGCCTTATTCGAAAAGTTAAAAGCTAAGAGCGTTTTCATATCGCCAGCGTACGCCTTTACGCTGAATGTATTCTTTCCCGCCATAGCGCCTCCTTAAAGGCGAGTACCATACCAAATAAGTCCACCCTGAACTAATACATAATAAGTTGAATAGAGTTTGCCGCATAAACCAAAAATGGTAATAACAACGCGACTAACCTGCAAAAGCGATCTAGAAGCACGTTCGTGAATCACAAGTCGGCTAAAAACCAAGCACCGCTCAAGAATCGGCAACCGGCCCGTGAGGGCGTTGTAACACCTTGGGCGAGCCATTTTCTGGTCAGGAACAGAGTCAGCGGTAGCACGTGCCGATTGGCGGTGTCGGGCGTGCGCGAGGTTGCGCTACTCTTCCGAAGGTGGCTATCTGTGTCCGGGCATCATCTTTCGCGCATTCGGAAACTTGCCGCGGCCCGACATGTGGCTTCCCTACGTCTTTACCTCGCCTAGAGACGCTGTTGCAGCTGGCTTTTATTGAAGTATCTGAACCGGGGAAGACTATGGAGTCGGAATCGGAGACGCGGAGGAATGACTAAGAAAAAAATCGACGTGCCAGTTTTCAGCACGATGCTGTTTGTTCTGGCGCTCTCGCCTGCTCTCAACGCGCAGCAGCAACCTGAGCCCAAACCACTGCGTTTTGATCTCACTCCATTCATCGGTTACCGCACGAGTATGAGCTTTCCGATCGAGCCACATATCACAGGGACGAACCCTAGCGTCGTACTGGACGCGAGCCCGAGCTATGGAGTTTCGTTCGGTGTGCGCCTCCGTAATGAAGATGACCTGGTCGAAATTCGCTGGGCAAGGCAGGACTCCTATGTCCACTCGGAGAACATCACGCCCCAACCTCCGCGTCAACGCGTGATTCTTGATCAGTTTCATGCGGACTTCAGCCACGAGTACATTCTGGAGGAGTATGGCTGGGGCCGCTGGGCGCGACCGTTCGTAATCGGCAGCGTCGGTGTCACACATGTTTCCAGGACAAACTTCAATTTCACGCGGTTCTCGTTTGGCCTTGGAGGCGGGATCAGGTTCTATGCCAGTCGCCATCTCGGCTTCAAGATTCAAGCAGAATGGTTACCGGTTTTTGCGCACCCACAAGTGGCTTTCATTTGCGGCTCAGGTTGCATTGTTCATGTAGGCGGCACGCTACGCTCTCAAGGCGAAGTCGTGGTGGGGCCGCTACTACGATTCTGATTCTCAACTTCCCATAGAGAGAGAATTAAGACCGAGTACGATGGTTCGCTATCCTGTTTGACTCTTCCCGCACCAGTACACGCGATTCCCGCGCCCTGCCACGGTTACCAGTTGCTACCAGTTTTGAGCGAGGGTGGGCACAAAATTGGGCACACCGGATTTGGCGCGTCGAGTTGTCCGTATTAGAGCGTGCGCCGGGACGGGGACGAGCCTACGAGCGCGGCGCGTTTTTTTGATTTTTTCTAGTTGCCCGATGGAAGACATGTGTATGCCTGCGGTTGAAGTCCCTGTCGTGCACTCCGCGCTCTGAGGCGTGAAAGACCCGAAAGCAGAATTTTTTTGCAGGAGTGGTCGGGGCGAATGGATTTGAACCATCAACGCTCGAAGGCGACCTAAGAGCAGCCTTGACATGTGTAACACATGCAAGTATGTTCAAAGCATGCCAAAGATGATCCAGCTTCGCAATGTACCGGATGCCTTGCACCGTGGCCTGAAAGCTCGCGCCGCCATGGCCGGCATGTCCTTATCCGACTACTTGCTTGCGGAAATTCGCGAGATCGCGGCAAAACCCACTCTGGCGGAATTCCGCGAGCGCCTGCACCGGCGCAAGCCCGTTTCCTCGGAAATCGAGGCCGCTCGCTTGCTGCGCGAGGAACGCCAGGCGCGATGATTATTTTAGACGCTTCGGCTGCGGTCGACTGGCTTCTGCAGACTCCGGCCGGACGGCAGATCGAAACGCGAATCTACTCGCAGAACGAAACGCTCCATACCGTCCACCTCCTGGACCTAGAAGTGGCGCAAGTGCTACGGCGTTTGCTGGCGCAAGGCACAGTCACAACAGCGCGTGCCGACCAAGCTCTCCAGGATCTCCTGGACCTCCGCATCACTCGCTACGCCCATTTTCCGTTCCTGTCGCGAATTTGGAAGCTCCGTCACAATTTCTCTGCCTACGATGCAGCTTACGTCGGGCTTGCCGAGACTCTCGGGGCGCCGTTGATCACCCGCGATGCACGCCTCGCTTCGACCTCGGGCCATTCCGTGTTCATCGCACTCTTCTGAGCGCACTACAGAGCAGTGTGATGAAGGTGGCGACAGCCAGTCCGCCGATCTGGGCATAGCAGGAGAGGTTTTCAGAGCGGGCCACCTTCGAGTGCAAGAGGAAACAATGCCAGGATCGTGGCGCCTACGGTGATCCATCACGGGACGAATACGCTCGATCCCAGCGTCCGGACGCGGCCGTCGATCCCGCCGCTTCGCGGCCAGGGTCAGCCGCTACGCGCGTCTTCTTCGGCGCAACCGTGACTTACAAGGACGCCGCCAGCCTCGAATACGTCGTCTCGATCGTAAGAATCGATGAGGTGGACCTAGAACGCGGCTACATGAGCTGGCGCTCGCCTCTCGCCAATGCGCTGATGAAGGCGAGCCCCGGCGACCGGGTGGACCTGCGCGCGCCAGCGAAGACGGAGCATCTCGAGATCATCGATCTTGAGGAAAGGACTCTGCAGCCCTTAGACGACCCTTTTGGCCCAAGGGTGTAAGCTATGTCTTCGGAACGTTCTGTAAAGGATCTCTCCGGACTGTACAATCTTCGTTTGCGTAAAGATCGCGCTGTGCATCCAACACCGACAGAAAATCTACGAGACCTGCTTTGTATTGCTCGGTCGCGATAAGAAAGCAAACAAGCAAACACAGAAGATTGAAGACAACTAATGGAAAGCATTCGAAGCTATTCTGCACTAAAATATTTTCTGAGTGTGACCTCCCCCAGCGAAAGCAGCGATACTCTGCTCTCGCGATTTGGAATGGTGCATGTCTCCCAGAGCCCCCATTCTCACTGAACTACGCAGAAGAAACCTATTGGATTTGGTCGACCAGAATGGCCAGGTCACTGTCGGTGACCTCGTCAAACGCTTCTCTATTTCTGCGGTCACGGTCAGAAGTGATCTGGACGCGCTCGCTGACATCGGCGCGCTCGTTCGTTCCCACGGCGGCGCAGTCCGACGATTGGAAGCCACCCAGGATTATCCGCTGCGCACAAAAGAGACTCTGCACCATGCAGAAAAGGTGCGAATCGGGAAAGCCGCCGCGGAACTCGTACATCCCGGAGAAACCATCATCCTCGACTCCGGCACCACGACGGCTGAAATCGCCCGGCACGTCAAGAAGCTTAAGCTACAAAGCGTAACCGTGATTACCAACGCGTTGAACATCGCCATTGAGCTGATGAACTGTCCCGGCGTATCACTCATTATGATCGGCGGGTTGATGCGTCCTGTGTCGTCGTCGTTTGTCGGACCGCAAGCGGAAACGATGATGAACGAATTTCACGCCGACCGTCTTTTTCTGGCTGTGGACGGTTTCGACCTGGAAAACGGCCCCTCCACGCCGGACGTGCTGGAAGCTCAACTAAACAACGTGATGATTCACTCGGCGAGGGAAGTTAACGTTGTCGCAGATTTCAGCAAGTTGGGTCGCAGAAGCGTCTCCAGAATCGGTCCCTTCAACCGCATTCAGCGACTGATCACGGACAAGCGGGCGACTTCCGAGTTCACAAACGCCCTGCGCAAGAAAGGAATCGAGGTTATCGAGGTGTAGTACGTGAAAGCGGCAAACAGGCAAGATGGCGCAACACCTCGGCTACCATGAGCAGTATCACGAAGCCGCGATATGCGTCGAGCGGGACGTTGCGCCGCGTCGGTGATGCACTCGCCTCTGGCATTGTGACCTCTATCTTCGCGGCGATATTCGATTGGACCGACATGGCCATCGGGGTCTCCGTCGAAATTGCGCCACGTATACGCCGCAAAAACCGGTAAGGGGTAACAATTACCGGGTGTCGCTTTTTCGTGCAGCGTGCTGGATACTTGGCATCACTCCACGCTGGAGAGGTCTTTGGTAACTTGTACGGAGGCGACTAATGACAGGCAAAGTTCGCGACATAGGCCTGGCGGTTTGCGTCGCTGGCTCGCTGTTAGCCGCTTGCAAAAAAGAAGAAACGGCGACGCCCAAGGCGCCAACTGTTTCGGCAATCACGGTTCAAGCTGATCGTAATTCGATTCGAATTCGAACATCGACGGGAGAATTTCTGCTCGGGCCGACGGGAAGTCTACAAAGCTCGTTTCACGAGGGCTCATCTAGTTTTACTCTTACGGAGTACGGTCTCGGGATCGAAGTAAAAACAGCAGCGGGCGTTGTTACTGACATCAAACGCGATCTTGCCTCGGCTAAAATCGACAATGCGACCGGAAAGCTGGGCGAGCTAGGAAAACGAGTCACGGTTCAAGGCAAGAGCGCGAGTCTTGAAGAAACGCTGACGCTCGAGGCTTATGACAACTTTCCTTCTCTTGTGCTCCTTTCCGCGGGTTACAAGAATTCCGGCGACCAACCGCAAGAATTAATAAGCCTGACTCTTGCAGGCCAGAGGCTGAACGCCAATCTGAGTGATGCAAAGGCTAAGCCGAACGAGATGTACGCGTTCTTCGGCTCTAGCCTGAAATGGGGAAAAGATGACGTCGTCGCGATTCCCGCGAAATTCCGCCAGGAGAATCCCTTCGGACTGCCGGTGGAAACCGGAGATGATCTCGGCCGAGTCGGAGGCGGCATTCCCATCGTAGCGTTCTGGAACCGGAATTCTGGAGTTGCGATCGGCCATTTAGAAACGGTTCCGTTGCCCATTTCGATTCCGGTGAATACGACAGATGGCCGCGTAGAGGCGAGGGTTCGCGTTCCCGCCGACACGACTTTGCAGCCAGGCGAGACATTTTCCACGCCGCGAGTTTTCGTAAGTGTCTATCGCGGCGATTATTACGAACCCCTGCACATCTGGTCCACTGCTGTCGAGCGGGAAGGTTTAGTCCGGCCGAAAAACAACGAAGAGAACTATGCAGTCAGCTGGTGCGGTTGGGGCTATGAATCCGACGTCACGCCAAAGCAGATGGTGGATACGATTCCGAAGCTGAAAGAGCTTGGGATCCATTGGGCGACGCTCGACGATCGCTGGTTCAGCAATTATGGCGACTGGGAGCCGCGCAGCGACACCTTCGCGGGTGATTCCATCCAAAAACTGGTCAAAGACTTTCACAACCGGGGCATCAAAATGCAGCTGTGGTGGTTGCCGCTTGCCGTTGAAGATGGCTCGCATGGTTATGGCAATCACAAATACGTGATATCGGAAGTAGTGAAAAAACACCCCGACTGGCTGATCCTCGACGAACACGGGAAACCGGCGCGCATGACGCGGAATCTTGCCACGCTCTGCCCGGCAGTTCCCGAGGTTCGGGAGTATTACAAGCAGCTGACGGAAAAGTTCATCAAGACCTGGGACTTTGACGGGCACAAGCTCGACAATGTTTACTCCACACCGAAATGCTACAACCCGAAGCATCATCACAAATCGCCCTACGATTCCGTGAATGCAATGGGCGAGGTCTACAAAACGATCTTTGAAACTACTCGCGCGCTGAAAGCGGACAGCGTCACGCAAAGCTGCCCGTGCGGGACGCCACCGAGCCTTGCATGGTTGCGCTACATGGACCAGGCGGTGACGGCCGATCCCGTCGGCTCGGCGCAGGTGCGGCGGCGCATGAAGATGTACAAAGCGCTGCTGGGGCCAAGCTCTGCCATTTATGGCGATCACGTTGAGTTGACGGAAATCTCGCAACCTAGCGGCGGTGAAGAACAAGATACCGGCAGCGATTTTGCATCGACTCTGGGAACCGGCGGAGTCCTGGGTACGAAATTCACCTGGCCGGATTACGGTCGGAAGTTCAACAACGTCTACCTGAATGAGCAAAAAGAACCGGAATGGAAAAAGTGGATCGCGCTGTACAACGAAAAAATGCTATCGAAGGGCGAATTTCTGGATCTCTACGTCTATGGTTACGATGTTCCGGAAGGCTATGCAATATCCAAGAGCGGAAAAATGTATTACGCATTTTATGCGGCCGAGCCACCAGGAAAGACCGGCGGAAAGTCAGGAAAATTCCACGGAGAAATTGAACTCAGGGGGCTGGCGGACAAAACGTACCGTGTCGTCGGCTACGCCAATGGCAAGGATTACGGCTCCGTGAAAGGCCCTGTAGCTAAACTCGCGGCCGACTTTACCGGAAGTTTGCTTCTGGAAGCATCGCCGAGCCAATAGAAGCAGGCCGTTCAGAACTCTATTGAGTCATACAAGCGAAGATCTATTTTGAATCGCTCAACCAAACAACCGCGCCACGATCAAAAGGGGGAAGGTGAAATACCATTCTATCGCCCGACCTTTCACCCGATAGCGTCTGTTCAGTCCCCAAGAAAGGCAGAAAGGACAGCGTTGCTCGCGGTCCGGTCTCGACAACTAAGCGCGCTGCCGTTTCGGAAGTGGGCTTGACCTGTTTGTGCGGCACGATCCCCGAGAAGTTTATGAGGAACACGTGCAACTTGCCGTCCACGCGCGCCTGATGCGCGATGACAAATGGCGACGTTTCTACTTTTAGGGTGGAGTTCTCGGGCAGCGATCTAAGCACACCAAGCTCCAGGGTTTGAGAAGCCTTCACAGCATCTTTCTCTAGCATCGCCAAGTGTTCCGCGCCGGGAGATGCCCGCGAACGGACGACATTTGAAGACTCCGCCAGTCTGGTGGCATCCGCTCCGGTAATAAAAAGTCGTCCGCCACGCTCAACAAAGTTCTTCAGCCCAGCTGTTTCTTCGGTGGATAACTCGGACACGTCAGAAAGAATGAGGGCGGGCCCGGAAAAGTTCGCCAAGGTCCTCGGAGTTACGATTTGAACTTCGCGATGCGACTGGAGCAGGAGAAGTACTGTCCCGCGAAACGACGGCAGGAATCGTGCCGCGTCGTAATTGCGGCTTGACGGCGAGAAATAGACGCCGATGGGGTCCACGGGAAGCCGCCGGTGGTACAGGGTCTTGTCGTTTTTCTCGATCCAGCGAAAAATCTCGGTCCGGGTCGGCTCATCGTTAGAACCGGCCATGGTATGTCCGGGCGCGTCCCAGAAATTGACGCCTGCCATAACTTGAGACGCCGCGAGCGTCTTCATCGCCTCTCGCGCGTCGACGGCTTTGTCGCCGTCCCAGGAATAGTTCAGCAACCAGGTGGCTTTGCCTTCCGCGAACCCACGGAACGACAGCATTCCGACCTGATACAGCAGCCAATCCAGTTGGCCGCGCGAGCCGGCCATGTGGTCGCCGTTGCCAAACTCATATTCGTGCGCGATGGCATCAACAACTCCATAGAGGGAATACACATCGGCGCCGACTCGTACCGCTTCTTGTTCAATTCCCGGATAGATTTCCGGAATCACCATGATGGAGGGGTTCACCCTGCGCGCATTTTCGCGGATTTCGCGCATGAAATCGGTGAATGTCTGAATGCGGAAATCAACCCATTTGCGGAAATTGGGGTCGGCAAAATCTCCCAGCTGCAAATCCTTGCGCGCATCAAGCCCCGTCTTTGCCCGAAACGCAGCCACCGTGAAATCGTCGAAGCTGGCCCAGGTGTCCTCCCAGCCGTCGAAGTGCGTCATCCAGTACGGAATATCGACGTAAATGCCGTCGATGCCGGTTGCCGCGATTTGGCGGACTCTTTCCATATAGATGTTGCGCCAGGGCATAGCGTACGGGCTGAGCCACACGTCTTCATCGCCTTCGCGGATCCAAAACGCCGCACCTCCGGTGAAAACCGCCGGCTCGCCGGTAATTTTTCGTTGCAGCCAGTCGGGGTGGTCTTTGACCACACTGTGCGCGGCCTTGTTGGCATTTGCCGTGATGCATTCAGTTCCCGCGATATACACGAACGCCCTATTGCCCGCTTCATGGGCCTTTTGTGCAACGCTTCGAATGGCAGCGAGCTTTTCGGCCGGGTCGAGAAAGCTCTCGTAGCGGCCCGGGATGTCGTTGTCGACCTCGATGCCAAAAACGTGCGTCGCTTGAGCATCGGCAACGATGGTGTGCGCGTTTTTCGGAGTCAAACCGTACGCACCGATGCGAACAAAGTGAGTCCAGTTTTGCTGCGGCTCATCGCCCGGCAACGCAAGGCCGGTTGCCGACACCAGCAACGCAATCAAACAAAGTTTGCTCCACTTTTTCACGAAAAAGCCTCAAAACTCGAAGCGAACGCCAATTTGCGTGTGGCGCGGAGAGCCGAGTGTGCTCGTCACCATGCCGAATGTTGAGTCACCCAGGAAGGTGTCCGGCGGCGCGAAACGCGGCGTATTCGTGAAATTGAAGAACTCGCCGCGCACTTGCAGCTTCATGCCTTCGCGAATGACAAACTCTTTGCTGAACGATAGATCCGCATTGTGGATGCCGTTGCTGCGCAGATTGGAAAAGTATCTGGGCGCGTTGCCCGCAACCTGGTCGCCCGGATCCGCAAAACACGATGCATTCAGAATCGGCTCTTCGGTCGCGGCAGCCTGGTGGTAGCTGATGCCGGTCGAGATTTGTGAGCAGACCACATCGGGCCGCTGCGAACCATCGGCTAGCCTGGCATCGGCAAGAGCAAGGGTGAGGGGCGTTCCCGACTGGAAAGTCACAATCGCCGAAATAGACCAGCCCCCAACAATTGCGTCCAAAACACGGTTCATGTCATGCCCGATCCACCGGCCACGGCCCACCGGAACCTCCGCGATAGTGGCGAACGCCAGCCGATGCGTGGCGTCGTTGGCGCTGATTCCGTGCTCGGCTTTCAAGTCGTCCAACAATTGCGGATTGCCGGCGCTTAGTAGATCGGTGATGAACGAGTTGGCGCCCGCCGACGAATTGTCCGTCGACTTTGCCAGCGTGTAATTCCCTTCGAAGCTGATGTAATGACTCGGCCGCTTCTGGAACCGGATCTGCATGGAATTGTAAAAGGACGTCGCGCTCAGCCGGGTCAGGCCGCTAAAAGGACCGTCGAATTGCGGGAACGGCCGCAGCAGGTTGATCAAGGGAATCGTGTCGTCGTTATAGATCGACGTCGGTTCGTTGAAAGTTGCGCCGGGTCCGGTGAAAAGCGATTGAAAGGGATTCGCTACCTGCAGGTTGAGGCAGTCCGAAGGACCCAAGCCAGCGCAGTCCGTCGCGTCGCCGGCAACGATCTGCTGCCGAATCGCTGAGGGCAGGAAGTTGCGATTAGCAGTACTGGAAAATGAGCTGAAGGGCAGGTGCGTGCTGCGGCTCGCCGAATAGTCGACACCGATAACAATTTGCCCGGGAAACATGTGCTGCACGCCGAGGTTCCACTGGTAGATTTCCGCGTTGCGCGCGTCGGCGGTATCCAAGCTGTTGTTGTTCGGCAGGCCCCACATCGCGAGCGGACCGTAGGTGCGGTCCTGCGGGAGCGGCAGTCCATCCGGAAATGGATCCGCGAGAGTCGCAAAGCGCGTTTGGAAATTGTCTTTTGTGAAGCGAATGGGAGAAAAATTGCCGAACGCAGTTCCGGTGAACTGGAAATTCGTGGCGACACTCAGGCCGTAATAAACGCCGGCGCCGCCGCGAATCACGGTGTTTGGATTCAGCGCGTACGCGAATCCCAGCCGCGGCGCCCAGTTGTTGCGGTCGACGCCCATGTTGCGATGACCTCCGCCCGCAAACGTGGTCGTGCCACGCAGGTTCGAATCGGTCGAAAGTATTCCCGGAACATCGACCGGTACGGCAATGCCGCTGTCACCGGAGAAATCGCTGAACTGGATATTGTCGTGGCGCTCCGTATAAGGAGTGCTCCACTCGTACCTCAAGCCGAGATTTACGGTAAGCTTCGAATTGATTTTCCAGTCGTCCTGGAAATAAAACGCCGTGTCTTTGGATTTGTTGGCAACTGATGGATTGATGGCGTAAAACGAATCGGTGTCTCCATACCCGAGCAGTAAACTCGCGAACGAGTTTCCCTGGTCTGAGTTCCCGCCTCCGACAATTTGCTCCGTTACGCTCTGCGCGAAGTGGAAGAAACCGGTCGGCGGATTCGGCTGGTGAAAATTGTTGAAAAAGATCCGTTGTTCGCCGCCGAACTTGAAGACATGCCGTCCTTTCACCCAGGAGAGCGACGAGCCGTAGGAATAGAGCGTGTGCGCGAATTGCGTGTCCGTGCAGCACTGGTTATAGAGCGAAGTGGCATTGTTGTCCATCTGGATGACCGGAATGCGCGATGTGCCGTTCTGTGAACCAAGAATGTCCGGGAAGCCGACGCTTTGCAGCGTGGGATAGTCTTCGGTCACCGGCGCTACGGCTCGGTCGATTGCAAAACGGCTCGTCAAGACGGTGTTCGCCGTCAAATTCCAGTTATCTTCGATCGAAGCGTTGTGGACGTCGGTGGTGAACGCCTGCCCATCACCGAAATCGTCGTCGCCAAATATGGTTGGGACGCTACCCTCGTCATGATGGTTGCTATAACGTGCGGCCAGGTGATTTTTGTCGGAAAAGTGGTGGTCAACCTTGATGTCATATTGCCGCGCCGAGAACTTGGAGAGGACCGACGTGTGAAAGTTCTGTTCTCCCGGCGCGGCATTGGCGTCGGTGGGCATTGGATACAAATTGATGATGGCCTGGCCGATCGGGTCGATCAGCCCCGGATCAATCACGTTCGGGACCGTAAAGGGCTGCCGCTCGGTCTGGGCCTGCCCGTCTATGACCACATTGACGGGATTGAAGGGATTGAAAATCGGTTGCAGGCTATTGCGAAAGTCGCCGCTTCGCTCCTCCGCGGTGGGCACAAATGCGTCAATGTGAACCGGGTTGTTTTCCCGGAGCTTCTCGAAATCGACGAAAAAGAATGTCTTTCCCTTTTTGATCGGCCCGCCTAGGGAAAATCCGTATTGGTCACGCAAGTGATCGGGCTTTTCAATGCCTTGTGCATTATTGAAAAACTCATTCGCATCCAAAGCTGACCTCTGTCCAAACCACCAGCCGCTGCCATGAAACTTGTTCCCGCCTTCTTTGAGAACAATGTTGACGACCGTTCCGCCGTTGCTGCCGAACTCGGATGAAAAGCTGTTATTTTCGACTTTGAATTCCTGCACGATTTCGACGGAGGGCTGGTAGTACACGTTCGTCGTCGCGCCTTCGCCCTGTTCCGGCGCGGTCGTCAGTGCGCCGTCTACGCGCACTTCTGCTGTCGAGTTGCGCTGGCCGTTCGAAACGAAATTCGTTCCGGTCGGGTAGGAATCCTCCGTTCCCTGACCCGCCGTTTCCGTCACGCCGCCCGCCAGGAAGACCAGGCCGAAAAAACTCCGATTCGTCAGCGGGATATCCCGTACATATTCGTTCGTCACGTCGGTGCCAAGCGATGCGTTAGCCGTATCGAGCAGCGGCGGTTGCGTGGTGACGGTAACAGTCGCAGAAATCGAACCTGGGTTCAGCGTTACATTCAGCGAGGCGCGCTGATTTACGGCCAGCACCAAATTTTTGCGCTCTACCGACGCGAAGTTGTTCGCTTCCACCCGCAGCATGTAGGAACCCGGTCGCAGCCCGGTGAAAACGTACACCCCCTGATCGTCAGTCTCCGCTCTCGCTGCAATGTTGGTCGCTTCGTCGGTGAGAATTACCTTTGCGCCGGCCAAGACTCCTCCGGACGAATCCGTCACGGTTCCGGTCAACTGCGCTGTGTATGTCGCTTGGCAAAGAAGAAGCGCGGGTGTTCCCATTGCAAGAAGGATGGTCAGCATCACGCGGAGAATCGTTGACATAAGACCTCCAATGAAAGTACTCATCACCTTCCCAATACTTTCGACTTTCTTCTTTTACTTTCTTATTCTTTCGCTGTCAAGCGAGCTTTTTAGGCCGTCACGGAAGGCGACGTGGCTTCGGACTTTCGTTTATGCGCAAATTTGTTTTGAGTACGACGACTATCCCTTTCCGTGGCCCCGTGAAAAGTAATGTTGCCTTGTCAGGCTGGCTTAAGACGCGAAAAGGAGATGATCCGGCCGCGGGGATGACTCATCGATCTCCGGTCCACCGTTCTGGTCATTGGCAGCAGGATTACTTGTGCCCAGTGGCAGCGCGGAGTAAGCGAGGTGAGGTAGCCTTGAATCAGCGGAGTTCATCTCTTATGCGCAAGGTCATTTCGATATCAACCATTTCGCTCCTCTTACTGGCACCCGGCGCTTGGCCGCGTGTCACTAAGACGCCGGTCACGCCGAGGAAACCGAGTGTCGCAGCCGGCAGCCAGGGCGTGGTTGTTTCCGGTAAGTCTGCCGCCACTGCGGCCGGCATCAGGATTCTCGAACAGGGTGGAAACGCCGCCGATGCCGCCGCTGCCACTCTGCTGGCTCTCTCCGTAACCTATGTAGGCGCGTTCTGTGTGGGAGGAGAGATCCCCATTCTGGTTTACAGCGCGGACCACAAAAGCGTGAAGTTACTTGAGGGACAAGGAGAGGCCCCTCGCGACCCCAAAGCTATCGCCTGGTACATGGAACATGGAATCCCGGATGGTGACGTCAAGGCAGCCGCAGTGCCTAGCACCATAGATGCTGTCGTCACCCTGCTAATACTTTACGGAACCAAAAGCTTCGAGGAGGTCGTCCAGCCGACGCTGGCCATTCTGGACGCCGGCGGCCCCAGTTGGTATATCGATACCGGCAGCGAAAAGAGGATCGAAACCGGCGTGAACTGGCAGGCGGATTTGGCGGTGACCCTTCGCAAATTGGTGGAGTCGGAAAAGGCGGCGAAAGGTACGCGGCAGCAGAGACTGCAAGCCGTCTCGGACCGCTTCTATCGCGGCGACATCGCTGACGCCCTGCAAGCTTGGTATATCGAAAAAGGCGGTTTTCTTCGCAAGGCGGATTTGGCCGCGCACAAAACTCCCGTGGTGGATCCGCTCAAAACGACGTACCGTGGCTACACGGTCTATAAGGCCGGTCCGCTGACTCAGGGACCTTATCTTTCGCAGACGCTGCGCTTACTGGAAGGCTTCGACCTAAGGAAGATGGGTTTCAATTCGGCGGACTACATCCACACGGTGATTGAAGCGGAGAAACTGGCACTGGCGGATCGCGATGAGTATTATGGCGATCCGAACTTCGTGAAAGTGCCGATGAGGCAATTGCTATCTGATCAGTACACTAAAATGCGGCGCGAGCTGATCGATCCGAAAAAGGCATCGCTCACGCTTCGGCCGGGCGACCCGTTCAATATGAAACCGACCAAGCCGCCCACAATCACCGGCCCCTGGCATGGTGGAACCACCGTGATGTGTGTGATGGACAAGTTTGGGAACGTGATCGCGGCGACTCCTAGTGGCCTGTCGAGCACCGCTGGCGTGGCCGGACACACAGGCATTATTCACGGAAGCCGGCTCAGCAGCCTGAACACGTTTGCAGGAACTCCCAACGTCATCCAGCCGGGCAAGCGGCCGCGAATCACGCTGAGCCCCACGCTGCTTTTCTATGACAACCAACCCGTGATGGCGATCTCGGTTGCGGGCGGCGACCAGCAGGATCAGGCAGCTGTCCAGGTTATCCTCAACCACGTGGAATTCGGCATGAGTCCCGAGGAGGCGTTTAAGGCCCTGCGCTTCTCCACCACGCATTTCATCAGTTCCTTCGGCCAGGACCGTGCCGACCTGGGCAGCCTGTCTATCCCCAACACCCTGCCCGAAGAACTGCAGGCTGACCTGAGGGCTCGCGGTCACATGGTTACCCTTGGCCGCGGCGCAGTGGGCGGAGTGGCGCTGATCGGCATTGACCCCAAGACCAAGCAGGCCACCGCCGTGGGTCCGGCCGCCGGCAAAGTGGAATAGACTCCGTATACGTCGGCGTAGCGGTCTTCCAGGCAGTTCGTCGGGGCAACATATCCGATCGAACGGCCAGCAGTCCGTTCGTTCACCCACGTTTTTATTTTTGGCGTCCCTGGAACAAAACTCGGAACTGTCACCGATCAATTCTTGCAGTTCTTCCGCCGGAATGGCTCGCAACGGGAGAGTGTCTCCGGATCCGCCTAGCACTTGCATACCACGCCTATGCCGCTGTGCGACGCATCGTTCAAGATCAAAATCCGGACGACAGCGTTTGCAAGAAAATAGCCTCAGCACTTCTCTCGCGGGCCAAGCCGTGGGCAGCAAAGAAGTGCACGACGACAGCTGGCTGGTCAGCTTTATGGACCCTGATCTGGGATACTTCGATCTGGAGACCCGGGTGCTCGAACCGCTCGAAAATCCGTTCGGCCCAAAAGTGATGAAAGGATTTACACCTTCGACCACTATGCCATATCGATTACCGCTGCTTTATGAGGAAAGTCAGAAACTCACGATTGACATTCCAAAATATCGGTGTCTATTATATTGCTAGACTCTACCTAGGACTTTGCTATGGCAACTCTTTACGTGGAAAATGTTCCGGATGAACTGTATGACGCGTTGCGCGAACGCGCCAAATTACACCGTCGTTCCATTACTGCTGAAGTATTAGCCTTGCTAGAGGTCAATATCCCGACCGAAAAGGAACTTAGGCGGCGCGCCGATCTTTTACGGAAACTGGACCGGCTGAGTGCTTCTGTGAAGCGAGGCCCGGGGGAATTTCCTACTGCGGAAGAGATGATTCGCGAGGATCGTTCCAGGTGAAGGCCTTTATCGTCGATTCCAGCGTTGCCGCAAAGTGGCTCCCTCCCCTGAACAACGAACCGCTAGCATCTGAGGCCCGAGAGCTGCTGGCGGACTGGACCCGCGGCAAGATTGAACTTTCTGTTCCTGATTTGCTGCTCATCGAAGTAGCGAATGTGCTGTGGAAGGCGACGCGGGCTGGACGGTGCAAACCAGTGGAAGCACACGCCGCACTCAAGATTTTAATCAACTATGGCCTTCCGGTGGCCGCCTCTGGGACACTCCTAGAAACGGCCCTGCGTATAGCCATTGAATATGAACGAACGGTCTACGACTCCATCTACGTCGCTCTCGCGGTTGAATCTGGGAGAGAATTAATCACTGCTGACGAGAAGCTAGCGAACGCACTCGCCGCCTATTTTCCAGTGAAGTGGATTGGCGCGACGTAAAAAGTAAGGCTGTACATGAGCGTCTACAATGTCGTGTGCAGTCTTTCTAAAAGTGGCCGGGGCGAAAGGATTTGAACCTTCAACCTCCTGGTCCCGAACCAGTAAATAAATCAACCTAAGTCGCTGTCCTGGCGTCACTTATGGAAGTTCGGGCCTGCTCTCAGATGGACAAGTTGTACAAGTCGCGGATTTCATCAAGATTGCAGGAAAGGGTTCTGTTATTCGCACTTCCGATTAGCGCTTTTTATCGAACAAGAAGAGCACCATACCCACCTTTCTTTTCTGGCGCAACCCACGCCCGATAACGCGGCAGCGTTTCGCAAGGAAAATAAGGTGTCCCTTATTGACGAAAGGATTGGCGAGGAGGTCCTTGGGACAAGTTCTGGGTCAGGATCTACTGTTTGTCGTAAACGACGACGTTATTTACATCCAGCCCCTCGGCGTTCTTTCCCTTGAAAGTCGCGGTCCGCGTCTTTCCATCTTTAGAGATCACCGAAGTCACGGTCATTACAACTTGGTCGCCTCTCTTCGTGATGGACCGGATCGTGCTTGCGTCCAGGCGTTCTAACGCCACTGTATCCGCGTTTGGTATGCCGGTAATAGGGTAGTCCTTGCCGTCGTATTTTGCGGTGTATTCGACATGGGTCGGCTTTCCAGCGGCGTCGATTCCGTCCGAAGTGAGCTTCATGTTTTCCGCATCAGCGGCAATCTTTACGGTAATACTCTTCGGTGCTGGCCCAGGGCTGTAATTCGAGTTGGCAGGGTTCATCTTCCAGGTCCCGGAATGCTCATCGGCTGGCGCGGCTGAGACGTTTAAAGCAAGTACCACGAGCAGCAGTGTCGTTGCGAGAGCAGCAAACATCTTGATTCGCATAACTCATCCTCCTGGGGAATTATTGGCGTAGGGCGTTCGTAACCTACCAAGATCAGTTTCGCAAGTCTGTGCAGAAGTGAACAACGGCGCCGGTTGCCACGCCCGCGCAGGATCGATCCACCAGCCCTGAATCCGCCATTGCACAGTGCGCAGCATCCAACTACGATAGCGGCGCGACTGGAGACGTTATGACGAAGGAACTGAAAAAGAAGCGAGATGCAGCGAAGCAGGCTTGGGAAAATGCCTCGGTTGTGATGAAAAAGGCGAAGAACGTCGCCGACTTTACGGGCGTGAGAAAGGCGCACGACGAAGCCGAAAAGCTCCGGGTCGAGTATCTAAAGGCGGAAAAAATATCTGAAACCGATTCCGACGATTCCGAAAACGCCCTCGTTATGTCGGCTCATAACTAAAGGTAGGCTATCTTGCTGAAGTCCCTCCTCAAAAGAATCAGACTATTCTTGCGCCAATTTATTGAAGTGAAGTACAAGAGTGTTCCCTACTGGCGACCGTGGAGCGATTTTTAGCTGTTTCGAAATAGACCAGTCTGCGGACCAGAAAATTCCACCGGAGCGATCCATAATCCGGACGCAATCGCGGCGCGGAGCCACAAGTGACACAGATCAGCGAATTCAACACCGTTCTGAACCAAATCCTGACTTTAACCGAAGCGACCACCAGCGAATGCGCTCTCTTACCCCTAGAGAGTGTTGAGCGATACCGTTGCGAAGGCAAACTAGTTGCGCTGCATCAGGTCATTGGTTTTTTCTTGGAAATCGACCGGCGGAAGTCTGGCGCAATGGCCGGCGACTGACCTGTAATCGGCCGAACAGTTCGCACCCGCGCGGGGATGGCCTTGCGGGTGATCGATTTTGCGGCGGGGCGATCAGAAGCGGAATCCTTTGCGCGATATCCTAAACTCTCCGCCTCTCGAGCCGCAGATGGTCAGGCGATACGCTGGATCCGGCCTCGCTGTCAGATCGACCCTATGACTGAAGGCGTTACAAACTACTCGTACGGCAGCGATACGCCGTCAAACTATCATCCGCATGAGCAGGCCGGTGCCGAAGCGGGTCTTCGACGTCCCAATCACGTTGAAGTCGCATGCGGCGTAAAACTCTCTTGCATGGGAGTTACCGACTACATACAAGAAAGTGGACTCTCGCGTGCGGGTGACTTCGGCGCAATGGGCGACTAACGATCGTGCAATTCCACGACGTCGCATGTTTGGGTCGACAAACAATGCATCGAGTTCGCTCTCTCCATCCGCTCTAGGCTCCACCGCAGCAAATCCGACAATACTTCCCCTCCATTCCGCCACAAATACCCCACCCGCAGCGATCTGCGCGACCGGCAGCTCGATGGCGTCAGGGTGGGCGAGCAAGGCATCGCGATCACCGGCATTCGTAAGGGATGCCCGCAGCTGCAACTCCTCGAGCTCCTTCTGCTCAGAGATAACCGCCCGGCGAATCAAAAGATCTTCCAACTCAGGCATACCCTGAGCGTAAACGATGGCTCGGATTAGCGCCAAAAGAACGATAATGAATATATAGAACTCACTGTGCAGTAAGCGCGTAGAGGAGAAGGTCCCATCAAAGCGATTTGCCCTGGGAATTTCGTGCGGGTTGCGGCCGCGACTTTGACCTATGTGCTTCTTACCGTAGCCAGCGCGCGGGCCGATGAGATCAAGGTCGTGACCTCCGCGACCTTCAAACCTGCCTATCTGGAATTAGTGGCGGAATATGAACGCGCCACGCACGACGTACTGGTGACGGAATATGGCCCCTCCATGGGAGAAACGCATAACGCCATTCCGATGCGCCTCGGTCGCGGTGAAGAAATTGATGTCATTATCATGGCCGCTCCCAGGCTTGATGACCTGATCAAAGAAGGTAAGGTTCGAGCCGAAGGCCGGGTCGACTTGGCCCGTTCGAATATCGCCATGGTGGTCAAGGCCGGAGCGCCCAAGCCTGACATCAGCAGCCTTGATGCACTGAAGGGGACCTTGCTCGCGGCAAAATCAATTGCATGTTCCGACAGCGACAGCGGCGTCTATCTGAACACAGAGTTGTTCCCGAAGCTGGGAATTGCCGACCGCATTAAAGGCAAGGTTGTAAAAATTGAGGCCACGCCCGTAGGCGAGGCGGTCGCGTCGGGAAAGGCTGAGATCGGCTTCCAGCAGATCAGTGAGCTTCTCCCCGTAAAAGGAATCGCCATTGTTGGACCGCTGCCGCCCGGAGCACAGCGGGTCACCTTCTTTGCCGCAGGTATCCCGGTAACCGCAAGGAATCCGCAGGCCGCCAAAAGGCTTATTCAATGGCTTGCATCGCCCGCCGCTTATGCAGCCATCCACAAAAGTGGCTTGGAGCCACCCAAGTAATTCAATTGTCGGAGAAGCGGCACAATCTTTCGCGGAAGACAGCGTCCTGATCCTTCGGCCAGAGCCGGTAGAGCATTCGATTGATAGTATGATGGCGCGCACTTCTACCATGTTTTTCTCAACCGGGAATTGAATCGCAATCGGCGCTGATTTTTTAGGAATGCGAATTCCGCAATGGCAACACTTCCTCTAGTTCCGACGACTGTTCCAGACGGCAGCAATGCGGTCGCGAATTCACAAATCGAGATCAAGAAGCGTCTGGCCATGGGGGAAATCGCATGGACCGGGCCTTTGCTGTTGGTAATGGCGCGGCCGGTTCTGTTCGTGTTAGCGCAGGCTGCGCTCGCTGCAGTATTTGCGTTGTTACACCGTCCCTCAGCATGGAGAAGCGCGGGAGCGTGGTGGTCGGTCTACGGAACGCTGGTCGACATCTGTTGTCTGAGGTTGATGGCGCGATTTACCAAGACAGAGCGCATTGGTGTAAGCGATCTGATCGGGAAGGTGCGGCTCCGCTGGGGCCGCGATATCTTCGTCGGAATCGGATTGTTCCTTTTGAGTTTTCCGGTGTTTATCGGGGGCAGCTTCGTGAGTAGCCTGCTCATTTATGGATCATGGGACCCGCAAAGGAACCTGTTTCTACTGGGAGTTCGTACCTTACCCCTTTGGGGAGTGGTCTATAGCTTTGCGGCGTGGTGGCTCGTCTCGGCCGCAACCGAAGAGACCACCTACCAAGGTTATGTGCTTCCTCGCATAGAGGCTCTGTCGGGGGAGAGTTGGGTCGCGGTAGTCGTCGTCGTTTTCTGGTGGACGCTGCAGCACTGCGCTCTCCCGCTGGTTCCGGATTTGAAGTATCTGGCCTTTCGCTTCCTGGCGTTTCTTCCCGGCGTAACGCTCCTGACCGTGATCTATGTACGTATCCGCCGCCTGCCTCCGATGATCGTGGCCCATTGGCCGATGGATCTGGGCGCGGTCATCATGACACTGAAGCTCCAATAGCCACCGGTCTCCCACCGTACCTCGTTCTTTTCCTAAACCGATTTGCCACAACCTCTTCCCGTTCGCGCTCTCACTGTCCGCAATTCGAGCGACGTCCTCCCCTACCTTGGCTTCGTCTCACGTTCTGCACAACGCTCTCCGCTAGCGCCGAGGTCTCGCCACCGATAACCCGCAGTGGCGAGCCTCGCGCCATCCGCTCCGACCGCCTCCTCAAAAAAACCTTGTCCTCCGGTGAATGCGTTGACCCTGCGTCCCCGATGTCCGGTGAAGGGACGCAGTCCCAACGAACGCACTCTTGGATTCGATTTTCCCTCAATTACAAAGCGCTCCGCTGCGTGTCGAATCTCACCCAGCGAGACCTCTCTCATCGTGTCTAAACGCAAGAGTCGGATGACGTGCAGCAACTCGTTGGAGAGAATTTGCAGCGAAGCGCGGCTTGTCCCCTGCCGCTCAAGATGGCTTAGGAACATTTCGCGCTCTTCGTGTGGCAAACACGCTTTCCCCTGCAGGGTCCCTCCAGCCTCTGCGATTTTCCATCGCCTTGGCGTGACCGACCGCCGTGGCTAGTTGTTTTGTGTGTCCGACAAATTCCGGGCCTCGCCGCGACCGACTGCCTTCTATTTGGTTCCGAGGAAGCGCTCGACGATCTCCGGCAGCATCGGCTCGACGGCGAGCGTGTAGTGGGTG
>Ga0268266_10000228_pt1 | contig 97214 bp, 85 predicted proteins | sample KBSS13metaG_FD_190356 | JGI IMG/M metagenome (GOLD analysis project Ga0268266, IMG submission 190356) | Switchgrass rhizosphere microbial communities from Kellogg Biological Station, Michigan, USA - KBS S1-3 metaG (SPAdes) (version 2) | ecosystem: Host-associated > Plants > Roots > Rhizosphere...
CGGCATCGTTCCGGAAGATGTGACCGACGAGCAGGCCGCGCAACTCGGCCTGGCCCAGGGAGGCGTGCTCCTGGCCAACCTGTATGTAGGCAGCCCGGGTCAGCAAGCCGGGCTGCAACCCGGCGATCTGCTGCTAGCTATCGGCGGCACGACCCTCAACAGCGCGCAGGATGCGCTGGCGCGCATTGCCAGCGCAAAGCCCGACTCGGTGCTCGCAATCAAGGTACTGCGGGGTAGACGCACGTTCGAAGTCAAAGCCCACGTGAGCGAGCGCCCCCGCACGAGCTGAACGCCGTTCAGGGTGCGAACTTCGACATCTCCAGCGGCGCGCAGGCACGGGTCCAACTCTGCGCCGTGGCACCGGGGTTGTGCCACGAGCACGGCCCGCTGATGAGATGGTCGGCCTCCTCCGGGCCCCACGTACCGGGCGTGTACAGGTAAGGATCTGTCTTCAATCCCAACACGGGATCGACGATGGCCCATGCGGCCTCTACCTCGTCCTGGCGCGCGAAGTGCGCCGTATCGCCGATGAGCGCCTCGCTGATGAGCCGCTCGTACGCATCCATCTCGTCACCCTGCTGCTGGGAGACGAACAACTCCACTTCCCGGCCCTGCATGTGCGGGCCGGCCTTTTTGGCATGCGCCCCAAGGGCGATCGCCACGTCGGGACCGACCCGGAAACGCACGTAGTTGGGCTGCTCCGGCCCGAGATTGCCAAACACGTGGGTCGGCGGCGGCCGCAGATCGACGACCACCTCCGTAGCCGTGACGGGCAGATTCTTGCCGGCACGCAGGTAGAACGGCACGCCACCCCAGCGCCACGAGTCGACTTCCAACTTCAGGGCGGCGAAGGTCTCGACCTTCGAGTCCGGCGCGACGCCTTGCTCTTGCCGATAGCCCCGGAACTGCCCCCGGACCACGTTCTGCGGTTTCGCCGGGCGGATGGATTTCAACACCTTGACCTTCTCGTCGCGGAGCGCCTCACCCGCCGAGCTCACGGGCGGCTCGAGCGTGAGAAAGGCGAGGATCTGCAACAGGTGATTCTGGATCACGTCGCGGATAGCGCCCGTCTCCTCATAAAACTTGCCACGCCCGTTCATGCCCATCTTCTCGGCCATGGTGATCTGGACGCTCGCCACGTAGTTGCGATTCCAGACCGGCTCGAGGAACGAGTTGGCGAAGCGGAAGTACAACAGGCCCTGCACCGCTTCCTTGCCGAGGTAGTGGTCGATACGGAAGATGCTCGACTCGGGAAAGCGCTTGAGCAGCGTTTTGTTCAATGACTCCGCCGAGGCGAGATCGCGCCCGAAGGGCTTCTCGACCACCACGCGCGCATCCGCCCCCTCCATAGTGGCCCCGAGGTGATCGATCACGACGGGAAACACACTCGGCGGAATCGCGAGGTAGCTCAGCGGCCGCTGCGCAGTCCCCAGCGTCTTACGCAACTCCTCGAACGTGGACCGCTGCTGATAATCGCCATCCACGTATTTCAGGAGACTGACGAAACGCTGGAGGACCTCCTCGTCGCGGTCCTTGACGAAATCCGTGACGCTCTTCTTGACCCGCTCGGCGAGTTGCTCCGGCTTCCAACCCGCGCGGGCGACCCCGATTACCGGGATATTGAGGAGTCGACGCCGCACCAGGTGGTAGAGAGCGGGATAGATCTTGCGATAACACAGGTCCCCACTCGCCCCGAACAACACCAGGGCATCACAGTCTCGCCGTTGTTGCATGACACGCCTCGCTCAGGACTTTTTCTCGAGATGGCCGCCGAACCCGAGCCGCATGGCCGACAACAACTTGTCGGCATACTCCGCGCGGCCCTGCGAGTCGAAACGCGAATACAACGCCGCACTCAACACGAACGCCGGCACGCCCACCTCGATGGCGGCCTGTACCGTCCAACGTCCTTCCCCGGAGTCGGACACACGACCCCCGAACTGCTTCAATTGCGAGTCATTGGCGAGCGCGGCGGCGGTGAGATCCAACAGGCGCGACGAGATGATGCTACCGTGACGCCACACTTCCGCGACGGCGCCGGTATCGATCTCGTACTTGTAAAGGTCCGGATCGCTCAGGGGCGCGGTCTCCGCGTCGACGTCCGCCTTGTGCAAGCCGGCGTCGGCGTGCTTGAGGATATTCAACCCTTCGGCGTACGCCGCCATCAGGCCGTACTCGATGCCGTTGTGGACCATCTTCACGAAGTGGCCGGCACCGGAGGCGCCGCAACGCAGATACCCCATCGCCGCCATGGTCTCCTTGCCCTCGGGCTTGCGACCGCCCGGCGACAAAGTCGCGAAAATGGGCTCGAGGGTTTTGAAAGCCGTCTCGTCGCCGCCGATCATCAGGCAGTAGCCTTCCTCCAGGCCGAGCACGCCGCCGCTGGTTCCAACATCGACGTAGTGGATGCCGGACTCCTCGCGCAGCGCCTTCGCGCGACGGATGTCTTCGTGATAGTGAGAATTGCCGCCGTCGATGAGGATGTCGCCGCTCTTGAGCAGCGGGCGCAACTCGGCAATCACGGAGTCGACGATCGCGGCGGGCACCATGATCCACACGGCCCGCGGGGCGCTCAGTCCCGCGACGAGCTCAGCCAGCGAGCCGGCGCCGCGCGCGCCCTGCGCAACAGAGGCCTTCACGGCATCGGTCGAGCGATCGTAAACGACACACTCGTGCCCCCCATTGAGCAAGCGCCGCACCATGTTGGCGCCCATGCGCCCGAGTCCAATCATCCCGATTCGCATACATACTCCTGGCTGATAGCCGTTTAGGGCGCAGCACTTAGTGTGCCGAACCGAGTGTGCGAGCCCAGCGTTTCGGGCGCGTGACTAGTTCGGCGTGCGCCTGATCTGGGCGCCCAGCTGCGCGAGCTTCTCCTCGATCGCCTCGTAGCCGCGATCGATGTGATAGATCCGCTCGACGTCAGTTTGCCCCTCGGCCACGAGCCCGGCTAGAACAAGACTGGCAGACGCACGCAAATCGGTCGCCATCACGGGAGCGGCAGTGAGCTTCTCGACACCGCGGATGATCGCGGTGTTGCCCTCGAGACGGATCTCCGCTCCGAGACGCCGCATCTCGAGCATATGCATGAAGCGGTTCTCGAATATGGTCTCGATGATCGTTCCGACACCGGAGGCCACGGTGTTCAGAGCCGCGAACTGCGCCTGCATGTCGGTAGGGAACGCAGGATAAGGCGCGGTGCGCACATCGACCGCCTTCGGCCGCTTGCCCTGCATATCCACGTCGATCCAGTTGTCGCCCACGCCGATCTTGGCGCCGGCATCCTCGAGCTTGGCTATCACGGCATCGAGATGATCGGGCCGGGTATTCTTCACGCGGACATGCCCACGCGTGATCGCTCCGGCAACCATGTATGTACCGGTCTCGATGCGATCGGGTAGCACCTCATACGTAGTGCCGCGTAGACGCTCGACACCTTGAATAACGATCTTGTCCGTGCCCGCGCCCTGAATCTTGGCGCCCATGGCGATGAGGAAATTCGCGAGGTCCACTACTTCGGGCTCGCGTGCGGCGTTCTCGATGATCGTCTCGCCGTCGGCGAGGGTAGCCGCCATCATCAGGTTCTCGGTCCCCGTCACCGTGACGGTATCGAGCACGAGACGCGCGCCTTTCAGCTTGGAGGCGCGTGCCCTGATGTAACCGCCTTCGATGGTGATATCGGCACCCATCGCCTGCAGACCGGCGACGTGAATGTTCACGGGTCGCGCGCCAATGGCGCATCCACCAGGCAATGACACATCGGCGCTGCCGAACCGCGCCACGAGCGGGCCGAGCACGAGAATCGACGCACGCATCGTCTTTACGAGCTCATAAGGCGCGAAACATTCTTTCACGGTCGAGCCGTCGACCTCGATCCGCATGCGCTCGTCGATGGTCACGGTGGCGCCCATTCTGCCGAGCAGCTCAACAGTCGTCGTGACGTCCTTCAGGTGCGGGACGTTCGCCACCATCACCGGGTCGTCGGCGAGCAGCGCGCCTGCCAGGATCGGCAACGTCGCGTTCTTGGCGCCGGAAATGCGCACCTCGCCCTCGAGGGGCACCCCGCCCTGGATCTGCAGCTTGTCCATTAGATTGGCTCAAAGTCGCCTGCGGCGCTTTGAGCGGACAGGCGTTGGTGGTTCTTTTGGCGGCGGGCAAAAAGCGTGGTTTTTGCCCGCGAGGCTAGATCTCCGCTCCCGGCGCTTTGAGCGGACAGGCGTTGGTGGTTCTTTTGGCGGCGGGCAAAAAGCGTGGTTTTTGCCCGCGGGGCTAGATCTCGACGCGTCATGGTGTCGCGCTTTCCTCCGGGGTTAACGCCTCGATCGAGAGCGCGTGGATCTCGCGGCCCATGCGCTCGCCGAGGGCTTTGTAGATGATCTGGTGGCGCGCAATGCTGCGTTTACCGACAAATTCACGCGATACGACGCGGGCGGCGAAGTGCGTGTTGTCGTCGGATTCGACCTGGACCTGGGCTTCGGGGAGGGCTGCCCGGATGAGCTGTGCGATTTGTTCGGGATTCATGCGGGCGGATATTAATCGCTAAGAGGCAGTCAGTCAGTGCCAGAAGAGGGAGACAGGGCTCCACGGTCGTACCGGGGGAGACGGTCAAGCCTATAATCGCGGATCATCATGAGCATGGCCTCAACCCCACCCGCTGACGACACCTCACCGCTCCTGGCCTCGGGACGGCGCGCCCTGGCCATCGAGGCCGGCGCCGTGGAGGGACTCCTGGCGCGAATCGACGACAGCTTTGCCGCCGCATGTCGCCTCTGCCTGGGCTGCAAGGGACGAGTGGTGGTGACCGGGATGGGTAAGTCCGGTCACATCGCGCGGAAAATCGCGGCCACGCTGGCGAGCACCGGGACCCCGGCCTTTTTCCTGCACCCCGCGGAAGCCGGCCACGGGGATCTCGGCATGATCACCCGTTCGGACGTGGTGCTCGCCCTGACGAACTCCGGGGAGACCCCGGAGCTCGTCGTCCTCCTACCTCATCTGAAGCGCCTCGCGGTGCCGTTGATCGTCATGGCGGGGAAAACGGATTCGACCCTGGGCCGCGCAGCGAGCGTAACGCTCGACGTCAGCGTTGCCGAGGAAGCCTGTCCCTTGAACCTCGCGCCGACCGCGAGCACCACCGCGACGCTTGCCATGGGCGATGCGTTGGCGGTGACCCTTCTCGAGGCCCGCGGGTTCACCAAACAGGACTTCGCGCGTTCTCATCCAGGCGGCTCGCTCGGCAGGCAGTTGCTCCTGCACGTCGAGGACCTCATGCGGACCGGCGCGGGAGTTCCACGCACCACGCCGGGCGAAAAGCTCCGCGACGGCCTGCTGGAGATGTCGCGCAAGGGCCTCGGAATGACGGTGATCGTGAGTCCGGAGGATCGCGTGCTCGGGGTGTTCACCGACGGAGACCTGCGCCGCACGTTCGACAAGCAGCTCGACGTGCACTCGACCCTGATGAGCGAAGTCATGACACCCAACTGCAAAACCATCGGTCCGCGCGCGCTGGCTGCCGAGGCCGTGCACCTCATGGAGGTACACAAGATCACCGCGCTGCCGGTCGCGGACGAGCACGGGCGCCTGATCGGAGCACTGAACATCCACGACCTGTTTCGCGCCGGTGTCGTTTGAGTCGCGCCAAGAACACCGCCGCCATCCGCATGTTGATACTGGACGTCGATGGGGTGCTGACCGACGGCCGCCTTTACTTTGGCCCGCGGGGCGAAGCGCTGAAACTCTTCCACGTCCGCGACGGTCTGGGTATCCAACAGGTCGCCCGGGCGGGCATCGAAGTTGCGGTGATCTCGGGTCGGAAGTCGAAGATGGTGGACATCCGTTGTCGCGAGCTGGGCGTGGAGCACGTGCACCAAGGCGCCAAGGACAAGGTCGCGGAGCTCGGGCGTCTGTGCGCGCAATTGAAAATCGAGCCGGCGGCGTGCGCCTGCGTCGGCGACGATGTTCCGGATGTGCCCCTGATGCGTAAAGTCGCGTTGGCTTTTGCTGTTGCGGATGCGCATCCCGAAGCCCGGCATGCCGCACACCTGATCACGAAGTTGCCCGGAGGCCATGGTGCGGTGCGCGAGGTCTGCGACTACCTGCTGGCTCATGGATCTTCCGGGCTGGCCCACAAGGCCCGTTCGCGATGATCTATCGCATCTTCGCCGTCCTGGTTTTCGTGGTCGTCATTGGCGGCACGATCGTGTTCGGCGGCCAACAGACCGAAACGACTGCGCAGACTGTTGTCGAAGAGCCGCGCGACCCGGGATATGCCGCACGCAACGCCAAGCTGGTCCAGACCGGGCCCGATGGTCATCCGTTGTACACCGTCAACGCCGAGGTCATCCGCCAACAACCGGACAACAACTCGGTGGAGCTCGAACAGGCGACTCTCGGGCTCAATAACGCCAACGGAAGCTTGTGGACCGCGCGCGGCAAGCAAGGCACAGTGGAGCAGAATTCGGGCATCGTCGAGCTGAGCGACGACGTGCACGTCTATGGCACTCCGGAGGGAGCCCAGCAGCCTGCGGAGTTGGTGACTGACCGGCTCGCTTTCGACACGAACACGAAGATCGCGACCACCAAGGCCCCCGTCACGCTCACGTGGTCCGGACAGGACATCAAAGGCAAGGGCATGCGTGCCAATTTGAACGACGGTCGGGTGCAGTTAGAATCGACGGTGCACGGCACGGCAGTGCCCAACAAGTTCCCGGGCTCGCGGCAATGAATCTGTCCTCCACAGGCCGTCTTGCGATGTTGCGTCTGGGCGCCGCGACCCTGGCGTTCCTCGCCTGCGCACCGTGTTTGACGGCGACGGGCAAGGCGGAGGAGCGGCCGCCGGACATCTCCTATGACGCCTCCTCGTTCGACGTCGACTACAAAAAGCACGTGATGCATTTGAAGGATGTCACGATCACCTACGGCAAGATGACGGTGCGCGCCGATCGGGCCCTGGCCACGGCGGCCGATTTCAAAGACAGCCGTTGGACACTCAATGGCAACGTGCGCATCAACGCCGAGCCACGCGGGAACCTGCGCTCGGACGAGGCCGTGGTCGAGTTCCAGGACAACCAGCTCAAGCGTGCGACCGCGACCGGCAACCCCGCCGAATTCGACCAGAAACGGGAAGATTCCAACGTCATCGCACGCGGGCACGCCGACCAGATCGTGTACGACGTGGGACCCGGCACGGTGCGCCTGTCGAATGACGCTTGGGTCTCCGATGGACGCAATGACATTCGTGGTCCCGTGATCGTCTACAACCTGCGCGAGGAGCACGTGGAGGCGACGACATCGCCGGGAACCGACACTCGCGTACACGTCACGATCGCGCCCGGCGAAGCGCCGAAGATCGATGGTGCCGGCACCAACAAACCCAAGGCCCCGTCCCCGGATCCGGCCAAGTCGCAGTCGCCCCCGCAGTAACCATGCCCTCACTCAAAGCCGCTGGCCTGGCGAAGAGCTACAAATCGCGCCAGGTCGTGAAGGACCTGTCGATCGACGTCGCGAACGGCGAGGTCGTCGGGCTCCTCGGCCCCAACGGCGCGGGCAAGACGACGGCCTTCTACATGATGGTCGGCCTGGTCCCTTGCGATGCGGGCCGCATCTACGTGGGCGAGACAGATGTGACCCTGCTTCCGATGCACCGCCGCGCGCAGCTCGGATTGGGTTACCTGCCGCAGGAAGCCTCGGTGTTCCGCAAGCTCTCCGTCGAGGACAACATTCTGGCCATCCTGGAGACCCGGCCCGACCTCGAGCGCGCGGCGCGCGAGCGGCGGCTGGAAGAGCTGCTCGAGGAGCTGCGGATCGGGCATGTGCGCCGCAGTCTCGGCCTCTCTTTGTCCGGTGGCGAGCGCCGCCGGGTCGAAATCGCGCGCGCCCTGGCGGCCGACCCCCGCTTCATGTTGCTCGATGAGCCCTTCGCGGGCGTCGATCCCCTGTCTGTCCTCGACATCCAGCGCATCATTCGCGAGCTCACGCATCGCGACATCGGCGTGCTCATCACGGATCACAACGTCCGGGAGACTCTCGGAGTGTGCTCCCGGGCGTATATAGTCAACCAAGGCACAGTGATTGCATCAGGAACTGCGGAAGAAATCCTTGCCAACCCCCAAGTGCGTGAGGTGTACTTGGGTGAAGCGTTTCGGCTGTGAGCCTGGGCTCAAACGGAACCCTCAAGATTTCAACCACTTAGGACGAGGAAAGGCCTCTGTAAGGCCCCTAGCGCCGTAACTTGCCACCATGCTGAAACCTTCCCTGCAGCTCCGGCTGGGTCAGCAATTGACCATGACGCCGCAGTTGCAGCAGGCCATCCGACTCCTGCAGTTGCCCGCACTCGAGCTCCAGGCGCACATCCGGGAGTTACTCGAATCGAACGTCATGCTCGAGCCCATGGAGGACACCGAGGGCACCGGCGTCTTCGAGGCTGTGGAAGAGCCGACGATTCCCGAGCACGAGCCGGCACCGGCGCCGGAGCGCGCGCAGGAAAGCACGGTCGAGGTTCTGGACGAAGGCTGGGGCGAGCAGAGCGTCGGTCCCGCGGAGACCCCCTGGAGCGGCGGCGACGACGATGAGCGTCAGCAGGAATATGCCGATTCCGCGGGCCAGTCGCTGCAGGAGCATCTCCTCTGGCAGCTCGAGGTCGCCCGACTCGAGCCGCGTGAGTTCGCGATTGCGCGCGCGATAGTCGACGCCATTAGCGACGACGGCTACATCACCGAGTCGCTCGATGAGATCGCCAACACGCTGCGCCCCGATATTGAATGCGATGCCGCCGAGGTCGAAGCCTCGTTGGCCATCGTCCAGGCGCTCGACCCGCCCGGAGTGGGGGCGCGCTCCGTGGGCGAGTGCATCGAATTGCAGCTGCGGCAGCTCGATCCGGCGACACCGGGATTCAACACGGCCATCGAGATCGCGCGGCACCACCTCGAATTGGTCGCGGAGCGCGAGCTTTCGCTACTGCGCCGTGAGCTCCGGGCTACCGAAGAGGAAATCACCTGCGCCCTCGCGTTGGTTCGATCCTGCCATCCTCGCCCCGGCTCCACCGTCAGCACCGGCTCGGCGGAATACGTCGTACCGGATGTCTTCGTGCGCCGTACGGACCATGGCTGGGCGGTTGAAATCAATTCAGCCACCCTACCCCGCGTCCGGCTGAATAATAGCTACGCAAGCCTCATCGGCCGTAACGCGAGCCACGCGACCATGCGCGCGCAGCTTCAGGAAGCCCGCTGGCTCTTGAAGAGCCTCGAGATCCGCCACGAGACCCTGATCAAGGTCGCGCGCTCCATTGTCGAGCGGCAGCAGGCCTTCCTCGAGCATGGCGATGAGCACATGCGTCCGATGATCCTCAAGGACATCGCCGAGGCCGTGAGCATGCACGAGTCGACCATCTCGCGCGTGACCTCGGGCAAATACATGCACACCCCCCGCGGGGTGTTCGAGCTCCGTTATTTCTTTTCCAGCCAGGTGGAGGGTGCGGATGGATCCGGCACATCCTCGACCGCCATACGCGCCAAGATCAAAAAACTCGTCAAGGAGGAGGATGCCGAGAGCCCACTCAGTGACGGCCGCATCGCCGAGCTCCTGTCCGGCGAAGGGATACCGGTCGCGCGCCGCACGGTCGCCAAGTACCGCGAGGCCATGGGTATCGCCCCCTCGAACGAGCGCAAGAGGGCAGGTCTGAAACAGATGTAGGTAGGTTACGAACAACCGCAAGAAGGAGACGGCTTATGCAGCTCAACGTCACCGGCCATCATGTCGAGGTCACTGAGTCAATGCGGGGTTATGTTGAAAAAAAACTCGAGCGCATCGGCAGGCACTACGATCAGGTGCTCGATGTGCACTGCATCCTGACAGTGGAAAAGCTGCGACAAAAGGCCGAGGCGACGCTGCACGTGAGCGGCACCGCGATTCATACCGAAGCGATCGATGAGAACATGTACGCCGCGATCGATCTGCTGACCGACAAGCTCGACAGGTGCTTGAAGAAGCACAAGGAGAAAATGGCTGACCATCACGCTGCGGAGACCCGGCGTGTAGTGCGCGCCTAGGGACAGAAGCGTTGGCTTCTTAAGGCGCGGAGCGCCCCAAATGTACGGGGTCGCTTCGACCCATGAGAAGTCTGGCCGCAGGCCATGGAATACGCCCCTACCCCATCCAAGGACGGATCCGCAAGCCGCGCGGGGAACGGTCCTTGAGCTAATTTCGAGGATCGCGACCCGCGTCCGGCTCCGCTCAACCCGGTCTTGCAGCGCCGCGCCCGGGTGGATAACCATAGCGTGTGCGCATCCTGATTCTCAGCGGCCTGTCCGGTTCCGGAAAGAGCGTGGCTCTGCACATGCTCGAGGACCTCGGCTTTTATTGCATCGACAATATCCCGGCCGCGTTACTGAAGCCGTTCATCTCCTACACGGTGCGCAGCCCGGAATCGACCTACGAGCGCACCGCCATCGGGTTGGACGCGCGCAACACGCCTGCGGAGATCGCGACCGTCCCGAAGCTCATCGACGAGTTGCGGCGCAGCGGTATCCAGTGCGAAGTCGTCTTTCTCATCGCCAATGACGACGAGTTGCTGCGGCGGTTCGCCGAAACCCGCCGCAAGCACCCCATGAGCCGCAACAACATCGACCTGCGCGAGGCGATGGCGCTCGAGCGCCAGCTCCTCGAGCCCATCATCTACATCGCCGACCTCGTCATCGATACATCGCGGATGGGCGTACACGCCCTGCGCGACATCATCCACAAGCGGGTCGAGCAGCGCGCCGTGGGCCGGCTGTCGATCACTTTCGAATCCTTCGGCTTCAAGTACGGCCTGCCGGGCGATGCCGACTTCGTGTTCGACGCCCGCTCGCTGCCCAACCCGTACTGGGAACCGGGTCTGCGCAACCTGACCGGCCGGGACACCGAGGTCATCCACTTCCTCGAGTCGCACACCAATGTGGCGACCCTGCTCGACGATATCGAGCACTTCATCCGCGCCCGGATACCCGAATACCAAGCGAGCAACCGCGGCTACCTCACGGTGGCGGTGGGCTGCACCGGCGGCCAGCACCGGTCGGTCTACATCGTGGAGCGGCTGGTAAGCCGCTTCGCGGGCGAGTACTCCAACGTCACGGCACGCCACAGCGGTCTGCCCAAGACCTAGGAGCCTGTCTTAGGAGCCTGTCTGACTAATGCTCGCCTACTGCGGCCGCCCCCCAGCGGCATCTTTCGGCGATCGTTACTCTTACATAGTACCCCGCTATGCGCGAGTAACGATCGCCGAAACCTGCTCGCTGGGGGTCGCCCTCGCTACGGCGATCATTAGCCAGACAGGCTCCAGCTCAGGTCGCCTGGGCGACGCCCGGGGAAGTGAGCACCGGGGGCAGCTTCTCGCCGCTCATGAACGCCATGATGGCCGCCCTCGCCTCCATGGCATCACGGTAGCCGAGCTCGATCAGGGCCCGCGTATATCCGCTCTCAAAGGTCAGGTAGCTCGCGAGCTGAAAACCTGAGGCATCGCGCCCACCGATCACTCGTAGTAGTGCACGCAATCCCGCGGGTACGGTACCGGTAAAGCGCCCGGCGATCTCGCGAGGGTCGACGCTCGGAGCCAACATGAGCGTATCGACGTGCCGGATATCCGGAGCGGCCGTGGCCTCCGCCAGTTGGTTCATCCGCTCGAGCTGCTCGAGATCGCCGTATACCTGGTCCGTGAACAGCGTATCCAGCATGTATCCGAAGATTTCACCGGGCGACGGCATCGTGATCTGCGAGCGGTTGACCACCACGCCCGCGCCGCGCCGCGCGCGCACGCCAATCACCAACAGACGATCGGCGCCGAGATGGATCGCTGGACTCAACGGGTTCAACTGGCGCATCGCGCCGTCACCGAAATACTCGTCGCCCAGGCGCACCGGCGGAAACAACATGGGAATCCCCGAGCTCGCCATCAGGTGATCCAGGTTCACCTCGGAACGCCGGCCGAGCCGTTGCACCCGCGACCAGTCCTTGATCGAGTCGACGCCGTCATAGAAAGCCACGGAGTGGCCCGTCGCATAACTCGTCGCGCAAAGCGCGAACGCTCGCAAGTGACCGCGCGCGATACTGCGGCGAATGCCGGCACAATCAACGTGTACACCGAGCAACTCCCGCAACGGCGAGTTGTCGAGCATGGCCTTCGGCGGCGAGAGCATCACGCCCCCCGAAACCAGGGCCAGCACCCAGTGCAGGCCGGCCCGCAACATGTGCACCGGGTCGACATGAAACACCTGGTCCGAGTGGAAGTTGGACCAGACCCGTTCCAGGCCGAGCACCGCGCGACGCCACTGATGCGCTTCGGCCGCCAGGACGGCGGCCGCGATCGCACCGGCCGAGGTGCCGACGATGACCTGAAACGGATTGCGCGAACGCGGCAACAACTCCGTCAGGGCGAGCAGGACTCCGACCTGGTAGGCCGAGCGTGAGCCGCCACCGGTCAGAACGAGTCCCACCGTCTGGCGAACGGGGCGCCGGCGCTGGGGAGGTTCGAGGGATCCGTCCATTCAGTGGGTCGTGCGGCTCAGGGGGCGGCGGAGCTCGCCGATCGCGCGGTCCAGGCCAGCCAGGGTCACGGGAAACATCCGCTCGCCGATCAGCTCACGCGTGATCTTCACCGACGAGGTGTACGTCCAACGCTCTTCAGGTTCCGGATTCAGCCACACGAGGCGGGGGAAAGTCGCACACAAGCGCTGTATCCACACTGAACCGGCTTCCTTGTTCCAGTGATCGATGCTGCCGCCTGGCTGCAGGATCTCGTACGGGCTCATCGTGGCATCGCCGACGAGGATGACGCGGTAGTCGCGCGCATACGTGCGCAGGACCTGGGTGGTGGGGGTCAGGGCCGCGGCGCGGCGGCGATTGTCCTGCCACACGTGCTCGTACAGAAAGTTGTGAAAGTAAAAATGCACGAGGTGTTTGAATTCGCTGCGCGCGGCGGAAAACAACTCCTCGCAGATGCGCACGTGGTCGTCCATCGAGCCGCCGACATCGAGGAACAGGAGCACCTTCACGGCGTTGCGCCGCTCCGCGACGAGCTTCAGATCCAACAGGCCGGCATTGCGCGCAGTGGCGTCGATCGTGCCATCGAGATCGAGCTGGTCGGGAGCCCCCTCGCGCGCGAACTTCCGCAGCTTGCGCAAGGCCATTTTCATGTTGCGCGTACCCAGCTCGACCGTGTCGTCGAAATTGCGGTATTCGCGTTGGTCCCAAACCTTCACGGCCCGCCGGTTGCGCGCGCCCTGCTGGCCGATGCGGATACCTTCGGGGTTGTAACCGTAGGCGCCAAACGGTGAGGTGCCGCCGGTGCCGATCCACTTGTTGCCGCCCTGGTGGCGCTCCTTCTGCTCGCGCAAGCGCTCGCGGAGTGTCTCCAACAGTTTGTCCCAACCGCCGAGCGCCTCGACTTTGCGCTTCTCCTCCTCGGTCAGCGTCCGCTCGGTGAGCGCCTTCAACCACTCGGCGGGCACCTGCGCCACGAGCTCGGCGAACACCTCCTCCGCGCCCTCGAAGGTTGCCGCGAACACCCGGTCGAAGCGGTCGTAGTGACGCTCGTCCTTCACCAGGCAGGTGCGCGCGAGGTAGTAGAAATCCTGTGCCGAGACCCAGGCAACCCGCTCGCGCAAGGCTTCCAGGAGGGTCAGGAACTCCGTGATCGTGGCCGGCACACCGCTGTGCCGTAACTCGAAGAAGAAGCTCACCAGCATGGGCGGAAGCCTAGCGCGAGCGGCGGTTGAGAAACACCAACTGCTCGAACAAATGCACGTCCTGCTCGTTTTTGAGCAGCGCGCCATGCAGGATGGGAATGGTCTTTTTCGGGTCGCCGCCGCGCAGCACGGCCGGATCGATGTCCTCCGCCACCAACAGCTTGATCCAGTCGAGGAGCTCGGACGTCGAGGGCTTCTTCTTCAGTCCCGGTGTCGCGCGCACCTCGAAGAACGCGGTCAATGCCTCGGACAACAGCTCCCGCTTCAGTCCCGGGAAATGCACCTCGACGATCGCCCGCATGGTGGCCTCGTCGGGAAAGCGGATGTAGTGAAAGAAGCAGCGCCGCAGGAAGGCATCCGGCAGCTCCTTTTCGTTGTTGCTCGTGATCAGGATGATCGGGCGGTGCCGGGCCTGCACCAGTTCGCGAGTCTCGTAGACGAAGAACTCCATCCGATCGAGCTCGCGCAACAGGTCGTTCGGAAACTCGATGTCGGCCTTGTCGATCTCATCGATCAGCAACACCGGGCGGACCGGCGACTCGAACGCCTCCCAGAGCCGGCCTTTCACAATGTAGTTGCGGATGTCGTGCACGCGCGCCTCGCCGAGCTGGGAGTCGCGCAGGCGCGAGACCGCGTCATATTCGTAGAGGCCCTGCTGCGCCTTGCTCGTCGACTTGATGTGCCACTCGTACAGCGGAGCGCTCAAGGATGCCGCGATCTCCTGCGCGAGCTGGGTTTTCCCGGTGCCGGGCTCCCCCTTGATGAGCAGCGGCCGCGCCAGCGTAATGGCCGCGTTGACGGCCATCATGAGGTCTTCGGTCGCAATGTAGCGTTCGGTACCGGTAAAGCGCTGGCTCATGCCTTCAAGACTCATGGTTCACTTGGAAAAAGTCGCCTACGGCCCGCGATGGGCCAGCGCTTTTTCTAATTCGGCTGCAGCGTAAGAGTATGCTCCGCGGCCCCCGGAAGGAATGGCAGGGGCTGGCCGTGCGCCCACTCGAGGAAGCCGGCCCTGTAGTAGGGCGAGAGCGGATGGCCGCTCTGGCCGCCGGGCATGTGGAAATAGGCCTCGTCCTCGTGACCCGGCGAGACCGCGAACCGCTCGGAGGCGCCAAACGCGCCATCCTGGACACGGGGCATGTCGTGATCCCCGGGAACCTCGATCTCGGGCATGTCGAGCAGCCACGATAGGAACGGCAGGCTCCGCGAGATCGGGTGTTGAATGTGCACGACGCGGCGCGTTCCCCAGGTGCAATGCTCCAGGCCGGACTGACCGCAGTTGTGCTCCAGGTCGGCAATGGTGGCGTCCAGCCGGCTGAGCAGAAAATCACGCCAGCTCGGGTACTGCGCCGACAGCATGTGGAGGGGCTGCTGGTGGATGAGCTCCCACAGCGGCACCTCGAACTGGGAGGGCAGCATCGGGCTGTCACCTTCCGGAATCTTCAGCGCCTGGGCAATCATCTGCCACACGCCGTATTCCGTGAACGAGCGGTAGCCGCGCACCAGCCGATAGCCGACGGAGTCGACAGCGGCGCGCGGCTTCCAGTCCTGCACCAGCTTGCGGAATGCAGCGCGCTTGGGGTGATCGCGCACACTGTCCGCATCGATGAGGCTGAGCAGGAACTCGCGCCAGCGGGTGAGGAACACGGCCCGGTCGTCGAGTTGGATCTGCAACATCTGCGCGGGTGTAGCGGGGCCATCGAGTGCCATCAGGTCGTCGCGGATCTGGCCCGCCCGGGCGCCGAGATCGTATTCGGAGCCGAGGGAAGCGAGATCACCCCCTATCGCGGCTTCCTGGCGCTCGTCGTTGGTCGGGCGGGCGTTGGCCGTCCAGATCCTGCCGCTCGGCGGATCGACGATCCGCGGGTGATCTTCCACCGTCGTCCACGGTGAGTGTCCGCTCGTGCGCTCGAAGCCGATGTCTGTCGGAATGCGGCCGTAGATGGTCCAGCCGATGTGCCCGTCGTGATCCCCGACTACGAAGTTCTGGTGAGGAATGCCGATGGTCGGGCCCAAGGCGAGCGCGTCATTGACCGACGTGACGCGCTCGAGCCCGATGAGATTCAGGTTGGTGGCCGTCGGCAAGGCGGCCAGCCAGGAGCCGAACCAACACATCTGCCGCTCCGGCTCGGCGCGCAGCAGCGTGCCTCGCGGTCCCGCCATGACCTTTTCCACGACCGGCGCCGCGCCTTTCACGCGGATTTCCTCGGTCTCGGTGGTGAGAGGGATTCTGCCCGCAGCCGTCTGTAACTCGTTATCGCCCACCGACGTGCAGGGCACGAGCGAGACGTTGAGCCAGTCACCGTAGCTATTGGTGAATCCCCATGCGACGTGCGTGTTGGACCCGGCGACCAGAAGAGGCGCCCCCGGCAGCGTAACGCCAGTCAGATCCAACCCCGGCTCGGCCGCGCTGCCTTGGGTACGCAGGCGGGCGTGATACCAGAGCGTGGGAACCCGCTGTCCAAGATGCATGTCACTGGCGACGAGAGCCGCTCCGGTGGCAGTCAGCCGACCGGCAACGGCCCAGTTGTTACTGCCTACATCGGGCAGAAACTCGCCGCCGACGGTCGTGGCACTAACCGCCGGCCCCGGTGGCGTCGAGGTTGCAGTCGCTGCGCGCACATCCAACACATCCGGCCCCGGTATTCCCGATGCGGGCGGCACGATACCGGAGGACGCTACGGCTGGAGTCTCCGTGGCGGACCCGGATGTCAGGTTAGCCGCATCCCACTGGGACCGCGCCGGATAGAAGAATCGCAGCCCGCATTTCCAACCCGCGTCGCACTCCTTCCCGCCAATGCGCGCATTGATCTCCCGCCGCAGAATTTCGCGGTAGATGCCGTTGGCTTGCAGATCCCACCACATGGAGTCCACGACGAGCACCGTGTCCTCCGGGCGCCACGGCACCGGAGGCGCACCGATCAACCAATACTCCCAAGGTCGGCTACTCAGGCTCGCCAGGCCGGCATTCACGCCGCGCGTGTAGGCCTCGACGATGGCGCGCTGCTCCGGTGTCGCCTGTTGCATGACCTGGAGCGCGATTTTCCGGAAGTGGAACAGGCGTGCTTGCCGATCCTGCTCCACGGCCACCTTGCCGAACAGCTCGGACAGCTCACCGCCCGCCAACCGCCGCGACAGGTCCATCTCGAAGAATCGATCCTGGCCATGCACGAAACCGGTGCCGTAGGCCAGGTCGATACGGTTGGCTGCCGTGATGGTGGGAGCGCCGCGCCGGTCGCGCTCGATTTTGATGGGTGCCGCCACGCCGGCCGCGCCGACAGTGCCGTCGAGCTGTGGTAGCGAGGAGCGCAACACTCCATACACGATTGCCAGCGGTGCCAGGATCAGCACCGCCACCGCCACGAGAATGTAGTGTTTGAGCCGCAACGCCTATGCCGCTAGAGCGACCTTGAGGATCTGCATCGAGTTGGTACCGCCCGTCGCCCCCGACAGCTCACCCTTCGTGAGAATCACGAGGTCGTTCATCTTCACGAGTTGCAACTCGAGCAGCCGGCTGAAGATCGCGCTGTAGAGCTCCTGCGTGGACTCGTTCTTGGTGACGTCGAAAATCACGGGATACACGCCACGATAAAGCGTAACCCGACGCCGGGTCGCCTCATGTCGTGTGAACGCATAGACCGGGATGTCCGAGCGGATACGCGACATCCACAGAGGAGTCGCGCCAGTCTCGGTGAGAGCCACGATCGCACGCACCTTCATGTGGTTGGCCGTGTACATGACCGCCATGGCGATCGCTTCCTCGGTGCCCCGGAACTGCCCTTCGACCCGGTGGCGCGAGCGCGCGTGGGTGAGTTGATACTTCTCGGCACCCTCGATGACTTCGGACATGGCCCCGACGACCTTGATCGGGTAGCGACCGGCCGCCGTTTCCGCCGACAGCATGACGGCATCGGTGCCGTCCATGACGGCGTTCGCCACATCGCTCACCTCGGCACGGGTCGGCGCCGGATTCTGGATCATCGACTCCATCATCTGCGTCGCCGTGATCACGACCCGGTTGCGGGCGCGACTCTGGTGAATGATGGTTTTCTGCAGACCCGTCAGCTCGGCGTACCCCATCTCCACGCCCAGGTCGCCGCGGGCCACCATGACGACGTCAGCGGCGTCGATGATGCCCTGCAGGTTGGTGATCGCCTCGTGGCGCTCGATCTTGGCGACGATACGGGCATCACCACCCGCCTCGCGGACCAGGCGGCGCGCCTGCTCGATGTCGGCGGCATCGCGCGCGAAAGACACGGCGATGTAATCAACTTCCTCCTGCGCGCCGAACTTGATGTCCTCACGATCCTTGTCGGACAAAGCCGGCGCGGAGATACCGCCCCCCTGCCGGTTGAGCCCCTTGCGGTCGGAGAGCTCGCCCGCGACGCGAACGCGCGTGTCGATTCTCGTGCCCTTGACGGCATCGACGTCGAGCACGATCTGTCCGTCGTTCAATAGCAGGATGTCGCCTGCTGTTACATCGTTCGGGAGATCCTTGTAGGCAACGCCTACGGCGTCGATCGTGCCCCCTTTTGGGTCAAGCTCGGTATCGAGGGCAAAGGCCTGGCCCTCTTTCAACATCACACGCCCTTCCCGAAAGCCCTCGATGCGGATCTTGGGCCCTCCGAGGTCGAGCAATATGCCGACGCAACGGTCCGCAACCCGCGCCGCCTCGCGCACCATTCCGAGGCGCCGTCGGCGATCCTCCACGGTTCCATGCGAAGCATTGAGCCGCACGACATCGACGCCGTTGCGGATCATTCCCGTCATCACGGCCAAATCATCGGTCGCCGGCCCTACGGTGGCGACAATCTTGGTTCGTCTCAGCATAAATATTCTCGTGCGCTACGCGCGCAGACTTAATCCCGTCCACGGGAAGCCCGTAGATTTAGCGGCGCAGAGCGCCGGGGGGACAACTCCTGATCCAGCCCCAACCTATATCACTGGCTTGCGCGATCTTCTAGCGCAACAACCGCTGGGAGCGGCTTGCCCTCGACGAATTCGAGGAACGCTCCGCCACCGGTCGAGATATACGAGATGCCTTCTTCGACGCCGTATTTCTCGATAGCGGCCAGGGTGTCGCCGCCGCCGGCCAGCGAAAAGGCCTTGCTGCGCGCGATCGCCTGCGCGATCGCCCGGGTGCCCTCGCCGAACTGGTCAAACTCGAACACCCCTACCGGTCCGTTCCAGATGATGGTTCCGGCCGAGGTCAGCGTCTCGCCGCAACCGTCGGCGGAGTCCGGTCCGATATCGAGAATCATCTCGTCCGCGCGCACGTCAGCTACGGGTCGGACATCGGCGTGCGCAGTAGCCGCGAACTCCTTGGCCACGACCACGTCCGTCGGCAACGGAATTTCGGTGCCCCGGGCACGCGCTTTCTCCAGCAGGCGCTTTGCAACATCGAGCATGTCCGCTTCGTGCAAAGACTTGCCGATAGGAGCACCGGTCGCCGCGAGGAAGGTGTTGGCGATGCCGCCCCCGACAATGAGCTTGTCTACCTTCTCCAGCAGCGACTCGAGCACGGTCAGCTTCGTGGAGACCTTCGAGCCGCCGACAATCGCCACCAACGGTCGTGCGGGCTTTTCGAGCGCCCGCTCGAGCGCCTCCAACTCACCCACGAGCAAGGGTCCGGCGCAGGCGATGGTCGCGAACCGGGCCACGCCGTGAGTGCTCGCCTCCGCGCGGTGCGCAGTACCAAAGGCATCCATTACGAACACATCGCACAGCGATGCCATCTTCCTGGCGAGATCCTCCTTGTCCTTCTTCTCGCCCTTGTTGAAGCGAACGTTCTCACACAGCACGGCCGAGCCCGGCGGACAGTCGACGCCGTCGAGCCAGTCCTTGCGCAGCGGGACCGGCTTGCCGAGCAACTCCGACAACCGCGCCGCAACCGGCTGCAATGACAGCGACTCGTCGTACTTACCTTCTTCGGGACGCCCGAGATGCGACAGGATGAAGACCTTCGCATGCTGATCGAGTGCATAGCGGATGGTGGGGAGCGCCGCGCGAATCCGCGCGTCGCTCGTCACCTTGCCGTCCTGCACGGGCACGTTCAGGTCTTCCCTGATGAGGACCCGCTTGTTGCGCAGGTCCGTGTCCGTCATCCGCAGGACTTTCATGATGCTTTCGACCAGGCAACCACGGTGTCGATCATGCGGTTCGAGAATCCCCACTCGTTGTCGTACCACGAGCAGGCCTTCACCAGGGTCCCTTCGATGACCTTCGTCAGGGTCGCATCGAAGGTCGACGAGGCCGGGTCGTGGTTGAAATCAACCGACACGAGCGGCTCGTTGGTGTACGCCAGGATGCCCTTGAGGTAGCCGTCGGCCGCCTCCTTCATGATCTTGTTCACTTCCTCGACCGTGGTGGGCCGCTTCGAGGTGAATGTCAGATCGACGAGCGAGACGTTGATGGTCGGCACGCGAACCGAGAAGCCGTCCAGCTTGCCTTTCAACTCGGGCAGGACCAGGCCGACGGCGGCGGCGGCGCCGGTCTTCGTCGGGATCTGCGACATGGTCGCCGAGCGCGCACGACGCAGGTCGGAGTGATACACGTCCGTCAGTACCTGGTCGTTCGTGTACGAATGGATGGTGGTCATGATGCCGGCGTTGATGCCGAGCTTGTCATGCAACACCTTGGCCATCGGCGCCAGGCAGTTCGTCGTGCACGAGGCGTTGGAGATGACCGTCATGCCGCTCTTCAACACGTTGTGGTTGACGCCATAAACGATCGTGGCATCGACGTCCTCACCGCCTGGAGCGGAAATAACAACCTTCTGGGCGCCGCCCTTGAGGTGCATGCCGGCCTTGGCCTTGCTCGTGAACAAGCCCGTGCACTCGAGCACGTACTCGACGCCGAGATCGCCCCACGGAAGCTTCTCTGGATTGCGCTCGGCGAGCACCTTGATGCGATCGCCGTTCACCACCATCGAGTCGCCGTCGACCTTCACCTCGCCGGGGAACTTGCCATGCGCGGTGTCGTATTTCGTGAGGTGCACGTTGGTCTTGGCATCGCCAAGATCGTTGAGCGCCACGATCTGCACTTCGCCGTTGCGCTTCGACTCGTAAAGCGCACGCAGAATGTTGCGCCCGATGCGGCCATAACCGTTGATGCCGACCTTGATTGCCATGACCTTGAATCCTCGCTAGTTGATTGGCCGAAAGTCGCCTGCGGCGCTTTCGGCGAGACCCTACACATTTACCGCCGGCAAAAAGCGCGGTTTTTGCCGGCTACTCAGTGCCGCGCCTGCGGCGCTTTCGGGAGACATTACTCCGATAACGACCCCCTACGCGGGCCGGGCAAAAAGCGTGGTTTTTGCCCGCTAATCTTCATGCCGCTCCGATCAGCTCGCCGATCTGGCGGGCGATATTATCGGTGGTGAAACCGAAGTGGGGATATACGTCGGCGAACTTTCCCGACGCACCGAATCGGTCGATGCCGATCACGCGGCCTTCGAGGCCGACGTAACGCCACCACGACAGTGTAGCGCCGGCTTCGACCGCAAGTCGCGTGCGCACCGCGGGAGGCAGGACACTGTTCCGATACAGCTCATCCTGCGCGTCGAATGTCTCGGTATTGGGCATTGACACCAGGCGGATACGCCGACCCTCGGCGTTGAGCTTCTTGACGGCCTCGGCCGCGATCCCGATCTCCGACCCGCTGGCAATGACGATGCACTCCGGCGTGCCCTTGCTGTCGATCAACGTGTAGCCGCCGCGGCGGATATCGGCGACCTGTTGTGGCGTGCGGAGCTGTTGCGGCAAAGGCTGCCGGCTGAGTATGAGGGCCGTAGGTCCCTTGCGCTCGATCCCCGCGATCCACGCGACCGCCGTCTCGGCCGCATCGCAGGGGCGCCACAGGCTCATGTTTGGAATCGCGCGCAGTGAAGTCAGGTGCTCGACGGGTTGGTGCGTCGGACCATCCTCGCCGAGGCCGATCGAGTCATGCGTGTAGACGAGCACGACCCGGGTACTCATCAGGCAGGCGAGGCGAACGGCATTACGCGCGTAGTCGGAGAAGACGAGGAACGTTCCTCCGTACGGTACGAATCCCCCGTGCAGTGACACTCCATTCAACACCGCCGTCATACCGAACTCGCGCACGCCGTAATGGAGGTAGTTACCGCTGGCGTCCTCAGGAGTGATGCTGCGCGCGCCCTTGAACATCGTGTTGTTGGAAGGTGTCAGGTCGGCGGAGCCGCCGAAGATCTCGGGCAGCGCCGGACCGATCACGTTCAGAACGGCCTGCGACGACTGTCGGGTGGCCTGCGGCGCGGTCTGTTTGAGCAGGGTGTCGAGAGCCTGCGCCGCGAGGTCCTTCCAATTCTGACCCAGCTCACCCTTGGTCCGGCGATCAAACTCGCGCGCCAGCTCCGGATGGGCCGTCCGGTAGCGACCGAACAGCTCGCGCCAGGCGGCCTCGGCCGCGGCGCCCTGGCGGCGGTGATCCCACGCGGCTTTCAACTCGTCGGGCACCACGAACGGCTCGTGGGACCAGTTGAGCGCCTTGCGCGCGGCCGCCACTTCGGCCGCCCCGAGAGCCTCACCGTGTGTCGCAGCCGTCCCCTGCTTGTTGGGGGCGCCCCAACCGATGATCGTCTTGCAACAGATCAAGGTGGGACGCGATTCTTCAGCCCGCGCGGCGCGGATGGCGGCAATCACCGCTTCGGCGTTGTGACCGTCGACGTCGGGAATGACGTGCCAGTGATAGGCTTCGAAGCGTTTGGCGGTGTCGTCCGCGAACCATCCATCCACCTTGCCGTCGATGGAAATGCCGTTGTCATCGTAGAACACGATGAGCTTGCCCAACCCGTGTCGGCCGGCGAACGAGGCAGCCTCGTGCGAAATGCCCTCCATGAGGCAACCGTCGCCTGCGAACGCGTAGGTGTGGTGGTCGACGATTTCCAGTCCCGGGCGGTTGAACTGCGCGGCGAGCATTTTCTCCGCCAGCGCCATGCCCACCGCCATGGCGAGCCCCTGACCCAACGGCCCGGTGGTCGTCTCGATCCCGAGGCCGGCCTCGTGCTCCGGATGGCCGGCTGTGCGACTACCCAACTGGCGGAAATTCTTGAGCTCCTCCAGGCCGAGCGGGTACCCCGTCAGGTGCAGCAGCGAGTACAGCAGCATCGAGCCATGGCCGTTCGACAGCACGAAACGGTCGCGGTCGACCCAGAGCGGATTGCCTGGATTGTGCTTGAGAAAATCGCCCCAGAGGGCTTGCGCGATGTCCGCCATCCCCATGGGCATCCCCGGATGCCCGGAATTGGCCCGCTGAACGGCGTCCATGGAGAGTGCACGGAGGGTATTTGCGAGTTCTCGACGTGTAGTCATTCAGTTCTTCGGCCGCGGGTGGGCCCGCCATTTTCCACGAGACTGAAAGGATGCTCAATGTCGCGTTATGGTGGATGTTCCGCGGGAGGCTCACGACTTATTTCGTTTACCTCGCGGGGGCGGGTCCCGGAGCCTTGCGGCGCGGCGCGGCGACACGCGTGGGCGGGTTCACATTATGCGACTCCCGAAGGGGGACTGCGTCATGTACTGAGTCATGTCGCGCGTTTGGAAGGCCAGGCAAGCGACTCAGTTCACTGCATCAGACCCGGGCTCGTCGGTTACAGTTTTAGGACACTACAGGCCCGCGGAGCATGGAACGGAAGTGGGCTTGCCGCGGTCTCCATTCAGCGACTGGATGTCACAGGCACGATGATGGAAAAGAGCGTAGTACGGCTTACACATTTCACCGATCCGCACCTTTACGGGAGCGAGACCGAGTCATTGCGCGGAATCGCGACGTTGCCCGCACTCACGGCGACGCTCACGCATGCGCAGGACGGCGATTGGCCGCCCGACGCGGTGCTGGTGACCGGCGACATCGTCCAGGACGATCCGGCCGGCTACGCGCATTTCCGGCGCCTGTTCGGCTCGTTGGGCCTACCCGTGCTGTGCCTGCCCGGAAATCACGACGATCCCGCAGTGATGCAGCGCGAGCTCGCCCGTTCCCCGTTCGTGGTCGGGGGCACCTTCGATCAGGGCTCCTGGCGCATCGTACTGCTCGATAGTTGCATTCCCGGGTCAGCCAGCGGACGTCTGAGCCCCCGGAGCCTCGCCGCGCTGGAAGAAGCATTGGCCGGGGCGCCCGAGCGTCATTGCATGGTCTGCCTGCACCATCACCCCGTCCCCATGGACAGCCGCTGGCTCGATCGCGTGGGGCTGGAGAATGCGGCGGAATTCCTGCAAATCATCGACCGACACCGTAATGTGCGCGCTATCGTCTGGGGCCACGTGCACCAGAATTACGAAGGTCTGCGCAAGGGTGTACGCATGCTGGCGACACCCTCGACGTGCGCGCAATTCGTGCCGCACTCGCCCGACTTTGCCGTGGATCGGCTGCCGCCGGCCTACCGCACGTTGGAGCTGCGCCCGGATGGCTCGCTATTGACGGAGGTTGTGTGGGTCGAAAAACGTGCTGCTGGCTCCTCACGCTCGGTTTCCTCGGCTGCCTGACGGCCCACGCCGCTAGCCCCGTCTGGGCTCTCCACGGCGAACACAACACCGTCTACCTCGCAGGCTCGGTCCACCTTCTGAAGGCGAATGACTCGGCTCTCCCGGCCGCGTTCGACCGCGCGTACGCCAACTCGCGCACGCTCGTCATGGAGCTCGACCTGGGAAAGGTCGATCCATCCGAAGCGGCGGGTTGGATGATGGAGCACGGGATGCTCGGTGAAGGCAATGACCTGCACAAGGTGATCGGAGATGCCCGCTACCAGCGCGTGAGTGCCGAGGCCTCGCGGCTGGGCTTGCCGATGCAGATGGCCGACCAGTTTGCCCCGTGGGTCTTGGGATTGCAGCTCATGGAACTGCAATACGCTCAACTCGGCTTCGACTCGCAAGCGGGCGTCGAGCAGCAGTTGGAGCACCGTGCCCAGACGGACGGTAAGCCCACGGAGGGACTCGAGACATTGCAACAGCAACTCGGCCTGTTCGAGGCGCTGACACCGCAGGAGCAGGCGAAGTTTCTCGACCTCGTGGTCAGCGAGATACGCGATGTCGGCAGCGACACCCAGGCCGTCATCGCGGCCTGGCGCGCGGGCGATGCGACAAAGCTGGCCGCTCTGCTCAGCGACGAGTACAAATCGTTTCCAACGCTCTACCGCTCGCTCGTGACCGAGCGCAACCATCGCTGGGTGCCGCAGATCGAGAAGCTGCTGAAGGACAAGGACAACTACTTCGTCGTCGTCGGCGCGCTGCACCTGGTGGGCGATGGCGGCCTGCTCGAGCTCATGAAGCGCGACGGGTTCAGGGCCGAGCAGCTTAATTGATTTGGCCGAAAGTCGCCTGCGGCGCTTTCGGCGGAATCAGCGCCGGCGCTCCTATCCGCGGCGGGCAAAAAGCGTGGTTTTTGCCCGCGTACCAGCTCTGGTGCGACGGGCGTAGAACCACCACAGCGCCACGCCCATCAGGACCACCCAGCCCAGCACGAGCCAGCCGACGAAGCCGTCGAACTGGCTCAGCAGGAAGCGCAGCGGGGAGCTATCCACCGGCTGCTCCAGCTCGTGCGCCACCAACATGACCCACACCCAGCCGGCGTGCAGTCCCAGCGTGGCCGCGACATTTCCGGTCTCGGCACGCACGACCGCCAACACGATCCCGACCGCCGTCAGACACAGCAACGCGTCGGCGATGGCCAGAGGATCGGTGAACGCGTGCAACGTGCCGGTAATCAACGCGACCCCGCTCCAGGCCGTGACCTGGTCGGCGGGAATCCGCACCTTGCCGAAAAAGTGACTCGCCCCGAACAGCACTGACGTCAGGATGATCGCCAGCCGTGTGCCGGACTCGCGTTGAATGGCGGTGAACATCGCGCCGCGGACAAAGGTCTCCTCGATGAGAGCGACGGCGACCCCACTCCCCAGGCGCGCAGCCACGAGCTTCGCCAAAGACCCGGCATCGAAGTGCGCGTCACTGCGCCATTCCAACAGGCCGAGCGCCGCCATGATGCCGACGATGGCCATCATCGTCACGACACCCAACGCGAGGCCGACGAACATCTCCCTTACGAACTGCCTACGCGGCGCGCCATAGCCGAGACTCACACGGTCCGCGAGCTTCATGCGGCGCGCTACCAGGATGAAGCCGACGAGTAAGGCGATCATCCCGACGCGCTCACCGATGCGGTGAAAGGGAAAGTCGAAATGAGGATGCAACAGCAGCCACGCCGGATAGGCGAGCAGCGCGACCACGCCAAAGGCGATGGCAAACAGCCCGAGGAAGATGGCAAACGCGCGCATGAGCCGCCGGTGAGTTGTGGAAAGGTGCAGAGCCTAACGCAGGGCGCTCGGCCTCGCGAGTGCGCCGTATTCGCGCGTGCCAAACGCCAACTCGCGAGTATCTGGAATAACGCGCCAAATTGTCGGTCTGGTCGCACGCGAGTATCCCGCCGACAATGATCTCGGCCTCTCACACTCAAGGATGACTCTCACATGAAGGAACATAAGGCCCGGCAGATTCTTCAAGCTCTGGTCCAGGGCATCGACCCCTCCACCGGCGAGGAGCTCCCCTCCGGAACGGTCATACAGCAAGCCGACGTTCTGCGCGCGCTGCTCGCGGGGGTGGCGGCACTGGAGCAATCGGTAGCGCGCGCTCAGCGACGCTCGCAACTCCCCGGTAATGTCGGACGCACCTGGAGCAAGGAGGAGGAAGCGACGCTGGTCGCCGCATACAAGTCCGGCGACGCTGCGGCGAATATCGCCGCGCGTCACGGCCGCACCCTCCGCGCGATCGAAGCTCGCCTCGAGAGACTCGGCCTCATCACCGCGTCCGAGCGGACCACCAACAACAGCTTCGTGGGACGCAAGCCGGAGCCGGAGCCTGAGTGACTGATGCAGGGGGCTCCGAACCCCCGTAAGCTTGTACGGATGTCACCCAGCCCCACAGCGCCAGCTCTGCAGGCCGGCAGACCCATTGCCCAACCCATCGTCATCTGGTTCGGCCGGGTCGGCGACCTGATTCTCCTGAGCACGCTGTTCGACATTCTCCACCGCCGGTACGGAAGTCCGTGCCGGCTGGTGGGAGCGGGCGTGTGGACAAAGGAGATCTATCGCACCCACCGGGACGTCGCGCACATCAGTTGCCTGCGCCGCTACACGCCGTTCGTTTTCGACGTCGCGTGGTGGCGAACGCTGGCCGCGTTGCGCCGGAACCGGACGGGGCCGGTCTATGTTTGCGAGTACGACCGTCGCAAGCTGCAAAAGATCCGCCGCCTGCTACGGTGGAGCGGCACCGACCCGGCCCGCTGCCTGTTCATCACCGAGGAGCCCAGCTATCGCGAGGCGCACTGGGTCGACCGGCTGATCAGTTTCGGCCGTCTGACACCCAAGGCGCTCTCCTGCGCGAACTGGCCAATGACGAACCCTCCTCTTTGCGCACCGCGCCTCGAGGTGTCCCCAGCCGCGCGCGCGGAATGCTCCGCGTGGATCGCAGCGCAAGGTTGGACAGGACGGCCACTGATCCTCGTGCAGCCTGGCAACCGTCGCACCATGCGCGGCAACAAGCTCCGTATCTCGCCGCTCGATGACAAAGCGTGGCCCATCGAGCGTTGGGCGGCGTTATTGAAGCGAGTCCACGAGCACATGCCCGAGGCCGTCATCGTGTTATGCGGCGCACCCAGGGAGACGTTGCTGCTCGATTGGATTCACGCCGCCGTGCGAATGCCAACCGTGGTGTTCATCGCTGAAATCCCGATAAGTCGTCTGCTCGCGTTGTGCGACGCCGCCCACAGCATGATCTCCGTAGACACCGGCCCCGCGCATGCCGCCGCGGCGCTGGGCCTGCCCCTGGTCGTCATGTTCGGTGGCCATTCCCAGACCGAGTGGTTGCCCCGCAGCTCCTCGGGCTCGCCGGTCATTGGCATCGGGGGGCCACCGGCCTCGACGCGCCTGGACCAGGTTTCGGAAGACGCCGTGTTCGAGACGTGGCTGCGCTTGCTCGAGCGGATGAGGGAATAGCCCTCACTCCCCCAGCAACGCACGCCACTTTTCACCAATCGTCGCGAGACGAAAGCGTGGGTCAGCACCCACCTGCGGCCGCGCGCCGGATCGCCACACCTCGATCCGCTCGACATAGGCATCAAACAACCCGAAAGCCGCGGCAGCCCTCGCGGGCCCGGCACGCCACCCCGGCGACACGTGAGTCAGAAGCCCCTCGTACATGCGCTGTGCCGCCGTCACCGGCAGGATCTGGTTGCGATCGCCAATGACTTCGGCTGCAGCCCCACAGTCGGCCGTCAACACCGGCGTCCCGAGCGCATTCGATTCAGCAAAAACGAGCCCGAATGTTTCGGGAATGACGAAGTTCGGAAAGAACGTGCACAACGCGGAACGGACTTCCTCGTGAATGCGCGTCTGGGGCTGCGGCCCGAGGTATTCGACGCCGTCAATGGCTGTGGATTTTCTGACCTTGTAGCCGGGGTTGCCGACCACGAGACGCAAGTCCGGCATCCGGCGTCGCAGCGCCCGGAAAGCATCCAACGTGAATTTGAGGCCCTTGTTGGGAGAAGAGAAGAACACGAGCTTGTCGCGATCGACGGCCGCCCCATTCGGGGCGAGCGCATCGTCGATCGGGTTGTAGATCGTGTGCGTCTGTACGGCCTCTTCCAGGCGCATCGTTCGCAGAGCCGCGTCCACCCCCCGACGCTGCGAGTCCGACACGCACACGATCGTTGCTCGGACCTCGCGCAGCAGATCGGCCGTGGAGGCCAGCCAGCCGGCACGCTTCGACCCCGGCCTGAGTTGATCATGGAGCCACAGATAAATACGCGCGTTCGGGTAGAGGTCACGCACTCGAGGTAACGCACGCGAATCGCGGTTGATCACGACTCTGGTGACCTCGGGCATCCGCTCCGGTATGCGATAGCGCCCATAGGTTTCGGTGCGGTTGTGCTGCACCACCAACGCCTCGAGCGCGTCCGCGACACGCGTAACGGTGGCCTCCGTTCCACCCATCGCCTGCTGCCGCAAGGTGCGGCTGTCGTAAGGCTGCTGGCATGACGGATCGAAGAACAGCGTGGTCACGCGGAGGACCTCTTCATTTGGCGTTATTCTAAGGCCCCTCAGCGGATAAACGGGGACTGTGCGTGGCAAGTCGGATGAGACTGTCGGCATGCATCATCACGTACAACGAAGCCGACCGGATCGAAGCCTGCGTGCGCTCCTTGAGCTTCTGCGACGAGATCCTGGTCGTTGACTCGCACTCCACGGACGGCACCCGCGAGCTCGCCCAGCGGCTTGGCGCGCGCGTGATCGAGCGCGACTGGCCCGGATACCGGTCGCAGAAACAATTTGCAGTGGAGAGCGCCCGCAACGACTGGGTGCTGTGTCTGGACGCCGACGAGCGCCTCAGTGAGCCGCTGCGAGCGGAGATCGAAAAGCTTCGGGACGCGGGCTTTCCCCGCTGCGCCGGCTGGTCGGTGCCGCGCATTACCGACTACTTCGGCCGCTTCCTGCGGCACGGCAACGCCTACCCGGATCGGCTGATCCGCCTCTTCGATCGCCGCCGGGGTGGGTGGATCGGCGAGGAGATCCACGAGAACACCCGGGTTGACGGGCCTGTAGAAAAGGTCCGCGGTCATCTCGAGCACTACTCCTATCGCAGTCTCACCGATCACCAGGTCAGGATGCAGCGGTACGCCGATCTCATGGCGCAGGCACTCTATCGACGTGGCAAGCGTTGCGGGCTGGCCAAGGTCTTGATCAACCCGCAATGGCGCTTCTTTCGGGGCTATGTATTGCGCCTCGGGTTTCTGGACGGGTGGCGCGGACTGGTGTTCCACCTCATCGAAGCCAACTACGTCCGCCGCAAATACCTCGGGCTGTACATCCGGAGCAAGGGTCTGCCCGCCTAGGCGCCCGCAGCCGCGCGAGCGCCCATGGCCACTCCCAGGCTCGATACGAAGTCCCGCCGATCGATGCTCATCCCGACACTTTGCGCATGAGTAACCCTACGCGCTCGAGCCGCACGAGCGGCTCATCCATCTCGAGCAGCCCCAGCCGGTCCTCGAGACTCAGCGGCAGAATCTCCGCGAGGCGGCAACTGACCCAGGACGCATCTGTGAGCTTCGTCGGCAGACTGGCGTAAGGCTCCCCCAACTCCGGCAACACCTTGCTCAACAACTCCGCCAGGTGTTGATGCTCCTGCGGAATCGCGACGCTCTGCTCCACCGGCAGATATTCGATCTCGCCGAGATGGAGCCCGTCGGGACGCTGCCAGCGACGCAGGAGTCGGAACTTGCGGTCCCCCTCGCACATGATGCCGAGCAAGCCGTCGGGAAGCTGGCTGAAGTCAACGACACGCGCGGTGGTGCCCAACTCCGCGGTCGCCTCGATCGTGCCGACCTCACCGCCGGAGCGGATCGCGACCACGCCGAACGGGCTGGACTCGCGCATGCAACGGCCAATCATGTCGACGTAGCGCGGCTCGAAGATCCGCAATGACAACGGCCCCTGCGGAAACAGGACCGTGCTCAAGGGGAACAACGGCAGCTCGGTCACACGTTGCTCGCGCGTCGTTGTTCCAGCTCCGCAAGCAATTTCCCGTGCAATCCGCCGAAGCCACCATTGCTCATGATCAGGACATGGTCACCGGAACGGGCCACCCCGGCCAACTCACCCGCGAGCGAGTCGATGTCGCGACTCGAGTGACCACGGGCTCCCAAAGCCGCGACCACGGCATCGGTGTCCCAACCGATATCGGGCGGCGCGTACAGCCAGACTTCGTCGGCACCCGACAACGACGCCGCCAGCGTGTCGCGGTGAACTCCCATTTTCATGGTGTTCGAGCGCGGCTCCAGCACGGCAATGATGCGGGCCTTTCCCACCCGGCGTCGCAACCCGTCCACGGTGGTCGTAATGGCCGTTGGATGATGAGCGAAGTCGTCGTAGACCCGCACTCCGCTGACTTCGCCCCGCACCTGCATCCGGCGGGCGATTCCCTGAAACGACTGCAGTGCATCAATCGCGTGCTCCACAGTCACACCGGCGTGCCGCGCGGCCGCGATAGCAGCGAGCGCGTTTTCCATGTTGTGGGCGCCGATCAAGGACCACTGCACGGTCCCACGGGGCTTGCCCGCTTCCAGCACCTCGAAGCTCGAATAATCATCGACCGACCCGACCGGTTTCGCGGTCCAGAGCACGTCCTTACCCGCGCTGCGAGCGAACCCCTCCAATGGAGTCCAACAGCCCATGGCGAGAGTCTCACGCAGCCGCTCGTCGCCCGCATTCCACACGATGCGACCGCCGCCGGGCACGATGCGCACGAGGTGATGGAACTGGCGCTGGATCGAGGCGACGTCCGGATAAATGTCGGCGTGGTCGTACTCGAGGTTGTTGAGGATCGCCGTGCGCGGACGGTAGTGGACGAACTTCGCACGCTTGTCGAAAAACGCGGTGTCGTACTCGTCCGCTTCGATCACGAAGAAGGGCTCGCGCCCGAGTCGCGCGCTGGTGTCGAAGTTCGCCGGAACGCCGCCGATCAAAAAACCCGGTGCCAGGCCGGCGTGCTCCAGGATCCAGGCCAGCAACGAGGACGTCGTGGTTTTGCCGTGAGTGCCGGCGACCGCGAGAACCCAGCGGTCCTTGAGCACTTCGCGCGCGAGCCACTCGGGCCCCGACGTATAGGGAAGTCCACGCTCGAGCAACGCTTCGACGACGGGGTAACCGCGCGTCATGACGTTGCCGACGACCACGATGTCGGGAGCGGGGTCGAGCTGCCCCGCCTCGAAGCCCTGGATCACGTCGATCCCGAGGGCCTCCAGCTGGGTGCTCATCGGGGGATAGACGTTGCGGTCCGAGCCGGTGACCCGATGGCCGGCCGCGCGCGCGATGGCGGCGATTCCGCCCATGAAAGTACCGCTGATGCCGAGAATGTGGACGTGCATGGAGCTCACGTAGGGGTGGCGGGGAACAGGGCGAACAGCACGAGCTGTCCGGCAAGAATCTGCAGAATCACGAGGAACACGCTCGCCGCGCTCGACCATTCGAGGGCAGCCTTCACGACGTGACTGTTGGCCGCGATTACCCAGATCACGAGCATCAGCCAGATCAGGGCGACCGGCAGCTGCCAGGTCGTATCCTGCGCGAAGCGCAGCATCAGCCATTCCGAGATGACCAACAGGGGCGAGAGCACGGCCTGGAACCCGAACACGGCCGTAGTCGTTTGTAGTGTGCGCTCGGATCGGCCGGCGAGCCGCAGCAGGGCGACGTACCACGCGAGTGTGAAGACCACGTCGACCGCGAGATGTGCCGGCCATCCCTTGATCGGAGGCATCAGGCTGCTCACGAGGAAATTTATGCCGAAATACCCGACGATGGTCATTCCCAGCAGCAACATGGACGCGGGCAGGTCCTGTGGCCCACGGCGGAGCAGCGCAATCTGGGTAAAGAGCTGAATGAGCTCCTTCATAGCTTTTGATACTGTCGCTCGACTCGCATAATGTGCCGGCCAGATTGTACAGGTCATCCTCAACGCCGTTGCAGACCGTAGTCACGACATCAGCAGCCCTCGCCGAGCTTGGCACGCATCTCGAGTCATTCGATGCCGTCGGCCTCGATACTGAATTTCTGCGCGAGCGAACCTATCGGGCGGAGCTCTGCCTGGTACAGGTGTCTGCGGCGAGCGACGCGAGCTGCGTGGACCCTCTGGCACTGCCGGACCTCGCGCCGCTAGCGCGTGTACTCACGGCGCAGAGCACCATCAAAATCATGCACGCGTCGAGGCAGGATATCGAAGTACTGCTTCCCGTCACGGGCCTCGTGCGTCCGGTGTTTGATACGCAGATCGCCGCGGCCCTCAGCGGTCTGCCGGCGCAGGTGGGCTATGCCGAGCTGGTGCGACGGCTCATCGGACAAGAGCTCGCGAAATCGCACACGCGCACCGACTGGTCACGCCGGCCTCTGTCGCCCGAGCAAATCGAATACGCACTCGATGATGTGCGCTACCTCTTACCTCTGAAGGCGCTGCTCGAAGAGACGCTGGACAAGCTCAACCGGCTGCCGTGGTTGAGCGAAGAGCTCGCCGCGTTGGACGACGCGCGCAGCTTCAGCACCGAGCCCGATCAAGCCTGGCAACGAGTGAAAGGACTGCGTGGGCTCGACGACGAACGCATGCGACTGGCGCAGAGGCTCGCGGCCTGGCGCGAGCGGCGCGCGATCGACCGCAATCGGCCGCGCGGCTGGATTCTCGACGACGCGGCACTTCGGGAAATCGTCCTCCAGGTGCCCCGGTCCGCGCAGGAACTGAGCGCGATTGCCGAAGTCCCCGCCGGCGTGGTGAAGCACTGCGGCGAGGAACTGCTCGGCTGTGTACGTGCCGCGGAAATTGCAAACCCGCCGCCCGCGCTACCAGCCCGGTTGCGGCCGGATCCCCTGAAGACCGCGCTCGTGAAAAAACTCGCGGCCCTCAACCAGGCCGTCGCCGCCGACCTGGGACTGAGCCCGGAGATCCTGGCGACCCGCCGGGACCTGGAGCAACTCGCCGACGGGCGTCAGGACGTCGCCGTGCTGAAAGGCTGGCGCCGTGGGGTCATCGGTGACCGCATGCTGGCAGCACTGTGATTTCCACCACCCTACTGGGGCGTAGCCAGGGTATCCGCGGGGCAGCACCCTTGCTATCGTTGGCAGCTTATGGATGAGCCGGTACAACAACTCAGAGCGTTGCTCGACAGCGAGCGGAGCGCGCGCATCGAGGCCGAGCGCAGTGGCCGGCTGAAAGACGAATTCCTCGAGGCCCTCGGGCACGAGTTGCGCGCGCCGCTGAATGCGATTCTCGGCTGGTCGCGGCTGATGGAGCTCGGTCGCCTCGGCGTCGAGGAAACCCGCTCGGGTGGCCAGACCATCGCGCGCAACGCCCGGCTCCTCGCCCACATCGTCGATGATCTCCTCGACCTCAGCGCCGTCTCGACCGGCAAGATCCGTGTCGACCCCGAAGAGACCGATGTCTGCCAGATCGTCGAGGCCGCGATGGACATCCTGCAGCCGTCGGCGGCGAGCAAGGGTGTCATCCTGGAAAAACACCTGGCGATGCCGGAATGCCTGGTCTTCGGCGATCCGCAACGACTGCAGCAGGTCGTCTGGCACCTCCTCAGCAACGCGATCAAGTTCACCCCGCGCGGCGGCCGCGCGAAGGTGACCATGTTCACCACGAGTGGGCAGTGCCAGATCATCGTCAGCGATACCGGCGCGGGAATCGCCAACGAGTTGCTGCCCTACGTATTCGACCGTTTCTGGCGGACCGAGGCGCCGGATGAGCATCGCTATTCCGGGCTGGGACTGGGGCTGTCGCTCGCGAAACGCCTCGTCGAGTTACATGGCGGTACGATTTCCGCCACCAGCGCCGGACTGAACCGCGGTGCGACGTTCACCGTCCTGTTACCGCGAGTAGCTCCCAGGGACAGTGCCGGCGACGAGCCTTCGTTCGAGGACGGCGCGCACGAGCACATCGCATCCGAGCCTGCTCTCGCACATGACATTGATTTGACTGGGTTGCGCGTCCTGGTGGTGGATGACGAACCTGACACGCTCGACCTGTTACGGCGGGTCCTCGGTGACAGCCAGGCACAGGTCGTCGCGGCACCGTCGGTGGAGGCCGCGCTCGCCACGTTGGGTGCCTTCAGTCCTCACGTGTTGATTTCGGATGTCAGCATGCCGGGGCGCGACGGCTATGAGCTGATCCGCGCGGTTCGCTCGACCACGGGTCCCGAAGACTTGCCGGCCGCGGCACTCACCGCGTATTCACGGCCGGAGGATGCGGCCCGTGCCCGGGAAGCCGGCTTCCAGATGCACCTGTCGAAGCCGGTCGAGCCCTACGAGCTCGTGAGAGTCGTCGCGCAGCTGGCCGGGCGCCAGCCGGACCCGACTCCTGTCGAGTTGGCTGACACGACGCACGCAACGGTTTGAGCGAATTTCGGCTAACGCTTGCGGCGGGGCTTCGCCCCACTCGACTTCTTCCTGGCTGCTTTTTTCTTCGCGGCTGACTTTTTTCCTGCAACCTTTTTCGCCGCGGCGGATTTCTTTTTCGCTGCGGTCTTCTTCACCGCGGTCTTCTTCACCGCCGTTTTCTTCCCGGCCGGTGCTCTCTTCTTCTTTACAACACCCCGCTTCCTGGCGGGCTTGGGCGCATCAGACTTCGCGAAAGCCGCCGGCGCCGACACCGACTCGAGCGCCATCTCCAGGCGCTGGGTGACCTCGTCGAGCTCACCCTCCGCCTCGATGGTGCGCAGGATGCCCTGGTCGCGATAAAACTCGATCAGCGGCCGTGTCTTTTCGTCATACACCCGTAATCGCTCGGCGACGGTCGCCTCGTTGTCGTCAGGGCGTTGGAACAGCCGGTGCGGTCCCCCGGTCTTCGGACAGCTGTCCTTCCCGGCTTCCCCGGGCGGACACGTGAGAACGTTGAACACGCGGCCGCAATCAGCGCAGCTGCGGCGTCCGGAAATACGACGCGTCAGCTCGCCGTAATCGACCTCCAACTGCACGACCGAATCCAACGGCTGCCCCAACTCGGCCAGCATCTCATCGAGCGCGCGAGCCTGCGCCAGGTTCCGCGGAAACCCGTCGAGAATGAAGCCATCGCGGGTATCGGGCTCCGCCAGGCGCTCACGAATCATGCCCAGCACGATTTCGTCCTCGACCAGGCGGCCGGCGTCCATGGCCTCCTTGGCCTTGAGGCCGAGCTCGGTACCGTTGGCAACCGCAGCGCGCAACAGGTCGCCCGTGGAGATCTGGGGGATGCCGTGACGCTGGACGAGACGCTGAGACTGGGTGCCCTTGCCGGAGCCGGGCGCTCCCAATAGAACGATGCGCATGATTTTTTTAGAGACCGCTGCCCTACCCCTGAAAAGCTCGCCACGTTACCGGCCGCCCCATAAGAGGTCAAACGCTGCCATCCCGGGGGGCACTCCCTTGAAGAGCCGGCTGCGCTATCCTTCCGCGCCATCCTCCAGCCGTACCGCCGCCACGCCATGAAAAAGCCCGTCCGGAAAAACGCCTTTTACGCCCAGTCAGGCGGTGTCTCCGCCGTCATCAATGCCTCCGCCGCCGGGGTCATCGAGACTGCGATGAAGCAAAAGAAATATATCGGGAAGGTCTACGCGGGCCGGCACGGCATCATCGGCGCCCTCACCGAAGACCTCATCGACGTCAGCAAGGAGAGCGCGGCGACCATCAAGGGCCTGCGTTACACCCCGGCGGGAGCGTTCGGCTCCGCGCGCTTCAAGCTCAAGGGCCTCGACCAGAACCGCGCCGAATACGAGCGCCTGATCGAGGTCTTCAAGGCCCACGACATCGGCTATTTCTTCTACAACGGCGGCAACGACTCCATGGACACCGCCCTCAAGGTCTCGCAGATCGGCGAGTCCCTGGGTTATCCCATCACTTGCGTCGGCGTGCCGAAGACGGTCGACAACGACCTGCCGCACACCGACTGCTGCCCAGGCTTCGGCTCCGTGGCCAAGTACATAGCCGTCTCCACGCGCGAAGCCGCTCTGGACGTCGCCTCGATGGCGCGCACCTCGACGAAGGTCTTCGTCATGGAGGTGATGGGTCGGCACGCGGGTTGGATTGCCGCCGCCGGCGGGCTGGCCGGCAACAAGCCGGACGAGGCGCCTCAGATCATCCTGTTCCCCGAAATTCCGTTCGAGCAGCAGAAGTTTCTCGACAAGGTCAAACAGTCCGTCGACACCAGCGGCTACTGCGTCATCGTCGTCTCGGAAGGCGCCGCTACGGCCGACGGCAAGTTTCTCGCCGAAGCGGGCACCAAGGACGCCTTCGGCCACACGCAGTTGGGCGGCGTCGCGCCGGTCGTGGCCAACATGGTGCGCGAGGCGCACGGCTATAAATATCACTGGGCGGTGGCGGACTACCTGCAGCGCTCCGCGCGCCACATCGCCTCGAAAGTCGACTCAGACCAGGCTTACGCGGTTGGTAAGGCAGCCGTCGAGCTTGCCGTGAAAGGAGTCAACGCAGTCATGCCGACGATCGTTCGCAAGGCCTCGAAGCCATACAAGTGGACCATCGGGCACGTGCCGCTCGCGGAAGTCGCCAACAAGGAAAAGAAAGTCCCGCGTGAATACATCACCGAGGACGGGTTCGGGATCACCGCAGCCTGCCGCCGCTACCTGCAACCGCTGGTGGCCGGCGAGGCTTATCCGCCCTACAAGGACGGTCTGCCCGACTATGTGAAAATCAAAGGTGCGCCCGTGCGCAAGAAGGTGAAGACCGACTTCAAGCTGTAGGATGGGGGTTGAGGAACCCGCGCCGTCGCGCATGACGTTTTTTCGTCATGTTATAGTGCGCCCGCAAATTTCAGCGGCTGGACGCGCGTCTAGCGCTCGTCCGTGCCTGACAACGAACTCGAATTCTCGTGCCTTGAATTGACATTACTGTCTGATGAGGGGAGGTTCGCTGATGAGTGATCCCACCACGTGGCTGTGGCTTGCGATCGGTGCCGGTGTTCTCGCCGTGCTCTACGGCGTGTTTTCGATGATGTCCATTCTGCGCCTGCCCGCGGGTAACGCGCGTATGCAGGAAATCGCGGCGGCCATTCAGGCCGGCGCCAAAGCGTACCTCAACCGACAATACTCAACGATTCTCATCGTCGGCATCGTGTTGTTTGTCGTCATCGGCTTCTCGCCCATCGGCTGGCCGACGGCGGGCGGCTTCGCCATCGGCGCCGTCCTTTCAGGCCTCACCGGCTACATTGGAATGAACATCTCCGTGCGTGCGAATGTCCGCACAGCGGAGGCGGCAACACGTGGACTCAACGCGGCACTCGCCGTCGCCTTCCGCGGCGGCGCGATCACGGGAATGCTCGTGGTCGGCCTCGGACTCCTGGGGGTCGCCGGTTACTTCGCCATTCTGCGGCAGGTGCCCGCCGTTGGGACCGAGGGCGCTATTCACGCGTTGGTCGGCCTCGCCTTCGGCGGCTCGCTGATCTCGATCTTCGCCCGTCTCGGCGGCGGCATCTTCACCAAGGGCGCGGACGTCGGCGCGGACCTCGTCGGCAAGGTGGAAGCCGGAATTCCCGAAGACGACCCGCGCAACCCGGCGGTCATCGCCGACAACGTCGGTGACAATGTCGGCGACTGCGCCGGCATGGCGGCCGACCTCTTCGAGACCTACGCCGTGACGCTCGTGGCGACCATGGTGTTGGGAGGACTGCTGTTCGCCAACCAGGGCGAGGCCGCCGCCATCAACGCGATCATCTATCCGCTGGCGCTCGGCTCGGCCTCGATCGTTTCCTCCATCATCGGGACGTTCTTCGTCTCGATCCGCGACGGCGGCGGCGGCAAGATCATGAACGCCCTCTACAAGGGAGTGATCGTCTCCGGCATCGTCTCGGCGATCGCGTTCTACTTCATCACTCACCAGCTCATGCCGGAGCAGGCGGGCGCACTCTACGGCTGCTCGCTCATCGGCCTCGGCCTGACCGCGGCGATGATCGTGATCACGGAGTACTACACCGCCACCGAGTACAGCCCGGTGCGCAAAGTTGCCGCCGCGTCGCAAACGGGTCATGCCACGAACATGATCGCGGGACTGGGGCTTTCCATGAAGGCCACGGCACTGCCGGTGCTCGCGGTGTGCGTCGCGATCTGGGGTGCGTACCAACTCGGACAGCAGGCGCACGGCATTGGCTTGTATGGCATCGCCACGGCCGCCACGGCCATGTTGTCGATGACCGGCATGATCGTCGCCCTGGATGCCTACGGCCCGATCACGGACAACGCCGGCGGCATCGCCGAGATGTCGGGATTGCCGAAGTCGGTGCGTGATATCACCGATCCGCTCGATGCGGTCGGCAACACCACGAAGGCGGTGACGAAGGGGTACGCGATCGGCTCGGCAGGCCTTGCGGCGCTCGTGCTGTTTGCCGACTACACCCACAACCTGGAGGCGGTCGGCAAGCTGGTGGAGTTCTCGCTCTCCGATCCGGCCGTCATCATCGGCTTGTTCATCGGGGGCCTGGTGCCTTACCTCTTCGGCGCGATGGCGATGGAAGCCGTCGGCCGGGCCGCGGGCTCCGTGGTGCAGGAAGTCCGCCGCCAGTTCCGCGAGATCAAGGGCATCATGGAAGGCACGGCCAAGCCGGACTACTCCCGTGCAGTGGACCTGCTTACGAAGGCCGCCATCGGCGAGATGATCATCCCGTCGCTGCTCCCCATCCTGGTGCCGATCGTCCTCGTATTCGTCCTTAATGCGGTCATGGGGCCGGGCTCGGGGATCAAGGCCTTGGGAGGCCTCCTGATCGGTACCATCGTCACCGGTCTCTTCGTGGCGATCTCCATGACCACCGGCGGCGGTGCGTGGGACAACGCCAAGAAGTACATCGAGGAAGGCAACTTCGGCGGCAAGGGCTCGGACGCGCACAAGGCCGCGGTCACCGGCGATACGGTGGGTGACCCCTATAAGGACACGGCGGGTCCCGCCATCAACCCGCTCATCAAGATCATCAACATCGTCGCGTTGTTGCTGGTTCCGCTCCTCTGATTAGGGGTCTCTCCGTCGCGTAATTCAGGCTCGGGGCGCGCGCATTGCGCGCTCACGAGCGGCGGGGGCTTCGATCAGCGGCGTCTGTCGCGTGTTCGGCTCATGTCGCGCGCAGCGCGCTCACGAGCGGCACCGGTACTGCCGACGTGGTCACACGGGGTGGATGGCGCTCAGCAGCCGATGCAATACGGTCGGCGAGGCCGGCTTCACCAGGTGATGATCGATGCTCGCCTCGCGCGAGCGGCGCCGGTCGGCCTCGTGCCCGAGGCCGGTCAGCGCGATGATCGTCGTCGAAGTGCCCTCAGGCATCGAGCGGATCCTTGCCGCCGCCTCCAATCCGCTGAGCTCCGGCATGCTGATGTCCATGAACACCACCGTCGGCCGCACCTGGCGAAACTTGTCCAACGCCTCGCGCGGACCATAAGCGGTGTGCACGTCGTGACCCATCAATGACAGCATGAACGCGACAGCATCGGCCGAGTCCGCCTGGTCGTCGACGACCAGTACCTTGAGCGGAGTCTCGGCATGAGGCACGTCTTCCATCAGTCTCTCCCCTGCTTCCCCACACACACGGGTGTCCCACACGGTTCTAGCTAAAGCCATAAAGGTGGCCGTAGCAAGATTTGTGCGGGAGCAGGAACGCGTTTGGTGCCCGCGCAACAGGTTATGTCAAGAACGGACCGGGAGCCGGTCCGGAGCGTGACCGAAACGCAGTGGAAGAAATCCCGAGAAGCGCCAGCGGCGGGGGCAAAAAGTACTATGCCCGACCTGCGCGCGACTCGGTGAGGACAGCGCTGACCAGCCGGTTGAGACGCGCGCAATAGGTGGCGACCGGCTCGTTGCCTTCCGCCTGCTTACCGACCAGGGCGGTCGAGATCTCGGTGAGGCGACGCTCGATGCGCTCGTCCACGATGATCGAGCGGCAGATGAGAGCACTCACACACGCGTTGATTTCCGCGTCGAGCGTTCGCGCGTCACTGCCGGCGATCTCGACGCCAGTCAGCTCGCTAGGACACCCTGCGGCCAGATGCTCACGCCAAATACTGGCAAGCTGCATTTGCTGAGTTAGGGTTGTTTGAACGCGACGCCCTTCTTACCACGCCCGCGTCCGCGTTGCACTGCCCCGCGGGCCCCCGACTCGCCCTGTTGGTTGTTGGCGTTTCGCCCCCGGAACACCGCCGAGGCACCCTGACATTGCGCCAACTAATTGATTAGGAAGACTTATTTACGGAACTGAAAGTGTGTTGTTTGCCGGCCCCATGAGAACGGCGCAGGCAACGTAAGGAATTGTCGAGATCAGCCGGGGCCGGGGCCATACGGCTTGTAAGACTTCTCCTCGATGAGCCGGGAGCCGAGCTGCAGGTTGATCCGTTTCTTGATGGCGGCCCGCTCGTCGTTGGAGACGTAGACGGCACGGGCGAGCTCGATGAATTCGCGATCGAATGTCTGCTTGGCTTCCTTGTCGCGGATGAGATCCTCGACGTCCCAGAGCCTCTCGTTTACTGCCTGGAGCGCACGCTCGTCGTGCGCGACGTCGAAGGCCGCGCACCCTGAGTCACGCCAGGTCTTCTCGAGGAGCTCGAGCTCGAGACGCACGTTCGCCACCTTCGGTCCGTCCGTGATTCTGACGACCTTGATGCGCAGGATGGTGATCTTGTCGAGCAACTCGCCGGGGGAGACCGGTACCAGTATGTCTTTCATCTCGGGGGCTTTCATGTCCGCCATCGTAACAACTCGTCGAGTTTCGCGGTAACTTGCTCCACGGTGATGAGATCCATGACACCCCGCTGCTCGATCTTTTCCGTCCATGGCAGTTTCTCGGGCGTGCTCCACCGGTAACGGCGCGCCGCTTGCGCGTAAGCATCCACGCACCACAACCGTGACAGGTAAGGACCGCTGCGCGCGGGATTCGTGGCGGCGTAGAGCCCCACCACGGGAGTTCCTACCATCGTTGCCATGTGGGCCGGCCCCGAGTCAGGCGTAAGCAAGGCTGTTGCGCGTCCCAGCAGCGCGAGCAATTCCGGCAGGGTGTCGCGGCCGATCTGGTTGATGAGCGTCGTGTTGGCCGCCTTTTCAATAGCCGCGCCGGTCTCGACCTCCAGGGGGCTCGGGCCGCCGCAGAGAATCACACGCATGTGATATTTGCGCGCCGCGTAGTCGGCGACGGCGGCGTACCGCTCGGGGCGCCAGTTGCGCAACACGTGACTCGAGCAAGGACTGATGACCAACGTAGGCTGCGCGTCGGGAATCAGGTTCTCGGCATACGCACGCGCGTTCTCGGGTAGCGGGACATTCCACTCCACCAGACGGTCCTTGATACCGAGCGCCGCCGGGAAGCCGAAAAAGCTGTCGAGCACGTGCTCGCGGGAGCGCGGTGCAATGCGCTCGTTCGTGAACAGCCACTGCAGCTCACGGGCCCGCGCCCGGTCGAAACCCACTTTGATCCCGGCCTTCACGCTGCGAGCCAGGAGGCTCGCGCGCAAAGAGAGTTGCATATGAAGTAGGACATCGAACTGCCGGCCGCGGAGCTGTCCCCGCAGAGCGTGACGTGCTCCGAAGCCGGAGCGCTTGTCCACGGTGATAAACTCCACGCCGTCGATGAGACTCATGAGACGCGCTTCGGCTTTCCCAATGATCCACGTCAGTTCGGTGGCCGGCCACGCACGTTGCAGCGTGCGGATGATCGGCACGACGTGGCAGGTATCGCCCAGGGCCGACAGTCTCAGGATGCAGACACTGCGCGGCGGTTGGGCGAGAGGCAACGACGACATGATTCGGGAGATGGCTCGATGAGCGGACGTTGGCCGCTCGGTTCGGAGGTCAAGCACGGCACGCTTACCGGCGGCGCCATGCTATACGACGCCTCACGTGTGAACAATTTTGCCCCCGCCTGGTTCGACCCGAGCTACTGGAAGTCCCGTGGCGAGCTCGAAGGGAGCGCCGCCGGCGGCCGCGGCCAAACGCATTTCTTCAGGACCGCCGGCAAAAACCTCGTGCTGCGCCACTACCGGCGCGGCGGCCTCATAGCCCACATCTCAGCCGACAAGTATTTCTGGCGCGGCGCGGACAACACCCGCCCGTTCACGGAATGGCAGCTCACGTATCGCCTGCACCGCGCGGGCCTGCCCGTACCGGCGCCAATTGCCGCGCGTTATATGCACGACGGGCTCACCTACACCGGCGATCTCATCACGGAGCGGCTGCCTACAGTGGGCTCCCTCGCCGAGTGTCTGCGCAAAGGCGCCCTCTCCATCATGACGTGGATATTGATCGGACGCGTTGTGCGCCGCTTCCACGATCTCGGCGTCTGTCACGCCGACCTGAACAGCCACAACATCCTGCTCAGCGAGGAGACCGTTTACCTGATCGATTTCGACCGCTGCGAGCTGCGCAAGGAAGGACTGTGGCGCGACGAGAATCTCGTGCGTTTGCGTCGCTCGCTCGAGAAGGTGACCTACAGTTTGCCGCGCGATCGCTTTGGAGAAGCGGACTGGCACGGACTGCTCGACGGCTATCGGCAGTACTCCGGCGAACAGCCGCTCACCCAGAGCGACTGAGCGGCCGCTTTGCGATACCTCTACAGCCTCCTCACCTACGTCGCCGCACCGCTGTTCTCGGTGGTGCTGTTGCTTCGCGGTCTGCGCGACCGCAGCTACTGGCAGAACTTCAGCCAACGTTTCGGCTACGGACCGCCGGCAGCGCCCGCCCCCATCTGGGTCCACGCGGTGTCCGTTGGCGAAGTGCAGGCGAGTGCCGCGCTCGTCAACAGCTTGCGCGAACGCTATCCGGAAATCCCCATCGTCGTCACCACCTTTACACCCACCGGCGCAGGCCGCGCCCGCGCGGTCTTCAAAGATCGGGCGGAAGTCCGCTATCTCCCGTTCGATCTACCGGGCGCCGTCCAGCGCTTCTTCGCGCGCGTGAAACCGCGAATCGCTGTTATCTTCGAGACCGAGCTGTGGCCCAACCTGTATCACGAGTGTGGCCGCCGCCGCATACCGCTCGTGTTGGCCAGTGCCCGGCTCTCACCTCGCTCGGTCGGGCGTTACCAACGATTGGGCTCGCTTTTCAGGGAGACACTCGCGCAAGGGGTGGTCGTTGCCGCCCAAGGCGAAGCGGACGCGAACCGCTTCCGCGCTCTCGGCTCCGACCCCGGCAACACCCACGTGACCGGCAATCTGAAGTTCGATTTCTCGGTCCCCGAGGATATCGCCGAGCGCGGCCACAGCCTGCGCGCCTACTACGCGCCGGGACGGCCCGTCTGGGTGGCCGGCAGCACTCACGGTGGCGGGGAGGAGGAAGCCCTGATAGATGCGCAGAAGATCGTGCGCAGCCGCTACCCGCGAGCCATGCTCGTGATGGCACCCCGCCATCCCAACCGCTTCGGTGAAGTGGCTGCGCAACTGGTGAGCCGTGGTGTCCGGTTCGTGCGCCGCTCACAGACCCCGGTCGCCGGCGCGCTGGAAGAGGCCGACGTCCTGTTGCTCGACACGCTCGGTGAATTGCTGGACTTCTATGCCGCGGCCGATGTTGCCTTCGTCGGCGGCAGCCTCGTTCCGATCGGCGGCCACAACCTGCTCGAGCCCGCAGCGCTGGGTCTGCCTATCCTGGCGGGCCCGAACAACTCCAACAGCGCGGACGCGGCGCGCCAGCTCGTCGCCAACGGTGCGGCGCAGATCGTGCAGGGTTCACAGGATCTCGGGGAGAAGGTCGCAACGCTCTTCGGCGAGCCCGACACCCGCGCCCGGATGGGGGCTGCCGGCCGCGTATTTGTCGAAGCCAACAAGGGCGCGCTCACCAAGTTACTGGGCCTGATCGTCCCGCTGATCGAGCAGTAAACGCGCGGGAGCCTGTCTGGCTACGGATTGCGCGGCGTGCGACCCGGCGGTTGCGGCGTATTCGGCGGCGGCAGGACCGACTGCGGCGAGACCGGTGTAGTTATGTTGGCCGGAGGCAGCTTCGGCGTCAGACTCTCCGGGGTTTCGACCCGCGGGGATGTCGGGGCCGGCACACCCAACCAACCGTTGATCTGCTCGAGTTGGGGCCGATCGAGATTCCCCGCCGCCAGCCGCAGCTGAATGATGCTCACAATGAAATCGTAACGGCTGCCCGAATAATCCGTCGTCGCTTGCACGAGCGTGCGACGCGCATTCAACACGTCGACTGCGGTACGAGTGCCGACCTCGTAGCCGGCTTCGGTTGCCTTCAACGCCGTATCACTCGACTCGAGCGCCTGTCGCAAAGCTTGCACGCGCGCAATCCCACTAATGACACCGAGGTAAGCGTCGCGGGCCTGCCGCTCCGTGGCGCGGGAGGTCTGGACCATCTGTTCCTTCGCAGCGATCCACAGATACTCACTCTGGCGGACTTTTGATTGCGTCGCGCCTCCGCTGAAAATTGGCACACTGACCTGCAGCGAGATCTGGCGATCGTTGATCTTGTTTCCGTAACCATCCAACGTCTGCCCTTCGAACGAATAGGGACCGCTCTGAGCGGTGTAAGTGCGGCCCGCCACGATTTCGACGGTGGGCAGATGGCCGCCAAAAGCCGCTTTCACATTGTCGCGAGCGACATCGGCGTTGAGACGGGCGGCAACCAGCGTAGCGTTCTGATCCAGCGAAATGTTGACCCACTGGGTCTCATCCGCGGGCTCCGGCATGTTGAGAGGCATGTCCGCACCGGGCTTCGTGAGCGCGTCGTACTTCTGACCGGTGATCTCCTCGAGTTGGTCTTCCGCGGTCGCCAAGGTCCGCTTGGCCGCGATCACGGCTGCGGACGCCGTATCGCGGGCCGCTTTCGCTTCCTGCACGTCCGTGATCGCGATCAGACCTACGTCGTACCGCTTGTCCGCCTGATCCAGTTGGCGGGCGATAGCCTCGAGCGAGGCTTGCTGCGCCTGCAGATTGTCCAGGGCGGACAACACGTTGAAGTAGGCCTGGCAGACCCGCAGGATGAGATTCTGCTCGGCGGCGGCGTAAGTAGCCTCCGCTTGCGCCACCTGGCTGCTGGCCGCCTTCAGCGTCATCCAGTTCGTCCACGAGAAGACGTTCTGGCGGAGATTGAGTCCCCACTGCCTCTGGGTGTCACCCGCGCTGTACTGAAACGGCACGATGACGAGATTGGGAGGCACTCCAAACGGCTGATCCTGGAACCCGGAGGAGTGATCCCGTGTGTAGGCCGCGGTGCCCGTGACCTGCGGCAGCAGGGCCGCCAGGGCCTGCGGACGCGACTCCCGCGAGGCGAGCCGGTTCGCATCCGCCGCCCGGATCTGCGGATCGTTATGCAGGGCGTCCTCGAAAACCCCCACGAGGTCCTTGGCACTGGCCCCACCGGCGCCAGCCACGGCGAGCAGCAACCCCACAAACACCGCGCCTGCGCGCCGCACCTGCTTCCTACCCGTCATTTTATTCCCTTCGAATTCAGTACGTTGGCGAGGAGCCTGTGTGAGCAATGCTCGCCTACTGCGGCCGCCCCCCAGCGGCATCTTTCGGCGATCGTTACCCTTACATAGAACCCCGCTATGCTCGGGTAACGATCGCCGAAACCTGCTCGCTGGGGGTCGCCCTCGCTACGGCGATCATTACTCACACAGGCTCCTAGAACCTGAATTCCGGCAGCCGGCGCGCATTCACCAGCGGATCGATGACCGTCTCGAACAGACTTTCGGACGTCCAGCTATTTTCTCCCGTACGTCGGATGAGGCGGGCCTCCATCACCGGGGGCTCACCCACCACGACGAACAGGCGGCCGCCAATCTCGAGCTGCCGCTCGAAGCGCTCGTCGTACACGGGAAGCGAGCCGGTAATCGCGATCGCACCATAATGGGACCCGGTGTCGAGCTGCAGGGCATCGGCGGTCACCACCTCGATGTCACGCAGGCCTAAGGAGTCCAGATTCCGGCGCGCCATCTCGGCGAGCGCGGGGAATATCTCCACCGAACGGACACGCGCGGCCGCCGTGCGGAGGCACGCAGTGATAAACCCCGATCCGGCCCCAATTTCCAGCACGTGCTCGGAACCCTTCAAATCCAGTGCCTGGAGCAAGCGTCCGACAACGCTCGGGCGCAACATGTGCTGATCATGCGGGAGGGGAACCTCGCTATCGGCGTATGCGCGGAAGCGTTGCTGCTCCGGCGTAAACTGGTCGCGGGGAACCTTTCGCAGGATCTGCAGCACGCGCTCGTCTAGTACATCCCAGGCGCGTACTTGCTGCTCGATCATCTGTTCGCGGACATCGGCGGTCAGCATCGTCATGAGCTCCGATTGGACTTATTGCAAAGCGTTGGTAACGCCCGAGACGTTAAGGGTTTTCGCCCCACCTGCCAAGCAGCCTTGCGACCAGATATGGTCAAATGCAGGCAGAGCGACGCGCAAGGTCAGTTATGCTGTGGGGGCTTCGCGTCCGAGACAACAAAATGAATTAGAGTGGTCTCGGCTTTACGCCCATAGAGCAGGTTCAAGAATTTAGATGTCGATCGTCGGGCTGTTGTGCCTTCTCTGCGCTCTCGTTGCTACGCTGCTTCTGGCGCTCTATTGGCTGCAGCGTCGCGAGTTGGAGAGCGTGGGTGAGCTTTCGCAGCAATTACAGCGAATTGCCCACGGCGGGCGACTCGAGGGACGGGTCGACCTGCAGACCGACAGAGCGGAGGTCTCGGCGTTGGTTACCGCTGTCAACCACCTGTTGACACGTGCGGCGACACCGAACGAGCGCGACGGCGCGCGCACTTCCCCGAAGATGTTTGCCGATCTCGGTGATCGCATCCACGAGGCGGTGCTGGTGCACGGCGACGTCATTCTGTATGCCAACCGTCAATTCGCGAGCTTCGTCGGTGTCGATCGCATCGATCTCGTGGGCCGGCGCCTCTGGGATCTCGTACCGCCGGAATACTCCGAGCTCGTGAACGAGAACATCCGCAAGCGCCTGGCGGGCCAGGAAAGCGCGGAACGCTATGAAATCGACATGATCGGCCTGCAGGGCCAGGTGAGCCGCCTGGAGATCACCTCGGGGCTCGTCGACTATGAGGGCACCAACGCCCTGTTGATCACCGGTGTGGAGATCATTCCAACACAAACGGTGCGCCAGCTGCGCCTGGAGACGGGCAACGAGCCCGGAGAACCCATGGGCCAGGCTTCTGCGCACCTGCTGGCACTCAACTCCCTTGCCGAGGCAATCATCACGACGGATGCCGCGGGCCTGATTACCTACATGAACCCTGCGGCCGAGCGCCTCTCGGGAGGCGTCGCCGCGCAGGTTGCCGGCAAGCCGCTGGAGGAAGTCGTAGGTCTCGTCGACGAGACCGACCGGCGGCTGTTGTCGGATCCGGTGAAACAGGCGCTCACCAGCGGCGCGCCCGTGAACCTCAGCCGCCGTGCGCTACTGGTGTCGCGCTCGAATGGCACCGAGCGCTCCATCGAGCTGTCGGCTTCACCGGTGCGCAACGAGGCCGCCGAGCTCATCGGCTCCGTGGTGTTGCTCCACGATGTAACCGAGCTGCGCGGCCTGGCGCGCCAGATGTCCTACCAGGCGACCCACGACGCGCTCACGGGACTCGTCAACCGCCGCGAGTTCGAGCGGCGCCTCGAAGAGGCGATCGAGAGCGGCCACCGGGGCGATGGCCAACACGTGTTGTGTTATCTCGACCTCGACCGCTTCAAGGTCGTGAACGACACCAGCGGCCACCTGGCCGGCGACAGCATGTTGCGTGAGGTTGCCAAGGTCCTGCGCGATGCGGTGCGCGACAGCGACACCGTCGGCCGCCTCGGGGGCGACGAGTTCGGCATGCTGCTCATGGGCTGTCCGCTCGAGAAGGCCCGCCAGATCGCGGACGATGTCTGCCGCGCCGTCGGCGACTACCGCTTCGTCTGGAAGGACAAGATTTTCAACATCGGCGTCTCCATCGGCCTCGTCGAGATCTCGCGCGAAAGCGGTGCTCTCGAGGAGCTGCTCGCCGCCGCGGATTCCGCTTGCTATGTCGCGAAGAAACAGGGTTCCGGCCGCGTCGTCGTTTATTCGGCGCGCGACGAGGCGCTCGCCCGTCACACCGGCGAGATTCAATGGCTCCAGCGGTTGCAGAGCGCGCTCAAGGACAACCGCTTCCAGCTCTACCACCAGCCCATCGTCCCGGCCTACGGCCAGGATGGGGGGGGACCTGCGATGGAGGTCCTCGTCCGGTTGCAAGACGAGGCCGGACACGAGGTACCGCCATCTGAATTCGTGAAAGCGGCGGAGCGCTACCGGCTCATGTCGCTCGTCGACCGTTGGGTCGTGCAGACGACGCTCGCGGCGCTCGGTCGCGGCGCGATTCCGGTGCCGTCGAACCGCAGCGTCGCCATCAACGTCTCGGGCCAGACGCTCGGCGACACCCAGTTCCTCGAGTTCGTCGTCGAGTGCCTCGACAGCACAGGCGTGAATCCAACCCAGGTCTGCTTCGAGATCACCGAGAGCGCCGTGGTGGCGAATCTCGATCATGCGCGGCGCTTCGTCGGGGTGTTGCATGGCATGGGTTGCCAGTTCGCGCTCGACGATTTCGGCTCCGGCGTGGGCTCGTTCTCGAACCTGAAGAACCTGCCGATGGATTACCTGAAGATCGACGGCTCGTTCATGCGCAACCTGGACCGCGATTCGGTCAACCAGGCGATGGTCACCGCGATGATCAAGCTCGCGCGCACTCTCAACTTCAAGGTGATTGCCGAGCAGGTCGAGGACATTGCCACCCTCGACACCGCGCGCCGCATGGGCGTGGACTACGTGCAGGGATTCGCCGTAGGCAGACCGCAGCTTTTGTCATTGGCTGCGTAGGCCATAGAAGAGCCGGTACGCGGGCAAAAACCGTGCTTTTTGCCCGCCGCGGACAGCAGCGCTGGCGCCAATTCTGCTGAAACGCTGCCCCAATTGGGGCGCAGGCGACTTTGCTCGGCCCGTCCTGCGCCTCGGCCCTTCAGGCCCGCCAAGCGCCGAGCCGCTTGGCGTCCAAAATCGCTCCCGGCGATTTTGTCAGCCCATTAACTAGCGCGCTTTAGCGTGTACTCGGCTCCGCAATAGGGGCACTTGGCCCAGCCGGTCGCCTCGATCGGCAGGTAGACCCGCGGGTGGGAATTCCACAGGTACATCTGGGGCATGGGGCAGGAGAGCGGCAGATCCTCGGCCGTGACGTCGTACTGATTCTGGGCGTTGGGCTGAATGAGCGGCTTAGGTTGCGCGGCCATGAGAGAGCTTTCTGCGTCGGTTGGGACGCTGAATTATACGCCCATCGCTTCATTCCATACCCGCGTCACCGCGGCGCGCTCGGCGACGAAGGCTGTCGCGGGGAGGATCGGCTCGGCGCCCTCGAGCGAAAGATGGTGCGTGCGGCTGCGATAAATGCGGTAGGCGCCCGTGAGGAGATCGACGGTCGCCTGCGGCACAAGGTCGGCCGAAGCCACGGACTCGAGCTGCCGGATGGTGTCGGAGAACAGCGCGACGGGCGGGTAGTCCTTGGCCCAACGTAGCGCCCAGTACTGCGCCAGAAACTCGATATCGGCCACTCCGCCCGCGTCCTGCTTGATGTCGAAGCGAGCGGAGTTCCCCTTGGAGAGCTCTTTGCGCATCCGCTCGCGCATGCTGCGGACTTCAGCCTGCAACGTATCGCGTCGGACGTGGTCGGCCAGGACCTCCAGCCGGATGGCTTCGAAATCGGAGCGCAATTTCGTCGCGCCCCCGACAGCCCGGGCGTGCAGGAGCGCCTGGTGCTCCCAGGTCCACGCCTCGCGCCGCTGGTACTCCGCGAACGCATCGATGCTCGTTACCAGCAGGCCGCCTTTGCCACTCGGGCGCAGACGCACGTCGACTTCGTAGAGGCGCCCAGCAGAAGAATGCATCGTCAGCAGGTGCACGATCCGCTGCGCGAGCCGGACAAAGAACAACTGGTTATCGATGGGTCGCGGCCCGTTCGTCTCCTGGCGCTCCCCGCGCGAGTCGTGGAGGAATACGAGATCGAGATCGGACGAATAGCCGAGCTCCATGCCCCCGAGCTTGCCGTACCCGACCACGCAGATGCTCACGGGCCTGCGCTCCGAGCCTTCGCCACACATCGGCAAGCCAAACTGGGTGCCGATCTGGCGCCAGCCGAGCTCGACCGCGTGCTCGACAATGATTTCGGCGATCTCGGTGAGCCGGTCGCTCACCCGCATGACGGGCAGGCGACCGGTCAGGTCCGCTACCGCCACGCGGAAGATTGCGGCGCGTTGGAACTGGCGCAGAGTCTCGACCTGGCGCTCCGGATCCTCGTCGTGCAACTGCTCGAGCCGCGAGCGAACTTCGGCCTCGAGATTGGCGCGACTGGGCAACTCCGCGAGCAAGCGCTCGTCGATGAGCTCGTCCAGCAACAGCGGATGCGCGGCAATCTGCCGTGTCAGAAAATCCCCGTGACCGCAGATTTCGACGAGCCGCCCGCGGGCGGTGGCGTTCTCCTGCAGCAGCGCAAAGTAAGCCGAGCGCTGCCCGATCGCCTCGATGATACTCAACAGCCGCCGCAACACCTGTAGCTGTGCTTCCGCGTTCGTCACGCTCAGCGCCAGGATGGCCCGCGTGCTATCTGCGCTAGGCGCGTCGCCCGCGTTTGCGGCGCCCAGTCGCGCAACGTCGGCCAACAGCGGTGGCAGCAAGCCCTGCAAGCGCTTCCGCCCCGGCTCGTCGAGCTTGCGGACCAGGGGCGACGCGCGCAATTCCAACAACAAACGGGTCGCCTCGGCGCTGTCCAGAAACCCGGCGCGCGCCAACGACTCCGCCAGGACCTCGGTCTCCGCCTGGGTATCCCAGAAGCGTCCCAGGTCGATCTTCACGGCGTCGCCGGCGGGCCCGACACCTCCAAACACGACGAGCCGGAACTGCCGGCTCACCCTGTCACGATGCCGGTTCAATTCGACGAGCAGCGCCGCCCAGTCCGGCGCACCCATTGCCATGGCGATGCGCTCGCGAGCTAGCGCATCGGCCGGGAGCCGGTGAACCTGGGCGTCGGCCAACATCTGCAGCCGATTCTCCAAGCGGCGCAGGAATACGTACGCGGCGCGCAGGTCCGCAACCGCATCGGCCGGCAGCAGTTTGCCGGCCCCCAGCAACTCCAGCGCCTGCAACAAGGAAGTGGTCTGCAGGCGCCGATCCTGCCCGCCGCGAATGAGCTGGAACGCCTGCACCACGAACTCGATTTCGCGAATTCCGCCGGGACCCAACTTGACGTGGTCCACGAGCTCGCGCCGCTCCACTTCGCGCTCGATCAGAACCTTCATCTCGCGCAGGCTTTCGAACACGCCATAATCGAGATAACGGCGGTAAACGAAGGGGCGCACGGCCGCGGCATACAGCTCCGCGTAAGCCTCCCGACCGGTGACCGCCCTGGCCTTCACGTACGCATAGCGCTCCCAGTCGCGGCCGTGCCGCGGCAGGTAGTCCTCGAATGACGCGAAACTGGCCACCAGCGGACCGCTATCTCCAAAGGGCCGCAGCCGCATATCAACACGCAACACCGACCCCTCGTGAGTCGGTGCTTCCAGCAGGCGGATGACACCCTGCCCCAACCTGGTGAAAAATTCCTCGTTCGCGATGCCGCGCGCACCGTCCGTTTCACCATGCTCGGGGAACAGGAAGACCAGGTCGACGTCCGATGAGAAATTGAGCTCTCCGCCCCCCAACTTGCCCATGCCGAGCACGACCAACGGCTGAGACACACCGTCGGCCGAGCGCGGCTCGCCGTAGCGGGCAACGAGCGCACGTCGTGCGTGTTGCACGGCTACGTCGATCGCCGCATCGGCGAATGCAGACAAGTCGCTCAGGGTTTCCGCAAGGTCCGCCCAGCCGGCGAGATCGCGCCAGGCGATGCGAACGATCTCGCGGCGTCGCCAGCGGCGTAATGCCGAGAGCACCTCGGCATCTGACAGGTCGGAGTCTGGCTGCCCCGCGTCGCGCCGCTGGCGCTTCTCGGGACTTCCTCCGCTGCGCCCCGGTCGCGGCACCGGCACAGGAGTGGCGAAACCCTGCGCGAGCAGATCCGCCAGCAGCGTCGTATCGGTGGCACACAGCTGAGCGACGAAGTCGCTTCCCGCAAAAACGCGCGGGAGCGAGTCCCGCACCTCGGCTGGCGCATTCGCCAAGGTGCCGGCCGCTGTTTCATTCGCCTGCAGCGCCTCCAGTGCACGCCGCACCAGCGCCGTCAGCTCATCGCTCGCAATCAATTCCAGACATTGCCACCGAGATCGTGGAACACCGAATTATCGAGACGACGGCTGAGGCCTTTGAAGCGCGAGGAAGCGGCGTAAACCTGCGCTCCATCGGAGGCGTCGATGGAGGCGGTATCGCCTTCGATCTGACTGTTGTCGATATGAACGTTGGCGCGGCGCGCGGAAACACCCACGCCTTTCGCCGTGATGTGACTGTTTGTAATGTGGATCTCGCAGCCATCCTCGGCCGCTACCGCATCGCCGTCGAATTCGAGATTGCGGTTGTCGATCTGCAGGAGGCGCGAGCCCTGGCAGACGATGGGCTCATGACGGCGCTCAACCGCGCTGGTAGCGGTGGAGCGCTCACGATCGCCGCGCGCCGGGGCGGGCGTTTTCGTCGCCACCTTGATCGCATAGCCCGGGCCCGACTCCAGGGTCCGTCCACCGGGAGTCACCGAGGCGACATCACTGTTGGGATTCGGTGCCTGCGCCGACGGTGCAGGGTCGGGATGGAAGCCCGTCCTGGGCACGTCGGCGCCGGCGGAATCCGGCCCCGTGGTCGCACCACCCTGGGGGCCTGCAGCCCCGTCTGCAGCGCTGTGGGTCGATGCGGTGGCCGTCGGCGTGTTCAAGGTGGATTCAGGCGCAGGCTGCGTTGCCGGCGCGCTCGTCGCCGGCGCGGGAGTTCCCGATGGTGCCGGGCCGGCCGGCTCGCTCAGTCCCGGCGGATCGCCGATGACCTGGTCGGCGCGGATCATGCGCAGCTCACCCGTGTCCTTCACGCGTACGGTGAACGTGCTGGTCTGCGGATCCGAGGCCACAACCTCCAGGCGGCTGTTGCGCTCGAGCGCTCCCCGAGCCCAGCTCATCTGGTCATCACCACCCCCAAGCCCGAGCTTGCCGCAGGCGGTCAGCCCCAACAGGGTCACGCCCGCCAGGCCGAGCAGAGCCAGCGACGTGCGCCGCGGCGAACGCCGGTATGTAACATAAGCCGCCATCGCGATTCTCCTCGAGAGCTTGCCTACAAAATAACCCTCGCCGCGCATGAAGAGAAGTCGCGTTGCCTTTTGGCGTCAATTGCCCAGGAGCACCGCCAGGCGTTTGGCCGTAAACACGTTTTTGGCGGTGTCGTAGCTGCCGGCCGCGGCGACGATCTCGACGGTCGCCGGCATGTTGCTGGTCATGCTCATCGTCCCGCTGGCCGTCCCGGCGAGATCCGCCGCGAGTTGGGTTACGAATGCGGCGAACGTATTGAAGTTCTCCACTTTGAATTTGCCCGCATGGGCGATCGTGAACACATCACCAGTCGCGGTGCTGGGGACGACACTCGTAGGCGTCGCGAGCTTCGTCAGATCGAGCAATTCGGGTCCGATCTTGATGACGTGCACGGCGCCGACATTCGCGAGGTCCAGTTGCAGCGAGGTGCTCGTCGCCATCAGTCCCGTAAAAGCGGTCGCGGAGCCCCCCTGCCCGAAATTCACGACCAGGTCCGCCGTCACGGCGGCGAAATTCTCCAGGGACTCCGCCGTGAAATCCGGTGGCGCCATGCCGAACGGGCTGACGAACCCGAAGGCGCGGGCCGGGGCATTCATGGACAGGCCCGTCTGCGCCAGGGCGCCGGTGTTCACGGTGTAGGCCGTCGGCGTGGCGTCCATCGCCGTACTCTTCCCGGTGCCGGCGAACGTGAACGCCTTCGGGGACAGGCCGTCGAGGGACTGCAGATTGACGGTGAGGTTTCCTGTCGCCATCGCGGTGACGGTGCCCGTCAGCGCCGTGATGTCCAACTGGACCGCCCCTGCCGTCGCATCCAACATGACCGCGCCGTTGGCTCCCTGGCTCGCCATGCCGAACGCATCGATGTGCTGACCCACCGAAATGTTGGCCGCCGTGAACGCTCCCATCTGGCCTTCTTCGGTCACGACGGTATTCGCGCCGACGGTGACCATCGCGTCCTTGGGCTCGAAGTCGAAGTCGCCGTCCGGTCGCGTCCAGGTGGCGCTGCGCACGGTCAGAGTGTTCTGGCTACGGGCAATCACGGTGCCGGAGATCTTGTCGTGGCCGGGATTGTGCAGGCTCGTGCCCGCCAGGATGTTGGTCGCGGTGAACACCGGCTGCGCACCCGTCTGCAACGAGCCGAAGGCCGCGACCATCGTGTTGGCAGGTAGGGCCGCGAGTGCGGTGAGACCTGCTGTGCCTACCAGGGCCACGCCGTTCACCTGGTAGGTCGTCGTGGCGGTCACTTGCGCCGTGACCTGTCCGGCGGTCGCCGCCTGCACGGTGAACGGCTGCACGTTGAGAACGAAGTCGTTCATCGCAGCGTTGACCATCGCAAGTTGGCCGCGGACCCTGACCTGCTTGGTGTCGGACGGTACGACCGTAGCGACCAACGTCGGTGCCACCTGCACGGTCTTCGCGGTGAGGCTCACCATGTTCGAGGCCGCGAGATTGAAATCCAACGCCAGCCGCCCCGTGTTACCCGGGGTAATGATGAGCTGGTTGGTGTTGTCGAGCTTGACCGACACGACGAGGGTGCCGGTGAGCGCGGCGCCGGTGGCATCCACCGGGGAGAGGATTACGGGGTTGCCGTTGCCGTCGTCGGCGGTGATCTGCGCCTTGGCGAAGTCGAGTGTGAGTTGCGCACTCACGTAGTCCGCCGCCGGCACCTGCCCGGCACTCAAAACCTCGGTGAGATTGACGAGCTTGGTGAAGTCGACCTGCGTGGCGGCGGGCAGTGTCTCCACGGAAGCGCCACTGGCCGTCTGCAGCTGCAGGGAGCTCAACGTAACGATGTAGCTGAGGAAATCGCCGGCCGCGTCCGTCATCGTCACCATGCTGGTGCCCATGCCGGTCGCACCACTGCCACCGGTGGTGGCGGTTCCTTTGGTACCGCCCATCAGATTCCCGCCACCACCACCGCCACAAGCAACAGTCAACAGGGCGATGCAACAGCCGAGGGCGGCCGAGCGGGCGCGCTGCGGCCAACGAAACGATGACTTGAGCATGGAGAGATCCTCGCGACGACGTTTGCGCGAGCGACCGTACGTTCGGATGCAGCGTTCCCGCAACGCGTCGGGACTGACAGACAGGCGCGTCGTGTTACGACGACGTTACGCTTTCGGCAGCAGACGTATCCTGATGTTGCATCGCGTTACCGATGTAACTGAACGCTGCCTGAATGAGCTCCCGGTCATCCACCGCCGTCCGGCCACCGCGCCGAGCACCGCTTGTCACGTGTTGTTGTAAATTCCGGTTAATGAAAGGCAAGCGCCGTTACCTACGCGGCCCGGGCGAATTACCACAAATCAAAAAAAAGCCCCGCTTTTCGCGGGGCTTGAGGTGTTGCGCGGAATAGGGGGTCTTGTTCCGCGTCTTTCGAAGCTCGCGTCATGCAGGGCGCACGACATGAACTTCTAAACCGATGTCGAAAGAGTACCGATTGTTTATGACAGATTCGATACCTCTTTCGAGAGGTGTCGGAAGCGCCCGTCAGGCGACACTTCCGACTGAGCCTCAATTACATGTCCATTCCGCCCATGCCTCCCGGAGGCATGCCGCCACCGTGGCTGTGCTCTTCATCCTTCGGAGCTTCCGCGATCATGACTTCCGTCGTGAGCAACAGACCCGACACCGAAGCCGCGTTCTGCAGCGCAAGACGGGTGACCTTGGTCGGATCCAGGATGCCCTGGTCGATCAGGTCGCCGAAGTCGCCCGTGGCGGCGTTGTAGCCGAACGAGCCCTTGCCTTCCTTCACGCGGTTGAGAATGACAGCGGCATCCTCGCCGGCGTTCTCGACGATCTGACGCAGCGGCTCTTCGATCGCGCGGGCCAGGATCTTCACACCAACGGCCTGGTCCTCATTCTTCGTCTCGAGCTTGTCGAGCGCCTTCTGGACGCGGACCAGAGCGACACCGCCGCCCGGCACCACGCCTTCCTCGACGGCCGCACGGGTCGCGTGCAGGGCATCCTCGACGCGCGCCTTCTTTTCCTTCATCTCAACTTCGGTAGCCGCACCGACCTTGATCACGGCAACACCGCCGGAGAGCTTCGCAACACGCTCCTGCAGCTTTTCCTTGTCATAGTCGGAGGTCGCTTCCTCCGCCTGCTGGCGGATGGACTCGATGCGGGCCTTGATGTCGGACGCCTTGCCGGCGCCGTCGATGATCGTGGTGTTTTCCTTCTCCACGACAATCTTCTTCGCCTCGCCGAGATCGTTCAGCGTCGCCTTCTCGAGCGACAGACCGACTTCGTCGGAGATCACGGTGCCGCCGGTGAGGATCGCGATGTCCTGCAGCATGGCCTTACGGCGGTCGCCGAAGCCCGGCGCCTTGACCGCCGAAACCTTCAGGATGCCACGGATGTTGTTGACGACCAGGGTCGCCAGCGCCTCGCCCTCGAGGTCTTCCGCAATGACCAGCAACGGACGGCCGGCCTTCGCCACGCCCTCGAGCAGGGGCAGCATCTCGCGGATGTTCGAGATCTTCTTGTCACACAGCAGGATGACCGGCTTGTCGAGCTCGGACGTCTGGTTCTGCTGGTTGTTGATGAAGTACGGGGAGAGATAGCCGCGGTCGAACTGCATGCCCTCGACCACTTCCAGCTCGTTATCCAGGCCCGAGCCCTCTTCCACGGTGATCACGCCTTCCTTGCCGACCTTCTCCATCGCGTCGGCGATGGTCTTGCCGATCGACTCGTCGCTATTGGCGGAGATCGTGCCGACCTGGGCGATGTTCTTGGAGTCCTTGCAGGGCTTGGAGAGCTTCTTCAGCTCTTCGACGCAGGTAATGACGCCCTTGTCGATACCGCGCTTGACGTCCATCGGGTTACGGCCCGAGGAGACGGCCTTGAGGCCCTCGCGGATGATCGCCTGGGCGAGCACGGTGGCGGTGGTGGTGCCGTCGCCAGCCTCGTCGGAGGTGTTGGACGCGACTTCCTTGACCATCTGCGCGCCCATGTTCTCGAACTTGTCCTTGAGCTCCACTTCCTTCGCCACGGACACGCCGTCCTTGGTGATGGTGGGAGCGCCGAAGCTCTTCTCGAGCACGGCATTGCGGCCCTTGGGGCCGAGGGTCGCCTTAACGGCGTTGGCGAGGATGTTCACGCCCTTGAACATGCGGGCGCGAGCGTCGTCGCTGAAACGGACTTCTTTGGCTGCCATTGTCGTGATTCCTCGCTTACTTGCCTTCGATCACGGCCATGACGTCTTCTTCACGCATGACCACCAGCTCCTCACCGTCGACCTTCACTTCGGTGCCGCTGTATTTGCCGAACAGGATCTTGTCGCCGACCTTGACGTCGAGCTCACGGACTTTGCCGTCTTCGAGAATCTTGCCTTTGCCGACTGCGACGATCTTTCCCTGCACAGGCTTTTCAGCCGCGGTATCGGGAATGAGGATGCCGCCCGGGGAAGTACGCTCTTCCTCCAGACGTTTCACGATCACGCGGTCATGAAGAGGACGAATCTTCATGGGGAAGCTCCTTCAGAACTAATTGAGATGTTTTGGAATCGAATCGCACTAACGCCGGGCAGGGACTTATTAGCACTCTCCCGGTGTGGCTGCTAATGATAGGCAGCGACCTCCCGATTTCAAGCGGGGCGAACGATTATTTTTGCTTGTGCAGCGCACTCATCGGGCCTCCTTCCGGCGCGGGAGCTCCCGTCCGACCCTTGGGCGGGAACGGCTGAGCCCGAACCCGCGAGGCCATAAACCGTCAAAAATGCCGGTCAATCGAGGCAAAGGCCTGAGAAATGCCCCCTATACTTCCTTGACGCCAGGCCGCTGAAGCCGCCCATGCTTAAACATATTGTAGTTGGAATTTCGTTCACCGCCGCCCTCCTGGTGCTCGGGACCGGCGCGGTCCACGCCCAAGGGGCCTCCCTTACGACCGACGCGCCGGCGTCCTCTTCGTCGGCCGCAGGGCTGACCTCGAAGGGGGTGGCAGCCGTCCTCGGCCAGTCCAAGCCGAGCAACGTAGCCTCCGGAAGCGACGAATTCCTGCCTCCCGACGAGGCATTCCGCTTCAATGCCTTCCCGGACGGTCCGGATCGCGTGAAGCTCATCTGGCAGATCGCCGATGGTTACTACCTCTATCGCAGCCGGATCAAGGCCGCCACGACCGGCGACAAGGCCCAGCTCGGCGGGCTGGACCTGCCCAAGGGCGAGACCAAGACGGACGAGTACTTCGGCAAGCAGGAGATTTACCACCATCAGCTCGTGGTGGGAGTGCCTGTCGCGCGCGCCTCGGCCGCCGAGTTGCCGGTGCCGCTGAAAGTTACGTACCAGGGCTGTGCCCACGCCGGCCTCTGCTACCCGCCAATCACCAAGGAAATCACGGTAAATCTGCCAGCAGGCACCGCCGGCTCGCCCGGAGCGGCCGGCCAGGTCGGCAGTAGCGCAAGCGCCGGAGCCGCGGGTAACGCCGCGGCCATGGGCTCCGGTAGCGTCGCTGCCGACGTGACCCCGGCAAGCGCGGGCTCCGCTGGCGCCAGCGGCTTCGTCTCCGAGCAGGACCGCTTCGCCTCGCTCATCACCTCCGGCAACATTTTCCTGATGCTCGGCGGCTTCTTCCTCGCCGGACTGGTGCTGGCCTTCACTCCCTGCGTGCTGCCCATGGTTCCCATTCTTTCGGGGATCATTGCCGGCCAGGGCAAGAACGTCACCACCGGGCGCGCCTTCTCGCTCTCCCTGACCTACGTGTTGGGCATGTCCCTCACCTACACCATCGCGGGCGCGCTTTGCGCGGCCGCGGGCAAACAGGTACAGACGATCTTCCAGCAGCCGTGGATCCTGGTGTTGTTCGCGGCTCTGTTCGTCGCGCTCGCCTTGTCGATGTTCGGCTTGTTCACGATCCAGGTGCCGGCGTCCATCCAGACAAGGGTGGCCAGCGTCAGCAACAACCAGGCTGCGGGAACATTCGGCGGCGTCGCGGTGATGGGCGTCCTCTCGGCCCTCATTGTCACGACGTGTGTCGGACCGGCGCTCGTGGGCGCCCTCGTGGTGATCGGACAAACGGGACAGATCGTGCGAGGCGCGGCCGCGCTGTTTGCGATGAGCATCGGCATGGGCACTCCCCTTCTGATCGTCGGCGCCTCCGCCGGCAAACTCCTGCCAAAAGCCGGCGCGTGGATGGACACCGTGAAGAAGCTCTTCGGTGTCATGATGCTCGCGGTCGCTGCGTGGATGCTCGCACGCGTCGTGCCGGAGCGATTCTCACTGGTTCTTTGGGCGATCCCTGCGCTGATCTGCGCGTGGATCCTGTGGACGGAAACCCGCAAGCGCACGGCGGCCACCTGGGTCGCACGCGTCGCTGGCGCCGCCGCAGGCCTTTACGGTGTAGCCTTGATTGCGGGCTTCGCGCTCGGCAGCACCGATCCCTTGGCCCCCCTGACAGCGAGCGCCACCGCCAAGCAGCAGGAGCTGCCCTTCCGGACCATCAAGTCGGTAGCGGACCTGCAGCGGGAGATCTCGCAGGCCAAGTCCGAGGGACGCGCGGTGTTGGTCGACTTTTCGGCGAAGTGGTGCGTTTCCTGTAAGGAGATGGAGAAATACACCTTCACCGACGTCGCGGTGAAGACGGCTCTCAACAAGACGGTGCTGTTGCGAGCCGACGTGACCGACAATGACGCTGACGACCAGGCGTTGTTGAAACACATGGGCATCATCGGCCCTCCGACCATCGCGTTCTATGTCAACGGTGAGGAACGCGCCAACTATCGTGTCGTGGGCTTCATGAAGGCGCCTGACTTTGCCTCCCACACCCGGGAAGCCCTCGGCGGATGACGAAGCCCGAGGAAGCGCCGGGCATTGCGAAAGTCGCTGCTGCGATAGCCCTTCTGGCGGCCGCCGGATCGGCGGGTTTCATTGCCTACCGGGTGATGGGAGCCCACAACTCGCTCACACCCGTCCAGTACCCGGGAACGGCACGCACGCGCCCGCCCGCGGGGGAATCCGACGAATCCGCGCCGCCGAGTGCGAAGAAGATTCCCGGGCAATTGCCTGAGGTTTCCATGCCGGATACCGGCGGTGTAACGCACCAACTCTCGGAGTGGAAAGGCCGGCCGTTGATGGTGAATTTCTGGGCGACGTGGTGCGATCCGTGCCGCCGGGAGATCCCCCTGCTGAAGAGCCTGCGGCGCGAGCGCTCCGGCGAGTCCCTGGAGATCGTGGGTATCGCAGTGGACTTCCGCGATGCGGTCGTTCAATACGCAAAATCGATCGGCATTGATTATCCTGTACTCATCGGCGAAAAAGAGGGATTGGCGGCGATCGATGCGCTTGGCATGGAGACCGTCTTTCCGTTCACCGTATTCGCGGACAAGGAAGGGCGGATTCTCACGGTGAAGGTCGGCGAGCTGCACCGGGACGAGGCGAGTGTCATTCTGGACGCCCTCCGGGACGTCGATTCGGGGAAGACCGATCTGGTTGCCGCCCGGCAGCGGGTCTCGGCGAGGCTTGCGAATCTGGCGGCCACCCCGGCGCGGCAGAGCTCGGCGGGGAATGCCGGCCCCTAGGTCTTGCGGGCAAGCGAACCGCCACGTTCTTCGCAAATCGCATCAATAGGTATCGCAATCGACCCGAATTAGGTTACATTCGCGACCGTTTTACGGTCCGGAAAGTAATCCCTACATGGCTCGAGTGCTGTTGCTGAACGGCCCGAATCTGAACCTGCTCGGCAGCCGCGAACCCGGCATCTACGGTGTCGAGACGCTGGAGTCCATCGAGAAGCGCGCTGCCGAAGTGGCTCGCGAGGTCGGTCACGAGCTGAGCGCGTTTCAGAGCAATGCCGAGCACGAGCTGATCGATCAGATCCACCGCGCGCCGGCCGGAGGCTTCGGCTTCCTGATTTTCAATCCCGCGGCGTTCACCCACACGAGCGTGGCCCTGCGGGACGCCATCAGCGCGGTCCGCTTGCCATTCATTGAAGTCCACCTGTCGAACATCCACGCACGCGAGCCGTTCCGGCGGCATTCCTATTTCTCGGACATCGCGGTCGGCGTCATCGCCGGCTTCGGTGCCTTCGGCTACGAGCTGGCGGTGCGCGCTGCCGCGCGCCAGCTCGAGCACCCTCAGCGGTCCCCATGACCGCGTTAGAGCCTTGCCTCCAAGCAGGCAAAACCACGCTTTTGCCTGCGGCAAAACCGAAGCGACAGCCTGCGTCCGCTGACAAAATCGTTGGGAACGATTTTGGACGCCGAGCGGCTTTGCGCTCGGCGGGCCCGAAGGGCCGAGGCGCAGGACGCGCCGAGCAACGCGCCGCAGCCGTATTTCAGCCCTATTAATTAGATTCGGAGCATTCCCGGCATGGACATTCGAAAAATCAAAAAACTCATCGAGCTGCTGGAGGAGTCCGGCATAGCGGAGATCGAGATCAAGGAGGGTGAGGAGGCGGTGCGGATCAGCCGCATGCCGGCCGCGGGCAGCATGCCGAGCTACCCGCAATATGCCCAGGTAGCCGCGCTGCCGATGGCCATGAGCCCACAGCTCGAGGCGCCCGCCAAGGCGGCAGCTCCCGCAACCGAGGTCACCGTCAGCAAGCCGAAACCCAACGAGCACGTCATTACCGCCCCGATGGTCGGCACGTTCTACGCGTCGCCCTCCCCGGGTGCGAAGGCTTTCATCGAGATCGGGGACGAGATCAAGGTAGGCCAGGTTCTGTGCATCATCGAGGCAATGAAGATGATGAACCAGATCGAGTCCGACAAGGCCGGTAAGGTCACCTCCATCATGGCCCGGAACGGCGACCCCGTCGAATTCGGTCAGCCGCTCTTCGTAGTCGAATAAGCGCCTTGGCCATGCTGGAGAAGGTCGTTATCGCCAACCGCGGCGAGATCGCGCTGCGAATTCTGCGTGCCTGCCGCGAGTTGGGTATCAAAACGGTTGCCGTGCACTCCACGGCGGACTACAGCCTCAAGCACGTGTTGCTCGCGGACGAGTCCGTCTGCATCGGCCCGCCGCCCTCGCCGGCGAGCTATCTCAACATGCCGGCGATCATCAGCGCCGCGGAAGTCACGGACTCGGTGGCGATCCACCCGGGCTACGGGTTTCTGTCGGAGAACGCGGATTTCGCGGAGCGTGTTGAAAAGAGCGGCTTCACGTTCATCGGGCCCAGGGCGGAGACGATCCGCACCATGGGCGACAAAGTGTCGGCCATCAAGGTTATGAAGTCGCACGGGGTACCTTGCGTACCCGGCTCCGACGGACCTCTGGGCGAAGACACGGACGAGAACCTGCGTATCGCACGTGACATCGGCTACCCGGTCATCATCAAGGCGTCCGGCGGCGGCGGCGGTCGCGGCATGCGCGTCGTACACAGCGAAGCCGCGCTGTTGAATTCCATCGGCATCACGCGTGCGGAAGCACGCGCGGCGTTCGGAAACGACCAGGTCTATATGGAGAAGTTTCTCGAGCGCCCGCGCCACATCGAGTTCCAGGTTCTCGCCGACGGCCAGGGCAACGTGATCCATCTGGGCGAGCGCGATTGCTCCATGCAGCGACGGCACCAGAAAGTCATTGAGGAAGCGCCCGCGCCAGGCATCACCGCGCGCCAACGGCGCATCATGGGCGACCGCTGCATCGAGGCCTGCCGTGCGGTGGGGTACCGAAGCGCCGGCACGCTGGAATTCCTCTACCAGGATAACGAGTTTTACTTCATTGAGATGAACACTCGTATCCAGGTGGAGCATCCGGTCACGGAGCTCATCACGGGGATCGACCTCGTGAAAGCGCAGTTGTTGATCGCCAGCGGCGAACGGCTGCCGTACGTCCAGAGTGATGTGCAGATCCGCGGCCACGCCATCGAGTGTCGTATCAACGCGGAAGACGCGAAGACCTTCATGCCTTCGCCCGGTCCGATCCGCCTGTGGCACGCGCCCGGCGGCCCGGGAGTCCGTGTCGATAGCCACGTGTACTCGGGCTATAACGTGCCGCCCAACTATGACTCCCTCATAGGGAAGATCATTGCCCATGGCGACACCCGGGAAACCGCGATTGCCCGTATGAAGAACGCGCTCGCGGAAATGGTGATCGAGGGGATCCGCACCAACGTCGCGCTCCACCAGGAGATCTTCAACCACGCGGCCTTCCAGAAAGGCGGCACCGACATCCATTACCTGGAGCGCCGGTTGGGATTGCGTTAGGAGCCCGTCGGGCTCCGCCGCGTGACTGACCCCGGCTCGGAGGCTGATTCGAGTGACCTCTTTTGTCGAGCTTTCATTCGAGTTGGGACCGCTCGAGCCGGAAGCCGCGGAGGAGGCTTGCTTCGCCTGCGGAGCCAGCTCCGTGACATTCGTCGACTCGCGCGACGACCCGATTCTGGAGCCTCTGCCGGGGGAGTTCCGCCTGTGGCCGGCAACGCGGCTGCAGGCGTTGTTCAACGGTGAGGACGCCGACGGTCTGACGCGCGCGTTGAGCGAGGCGCTCGGGATAGCGCCATACGTCATACGCTCACGCGTTGTGCAGGACCGCGCCTGGGAGCGGGAGTGGCTCAAGGATTTCCACGCCATGCGCTTCGGCGAAAGGCTCTGGATCTGCCCGCACCACGAGCAGGTCGAGGATCCCAACGCCGTGGTCGTGAAAATGGACCCTGGACTTGCGTTCGGCACCGGCACGCACCCAACAACCGCGCTGTGCCTGGAGTGGCTGGACCGAGGTCCAGTGGCCGGCGCGCGGATCATCGACTATGGATGCGGGTCGGGCGTGCTGGCGGTGGCTGCAGCCCGACTGGGTGCCGTGGAGGCTCATTGTTTTGACATCGACCCCCAGGCACTCATTGCGACGCACGACAATGCGGAGGCCAATGCCGTGGGGAACCGCGTTCGCCTGCACAACTCGGCCGATTCGCTGCCAGGAGGCATCGATGTGCTGCTGTCCAATATCCTATCCGCGCCGCTGTGCGAGCTGGCCCCGCGGTTCGCTGACCTGGTGCGGCCGGACGGGGACTTGGTCCTGGCCGGGCTCTTGGAACAGGAGCTTTCCGACGTGACACGTGCTTACGACGCATGGTTTGATATACGCCCTTTCGGAGCACGCGAGGGTTGGGTGGGCCTTTGCGCACGGCGGCGTCGTTGAGAGCCTGACTGCGGAACATGTTTACCGTCTGCCCAAAATGCGCCTTGACTCTTGTCGTGACCGCGCAAGATCTGCGCGTCGCGCAAGGTTATGTTCGCTGCGGACGCTGCTCGAACGTCTTCAATGCGCTCGCGCGCCTCTCGGAAGACAGGAACGCGGCACCAGGAGCCACGGCTTCGCAAACTGCGCCGGCTCCTGTCTCGACGGGAGTCCATCCGCGACCTACATCGCCGGCATCGCAGGAACCTGCCGCTTCGCCCCCCACGCCTGCCCAGCCGAGCGCCACTCCTCCGCGCCCGCCGCAGCCAACGGCGTCTTATACCTACACACGACCGCCGGAGACGCCCGCTCCGAGACAACCGTCTTCGCCATCGTCGGCGCGGCCGACGACGCCAGCTCCACTCTCCGCACCACGCCCACCGCCGCCGACGGGCATTCTGTCGGGCGGGGACCTGGACGACGACGAGGCGATTCCCGAAGACGCGCTCGAATTCAATCCGGCTGCCGCCGATGTCAACAAGGTGTTCGTCGAGCCGCCGCCCAATCCGGAGTGGACGGCCGCCACCGGCACGTTCAAGGCGCTCGTGTTCAAGGCGGAAGAGCCCGCGCGAGCCGACGAGATCGAGCTGGACCCGGACTTCCTGTCCTCCACCTCCGAGATGCGCAAGCTCAAGTTGGGCTTGTCAGAAGACGACAGCGGCTCGCACCCGAAACTCGAGGACAACACGCCTGCGGCGCCGGCGAGTAGCGCGCCCACCGAGCCAACACGGCAGCGGCCCGCGACGCAACCGCCGCAGAATCGAGTGGCTCCGCCGTCGGGGCCGGGCCACACGCCGCCAACTCACGCGACACCCGGGCATATGACATCGGGTCACGCGGCGCCTGGCCACGCGCCACCCGCACACGCCGGCTCGCCAACAGCAGGCGCACAAACATTCGCGCCCGCGAGCCGACCCGCGCCGCCCCGGACCCCAACCGGGGAGACGCAGCCCGGAGGACCCATGGGCCAGTCGCAACCCCAACTGCACGCGTTCCTGTCGGAGACCCAATCGCAGCCGCGGCCCCGCCCCGTGCCGCCCGATCCCGCTCCGGATACCTCGGCCCGTGCACCAGGCCGCAAGAGTGTTCGGGCATTCGGGCTGGACACGGCCGAACCGCCGCCGGCGGAGCTAAGACTCGCCAACCTGGCGCGTTCGCGTATCGCGCCGGCGTCCGTGGAGTTGGAGCAGCCATCGCGCTTGGAGCAGTTGGCGCGCCTTTCACGCCTTCTGTCGGGCTCGCCAACAGTGTGGAGCGCCGGAGCGATCGCGCTCGCCATCCTGCTCGTAGTGCAGATCGTCAATCACTATCGCGATGATCTCGCCGCCTCGGCGCAATTCAACAAGCCAATTACCGCGTTGTATGGCGTGTTCGGCGTGAAGCTCACACCGCATTGGGATCTGCGCGTCTACGACGTACGCCAACTCGGTGCCTCCGTGGACCCCGAAAGCAAGGGGCAGATCATGGTGCGCGCCAGTGTGAAGAACGGCGGGCACCAGGCACAGCCCATGCCGTTACTGCGAGTGACACTGCAGGATCGCTTCGGTAACCGAATCGCCGCGCGCGACGTCGCGCCCGGAAGTTACCTGCCCCGCGCCATTCCCGCCGCCTCGTTTCTCTCGGCCGGGCAACGCATCGACGCCGAAATGGCCTTTGTCGATCCCGGGGCGAACGCCGTCGGTTTCGAGATCGATGCTTGTCTGCCCGCGCCCGCCGGCGGAATCTCCTGCGCGAACGATCCCGTATCTCGTTAAGAATTATGCAAATCGGACCCTGGGTCTTGCCCTCGGGCGTCGTGCTGGCGCCGATGGCCGGTGTTACCGACCGGCCATTCCGCATTCTCTGCCGCAAACTCGGCGCGGGACTTGCAGCATCGGAAATGTTGACATCCGACACGCGGCTGTGGAACACGCCTAAATCGCGATTTCGGATGAGTCACGAGGGCGAGCCCGAGCCGCGCGTCGTGCAACTCGCGGGCGCCGACCCGGAGGCGCTCGCGGAGGCCGCGCGACTGAATGTAGCCCAGGGCGCGCAAATCATTGATCTGAACATGGGTTGTCCCGCGAAGAAGGTTTGCGGCAAGCTCTGTGGCTCGGCCCTCCTCAAAGACGAGTCGCTGGTGGCGCGCATTCTCGAGACAGTTGTAAACGCGGTCAGCGTACCCGTAACGCTCAAGATACGCACCGGTTGGGATCACGAGCACCGCAATGGTGTGAGCATCGCGCGGATCGCGGAGAGTTGCGGAATTCAAGCACTTGCCGTGCATGGGCGCACGCGCGCGGATTTTTATGATGGCGACGCCGAGTACGCGACCATCCGCGATATCAAATCCGCAGTACGGATTCCAGTCTTGGCCAACGGTGATATCAACGCGCCGCAAAAGGCGCGCGAAGTACTTGATTTCACCGGTGCTGACGGAGTAATGATCGGCCGCGCGAGCCACGGCGCGCCATGGATCTTTCGTGCTGTCAACGCGGCAATTGTCAATGGGCAAAAGGAAGCCGCGTTTTTGAGCGGCGGAAATAATCACTCCGTACTCTCGCGAACGGAGGTGCGTGATATTATCCTCGCGCATCTCGACTCCCTGTACGCCTTCTACGGCGAGGAGACCGGAGTCCGGATCGCGCGCAAACATCTCGGCTGGTATTGCGAACAGTGCTTTCGGGATTCGGCGCAGGTCCGCCGCGATCTCATGGGAGCTGCAAGCACGGCTGCGCAGTTCGCGCTGGCGGGCAAACATTTCGATGAATGGGCGGGCGAGGCCGCATGGGCGGCCTGACGAGACGTTTTTTTTGGGGGCTTCACATGACAGCAAAAAAGAAGAGTCGAGCTCGCGACGGCGTTGCTGCCGCTAGACTCAACGGCCGCGAGCTGCCATTGCGCGGACATGCTGAGCGCGCGCTGAGCGACTACTTCACGAGCTTGAACGGTCACCGTCCCGCGCACTTGTACGACCTGGTGTTGCGCGAAGTTGAAGAGCCGCTGTTCCGCGTGGTGCTCGATTACGCGGAAGGCAACCAGAGCCGCGCTGCCGGCATTCTCGGCATCAATCGCGGCACATTGCGCAAGAAGTTGAAGCAGTTCGGTCTCGGCGGCTGAGCCTTTCGGTCGGCCGCACTCTCATGTTGTTGCCCGTACGCCGCGCGCTCCTGTCTGTTTCCGACAAGACCGGTCTTGTCGAGCTCGCGCGCTGGCTCGCCGCGCACAACGTGGAAATCCTCTCCACTGGCGGGACGGCGCGGCTGTTGACGGGCCAAGGCCTGACGGTGCGCGAAGTCTCGAGCTACACCGGATTTCCCGAGATCATGGATGGGCGCGTGAAGACCCTCCATCCCAAGATTCACGGCGGCTTGCTCGGCCGGCGCGGGGTGGACGATGCGGTCATGACACTCCACCAGATCGCGCCCATCGACCTCCTGGTGGTCAATCTTTATCCATTCGCTGAAACCGTCGCGCGACCGAACTGCGGCTATGCGGAAGCGATCGAGCACATCGACATCGGCGGCCCGGCGATGCTGCGCGCGGCCGCGAAGAACCATGAATCCGTCGCGGTGGTCGTAGATCCAACGGACTATGCGTCGCTGTTGAAAGAGCTGGAGGCGAGCGCGGGCTCCACCACGCTCGAGCTGCGTTCCCGCCTCGCGGCCAAGGCATTCGCGCACACCGCGCGTTATGACACGATGGTGGCGAGTTACCTGGCGGAGCGTCATTTAGTCGACGGGTACGGCCACCCGGCGGAGCGATTCCCGACGACACTGCCGCTCGTTTTCGACAAGGTCCAGGATCTGCGGTACGGCGAAAACCCGCACCAGAATGCGGCGTTCTACCGCACGCCGGTGCCGCGAGGCGCGAGCATCGCCACGGCAACCGTATTGCAGGGCAAAGACCTTTCGTTCAATAACATTGCGGACGCGGATGCCGCCATAGAGTGCGTGCGGCAGTTCGCGGAGCCGGCTTGCGTGATCGTCAAACACGCCAACCCCTGTGGCGCGGCTGTAGCGGCCTCGCCACTGGAAGCTTATGACCGTGCCTACCGCACGGACCCAACATCGGCTTTCGGCGGCATCATCGCTTTCAACCGCGAGCTCGACGCGATCACGGCGGCGGCGATCATCGACCGGCAATTCGTCGAAGTTCTTGCCGCGCCCGCGGTCGCCAGCGATGCCGTGAAGGCGCTTGCCGCGAGGCCGAACGTGCGCGTGTTGGTTCTCGGCGATCTGAGCCGTGCCCCGGCGGGTGAACTGGAATACCGCAGCGTGACAGGCGGACTACTGACCCAGACGCGTGACACGGGAAGCGTTGAGGCCGGCGACCTGAAGGTCGTGACGCGACGCAAGCCGACGCAGACCGAGCTGGCTGACCTGCTATTCGCCTGGCGCATCTGCAAATTCGTCAAATCCAACGCCATTGTGTTCGCGCGCGATCGCAGCACGATCGGTGTAGGTGCGGGACAGATGAGTCGGGTCTATTCCACTCGCATCGCAGCAATGAAGGCGGCGGACGAGCGGCTCGAGGTGGAAGGATCGGTGATGGCCTCCGATGCGTACTTCCCGTTCCGCGACGGCCTCGATGTGGCGGTGGAATACGGCATCCGCGCCGTCATTCACCCGGGCGGCTCCCGGAATGACGCGGAGGTCATTGCGGCGGCCGATGAGCACGGCATCGCCATGGTTCTCACCGGCATGCGTCACTTCCGGCACTGATGAAAGTACTCATCATCGGATCGGGCGGTCGCGAGCACGCGCTCGCCTGGAAGTGCGCCGCCTCCGGCCGCGTTACGGATGTCGTTGTGGCTCCGGGCAACGCCGGCACGGCGACGGAGCCGAAAGTTCGCAATGCGAATGTTGCCGCCGAAGATATTCCCGGCCTCATTGCGCTCGCGATCCGCGAGAAGATCGACCTGACGCTAGTCGGACCGGAAGCCCCGCTCGTCGCGGGAGTCGTGGACGAGTTCACCGCTCGGGGACTGAAGTGCTTCGGCCCGACCAGGGCGCCGTCGCAACTGGAGGGCTCGAAGGCCTTCACCAAGGACTTCCTGCGCCGTCACCGGATACCCACCGCGCGCTCCGCGACTTTCACGCGGGAAACATTCGATCCGGACTACATCCGGCGCCAGGTGGACCTGACCCACGCACCGATCGTGGTCAAGGCCAGCGGACTTGCAGCCGGCAAGGGCGTCGTCATCGTGGAAAGCGCCGACGAGGCCATCGAGGTCGTCGAATCCATGTTCGCGGGCCGCTTCGGCGCCGCGGGCAACGAGGTTGTGATCGAGGAGTTCCTCGTCGGCGAAGAGGCGAGCTTCATCGTCATGGCCGACGGCACGCACATCATCCCGTTCGCGACATCGCAAGACCATAAGCGTCGGGATGACGGCGACCACGGACCTAACACCGGAGGCATGGGCGCCTACTCGCCCGCCCCAGTGGTAACGGCCGCGGTCTATGGGCGCATCATGCGCGAGGTCATCGAGCCTACCATTCGCGGACTTGCAGCCGACGGCATGCCTTATACCGGCTTCCTTTATGCGGGAATCATGGTCGCGCCGGATGGCACGCCCAACGTCATCGAGTTCAACTGCCGCTTCGGCGATCCGGAAGCGCAGCCGGTCATCATGCGGCTGAAGTCAGATTTGACGGTGTTGTGCGAAGCCGCGGTCGACAAGCGATTGCATGAGGTGACCGCGGAGTGGGATTCGCGCGCAGCCTTGGGAGTGGTGCTCGCGGCGGGTGGCTATCCCGACACTGTGCGCAAAGGCGATGTCGTCGAAGGGCTCGAGCGCGCCGCACAGCTTCCCGGCAAGGTATTCCACGCCGGCACTCGCCTCGAAGCCGGGAAAGTTGTGACGAACGGCGGCCGTGTGCTGTGCGCGGTCGGACTGGGCGACAGCGTCGCCGACGCGCAGCGCCAGGCCTATGCGCTGACCGAGCAGATTCATTGGAATGGCGCGCAATATCGCCGGGACATCGGTTATCGCGCCGTGGCGCGTGAGCAGGCGGGGCGCTGAGGCTGCGGGAAATGTCTGGGGCGACGGCGCTAACACCCTGGGACTTCCCCGCACCGCACGTCGTCACACTTGATGTGTCCTCGGCCGATATCGACGTTTACGATCACGTCAACAACTCCGTCTATCTCGCATGGTTGGATCGCGCCGCGTGGTCCCACTCGGCGACGCTCGGAATCAGTCTCGACGAGTGCGTCAAGACATTGCGTCGAGGCATGGCGGCACATCGGACGGAAATCGATTATCTGCGCGCCGCGGTGTTAGGTGATCGCGTGTTGGTTGGAACGTGGATCACGGAAGCGGACGCGAAACTGCGCGTGCAACGACGCTTCCAGGTACGTCGCGCGGCGGACGGCGAGACGCTCGCGCGGGCTCGAACGGATTATGTCTGTATCAACCTCGACTCGGGGCGTGCCGCGCGCATGCCAGAAAGCTTTCAACGCGCCTACGTCGTAACCCCTCAGTAGTGCGCAAGTTCCCGCGCGCCGCACATTGTTTGTGCACACCCACCATTCTCGTTGATTGTTGCACTCCGACAGGTGTAAACCGTACACATCCGGCCAAGGTTCCGACTGGCGGATGAGGCGCAAAATTGGCCGAATTCAGTGACCTACGCGCGATTCGTCGCCCTTCGTGGCAGCCGCCGCGAGAGGTGGCATGGCGGTTGCAAGACCTAGATCACGGAATACTAGTCAGACACGCTGAAAGACTGATGAGGGGAGTGGCGATACCATGATCAGACCGGCCGAACGAATCTCCGCCTGGCTGGAGACTCAATACTGCGCTTCGGTGGCCGCGACCCTGTTGGCGCGCAACGAATACTTCGAATTGCTCGAGGACGCGATGGTCCCCCCGGAACGCCTGGTGCAGGCCCTGACGAATTGGAAGCAATGCGCCAGCCAGGCGCATGTGCTGGGTGGCTTGGTGGGTAACGCCTGAACGGTACGAACCGCTCGTTAGAAACTCACGCGGAAGAAGGCCTCCGGGCCTTCCAGGCTCATGTGGAACTGCCCCGGGAAGTTGCCGGTGTTCAAGGCCAGCTTCGCGCGGATGGACGAATAACCAACGCCGAGTGAGAAGTTGGGTGTCCAGCGGTACTGGACATCCTCGTGGACGTCCGCCAGCCAACCGTCAAAATTGTTGAGCGAGGCGTGGAAATACTGCGCGCGCGCCGTCACCGCCCAGCGCTGAGAAATGCGGAACACGAAATCCAGCGGCACGGTGGGGAACGCCCCGGCACCCGAGACATCCTGCCGCTGCTGGGTGGCGTTGGCCTGCGCCATGGCCTCGGCCTGCAGCAGGTGCACCCCGACACCCGTACCCAGCTCGAAACGATCGTTGTGGAAGATTTCGTAGGTGTAGGTCACCCCGAAAATGCGCCAGTCGATCTGGCTCTGTAACAGGGTGTTCTGCGCGAACGTCTGGTTGCCGAAACTGATGTTCTTGACGATCTGGTGAGTCGCCGTGCGATCCACCTCCAGCCAGTCGACGCGGATCTTGTTCCGCTGCCTGAGGCGGAACATGAACTCGACCCGCCCCTGGTTCTGGCGGCTCTGCTGCCCCAGGTCACGCTCGGCGCTCAATTCGCTGCCCACCACACCCACGGGCGCGTTGTGGGGGTTCACCTGCAGGAAGGTCTTCACATGCACAGGGTAGAAAGTGCCCCGGACGTAGAACCGGTCGGTGATCGGGCTGGGCGTACGGGCCTTTTTGCTCGGGGGCAACGGGCGGCCCGAGTTGGGGTCATGATCGGTGGCGGCCAGGGCCGTTGAGGTCAACAACACCGCCGCAACGGGCGCGAGCCAGATTCGCATAGTGACCACGATACCTAAGGGCCAAAGGAGCGAATCTTACTGACTCGCGGGCCGAATGTACCAGCGTCGCAGGCCCGCGACTGTTAACTAGTTAACCTGGCACCCGTTAACTCAGGAAGGTCCGGACGGGGCTCCGCAGGAGCCCCGGCGGAGCGGATTTACCGCTTCATGGCCTCGAAGAACTCCCCGTTCGACTTGGTGTCCTTCATCTTGTCGAGCAGGAACTCGATGGCCGCGAGCTCATCCATGGGATGCAGCAGCTTACGCAGAATCCACATCTTCGCGAGCTCACCCTGGTCGGTGATGAGCTCCTCCTTACGCGTGCCGGAGCGGTTGATGTTGACCGCCGGGAAGACGCGCTTCTCGGAGATGCGCCGGTCGAGATGGATTTCGCTGTTGCCCGTACCTTTGAATTCCTCGTAGATGACATCGTCCATCTTGGAGCCGGTGTCGATCAGCGCGGTGGCGAGGATGGTCAGGCTGCCGCCCTCCTCGATGTTGCGCGCGGCACCGAAGAAGCGCTTCGGCCGCTGCAACGCGTTGGCATCAACACCACCGGTCAGGACCTTACCCGACGAAGGCACGACGGTGTTGTAAGCACGCGCGAGACGAGTGATCGAGTCGAGCAGAATGACAACGTCCTTCTTGTGCTCGACGAGGCGCTTGGCCTTCTCGATGACCATCTCGGCGACCTGCACGTGACGCGCGGCGGGCTCGTCGAACGTACTGGAGACGACTTCGCCCTTCACGGTGCGCTGCATCTCGGTCACCTCTTCAGGTCGCTCGTCGATGAGCAACACAATGAGGTACACCTCGGGATGATTCGCGGTGATGGCGGTTGCGATGTTCTGCAACAACATCGTCTTACCGGCTTTCGGCGGCGAGACGATCAGGCCACGCTGGCCTTTGCCGATAGGCGCCACGAGATCGATGGTGCGCGCGGTGAGGTCCTCGGTGGAACCGTTGCCGCGCTCGAGCTTCAGACGCTTCGTCGGATGGAACGGCGTCAGGTTCTCGAACAACACCTTGTTGCGCGAGCTGTCGGGGGAGTCGTAGTTGATCTCACCGACCTTCAACAGCGCGAAGTAGCGCTCGCCGTCCTTCGGAGGACGGATGAGCCCGGAGATCGTGTCGCCGGTGCGCAGGTTGAAGCGGCGGATCTGGCTCGGGCTCACGTAGATGTCGTCGGGACCCGCGAGATAGGAGCCGTCGGAGGAGCGCAGGAAGCCGAAGCCGTCCTGCAGAATCTCCAGCACCCCGTCGCCGTAGATGTTCTCCCCGTTCCGGGCATGCGCCTTGAGGATCGAGAAGATGATGTCTTGCTTGCGGGAACGAGCCAGGTTGTCCAGGCCCATCGACTCGGCGAGCTTCACCAGGTCGTGGATGGGTTTCAACTTCAGCTCGGTGAGGTTCATCGAGCTGCGTGACTGGGTGAGCTCCGCGGGGCTTATGATTTCGGCGTCATCGGCGTCGAACGCCTCGGCCTCGTGCATCATGTCATCGACGCGTCCCCCGCCATTACCGTTGCCGTTGCCACGGTTGCCGTCACGATCGCGATTGCCGCCGCCGTGACGCGGGCCCTTGTTGTTGTTGGGCCGGTTGCGGCCCTGATTACCGAGATAGCCTCTCACAAATTACTGTCCAGAAATGCCGAGAGTTGAGATTTGGAGACCGCACCGACTTTCTGGGCCTCGAGCGTGCCATTCTTGAAGAGGATCAGCGTCGGGATGCCCCGGATGCCGAATTTGTGCGGTGTCTGTGGATTTTCGTCGATGTTGAGCTTGGCGATTTTGACGCGGTCCTGGTATTCGCTGGCGATCTCATCGAGGATCGGGGCGATCATTTTGCAGGGGCCGCACCATTCAGCCCAGAAATCGAGCAGAACGGGCTTGTCGGACTTGAGGACGTCCTGTGCAAATGTGGCGTCCGTGGTGTGCACGATGTGTGTGTGCGCGGTCTGAGAGCTACTCACGCGGTTCAACCTCCGTCGAATGCAGAGCGGTAAAAAGGTTGTTTTGTTCGGATAGAGGGCTTAAACACGTCATGCGGGGTGGCAGATGGTGGCGAAGCCATGCCAGAAAGCCGTGCCAGAAACACCCGTCAAACGGTTACACTAACTCGTGAAATGAGTATGAGTTCGAGCCTAAATGGCCTGTTTGGATAAACTTGGGAACTGGGTGGCAGGTGCGGGTACGAATTGCCCGCTGTCTTGGGCACTTTGTAGCGCTTCCGGGCCCCTTTTGCAAGGGCCGCCCGCCCATTTCGAACAACACTATAGAAGCATTTGATGACTGATCCACAATCTAGTTCCCCTACATTCGAATCCCTCGGCCTGGCCCCTCCCGTGATGGAAGGGATCCGCGACGCGGGCTTTACCGTGTGCACACCGATCCAGGCGCAAACCCTACCGATCGCGCTATCGGGCAAGGACGTCGCTGGCCAGGCGCAGACCGGAACCGGCAAAACGGCCGCCTTCCTGGTTGCGCTGTACCAGAAGCTGCTGACGCATCCGCCCTCGCACAGCCGGTCTCCTACGTCGGTGCGAGCGCTGGTGGTCGCACCGACACGTGAGCTTGCGGTGCAAATTCACCACGACGGCGAGACCCTCGGGCGTCACACGGGCCTCAAGCAGGCCGTGGTGTACGGCGGCGTCGACTACGAGAAGCAGCGGCGCCAGCTCGAGGAAGGCGTCGACGTGCTCATCGGCACACCAGGTCGCCTGATCGACTACTTCAAACAGCACGTATTCGACCTGCGTCACGCGCAAGCGCTCGTGCTGGACGAGGCCGATCGCATGTTCGATCTCGGCTTCATCGCCGACATCCGTTATCTCCTGCGCCGCCTACCGCCACCGGAAAAACGGCAATCCATGCTGTTCTCGGCCACCCTCTCCTACAGGGTTCTCGAGCTCGCTTACGAGCACATGAACAACCCCGAGCTGGTGCGTATCGAGCCCGATAAAATGACGGTGGATCGTGTCCGTCAGCTCATGTATTACCCCGCGATGGAAGAGAAGCTGCCGTTGCTCGTGGGCCTGCTGCGCCAGTTCGAGGCCCGACGCACCATGATCTTCGTCAATACCAAGCGGATGGCCGAAAGACTCGAGAGCACGCTCAAAGCCAACGGCTTCCACGCCCAGGCACTCTCGGGTGATGTGCCGCAAAACAAGCGGCTCCGCTTCCTGCGTGACTTTCATAACGGCGATCTCGCCGTGCTCATCGCAACCGATGTCGCATCCCGTGGATTGCACATTCCGGACGTCAGTCACGTGTTCAACTTCGACCTCCCCCAGGACGCGGCGGATTATGTTCACCGCATCGGCCGCACGGCTCGCGCCGGCGCCGAGGGCGATGCGATCAGTTTCGCCTGCGAGGAGTTCGCCGTGTCACTGCCGGAGATCGAGAGCTACGTCGGTCACAAGATCCCGTCAGCATCGATCGCTCCTGAGATCCTTGCTACGGAGCTGATCGCGGGCGCTGCACCAGAAGGTCATCGGTCGCACCACAGACCTCATGGGGGCGGCGGCAGACGTCCCGGCCATGGCGGTGGCGGCAGCTCCGGAGGCGGTGGCCGCTCCTCGGGCCGTCGGGGCGGTGGGGGACGGCCTCGTAAGGGCGGTGGCGGCGGTTCGCGCTAAGGCCGCTTCGCCGTCTCACACGTCATGCTGCGGCCGCAGCGCGCACCAGCGTCGCCGGCCGCTCGGATCCAATGCACCCCAACAGGCTTCGGGGTCAGGCTAACTCGCTGACAGCATCGACTACCGCGACATCAATGTGCTCGCGAACCGTCTGTACGGAGTCTGGCCGACGAACGCCATACACCCAACGAATGCCGGCGTTTTGCGCCGCACGCAACACCGACGGACTATCGTCGGCGAATAAACTGCGCCGTACGTCAAAAGGCTCGACGGCCCGCACGGCTTCCCAGAAGCGCGCCGTCTCTTTCGGTACCCCAAACTCGTGCGAGCTGAATGCCGCATCGAAGTACTCCAGCACGCCGGTTTTCTCGTCCTTGATGCGTAAGACCTGTGGATGGCTGTTCGTCAGCAGCACCACCCTCTTACCGGCGTTGCGCAGATGCAGCAGAAAATCCCGGGCCCCGGGCAACCAGGCGATCCGCTCCGTGTTGGCCCGCTTGAGTGCCTCGATGTCGAGGTCCAGCTCGCGACTCCAGTGGTCGATGCAATACCACGGTAACGTGCCCTCGCACGCCCTGAAGAGGGGTGCGATCTCGACCCGCGCGGCCTCGACGGTCGTCAGGCGCGCGGCGGCATAAGCCGCTGGGACGATCTCCAGCCAGAAGTGATTGTCGTAGGCCAGATCCAGCAGGGTGCCGTCCAGATCCAGCAGGACAGTATCTATATGGGCCCAATCGGGCTTTTCAACGGCGAACGGAGGCATGGGCGCGTATGATACCTCCCGTGGCGTGTCCGGGGCCGGTCCGCTAAGCTAGCGCACTTGCCGGCCGGAGGGCATGTCCGTGCCCCTTCCGGGGCCAATCCAATTGGGAGACCGCAGGCGCTACCCGCCATGGCGGAAATCGAAGACAACGTCGACCGCGAGCTGTTCCGCAACGTAGAAAAGTTGCGCGCGCTGCGCATTGAGCATCGGGACCTGGACGAGGTGATCGCCCGGCTCACCCTCGATATCCATTCCGACCAGCTGCAATTGAAGCGCCTCAAGAAGCGCAAACTCATGCTGAAGGATCAGATCACGAGAATGGAAAGCGAGCTGATCCCGGATCTCAATGCTTAATATCAACGCCTGCGCCGGCGCCCCCGTCTCGCGGGCGGGCCCATTTCGTCGTGAAGATGGCCACGCTTTTTGCCCGCGGCCAATGCGTGCGTCACGCTCAACTCTGCTGCAAGCGCCGCACCCTGCGCGGGCCGGGCAGACTTGCAGCCAATAACTATGGACGGAGATAACGGCCTCAAAGGCATATTTCTGAGGCTGACTTCCCCGCAGGTCCTGACCGAGGTCATCGCAATCGTCCTCGCGGGACTCATTGCGCTCGCAGGCGCCCACGTGGTGCGGACGTGGCACCGCAACTACATGGCGAAGTCGGACACCTCCCGCCAGGAGATCTGGCAGGTGCGGGTGTTGGAAGGAACCGTCATCCTGGCGCCCTTCCTGGTCGCGCTCATCGTGCTGCTCATCGTTCGCTGGTCGCTCACGATGCTCGGCACGGCCACGAGCGCGGTGGATACGGCTTTACAGCTCACCACGGCGTTGGTTCTAGTCCGGCTCGGCGTGTACCTTCTACGGGTGATGATGGGGCCGGATTCGTGGCTCCGGGTCTGGGAAAATCGCATCACCTTCGTCCTGTGGCTCACGGTGGGCTTCTCGCTAGTGGGCTGGCTCGACACGGTCGAGAACACCCTCAATCGCATCAACCTCATTCCTGGCAAGACCCAGTTCAGCCTGTGGGCGCTGCTGAAGGGATTGGTGATCGTGACGGCCTTCGTGGTGGTCTCGAGCCTCATTGCCCGCGCCTTCGAGCGCCGCGTCATGCGGCTCGAGCAGCTCGCCGTCGCGACCCGTATCGGGATCTCGAAGTTCACGTACTTCCTGCTGGTGGGCCTCGGCGTGATGCTCGGAATCAACGCCGCGGGCGTCGACGTTACGACACTGAACGTGCTCACCGGCGCGATCGGTCTCGGCCTGGGCTTCGGCCTGCAGGCTATTGCCAGCAACTTCGTGAGCGGCTTCGTGCTGCTCATGGACAAGTCCATCAAGCCCGGGGACGTGATCAGCTTCACGGGCCACACCGGCACGAGCACGGAGAACTTCGGCTGGGTGCAGGAGCTGCGCGGACGCTACGTGGTCGTGCGTGACCGCGATGGTGTCGACACGCTGGTTCCGAACCAGAACCTCATCACGAACTCGGTCATCAACTGGAGTTACTCCGATCAGCGGGTCCGCATCCGCCTCCCGGTGATGGTGAGCTATGACGACGATCCAGAGGTCGCGCTCAAACTCCTGTTCGAAGCCGTGGAACACCATCCGCGCATCCTGCGCGATCCGCCTCCGGTGACCCGGCTGATGGCCTTCGAAGACTACGGCATGCGGATCGAGGTGCGCTTCTGGATTGCGGACCCGATGAACGGCGTGAACAACGTCCGTTCGGACGTGAACCGCGCGATCTGGAGGATCTTCCGCGCCAACGGGGTGAAGATTCCGGTTGCCCAGCGCGAGTTGCGCATGCTCGAAAAGGCTCCACCGATCAGAATCACCCGCCCGGGTTCGCGCCCGGGCGAGGACGATGAGATCGATGTGCGCGAAAACTCCGACTGAGTGAGCGCTGATGGCTCTCGAAGTCACCCCTGCCGTCGTCATCCCCGACACTGACCTGTCGTTTGCTTTCGTGCGCGCGTCGGGGCCGGGCGGTCAGAACGTCAACAAAGTCTCTTCGGCGGTCCAGCTGCGCTTCGACATGCGAGGCACCACCGCTCTGTCCGATGCGGTGAAGGGCCGGCTGCGTGCACTCGCCGGTCGTCGCGTCACGGACGATGGGGCTATTCTCATCATCGCCCGCAATCAGCGCTCGCAGGACCAAAACCGTCGGGAAGCCCTCGAGCGCCTTGCAGACCTGATTCAGCGTGCCCTCGTAGTGCCCAAGACGCGTAAGGCCACCAAGCCGACGCGCGCCTCGCGCGAGAAGCGCCTGGAGAGCAAAGTCCGACAGCAGCGGACGAAGCGGCAGCGCGGCAGAGTACGCTGGGACGATTGAGCGCTGGCTGAGAGCGGCCGCGGCTTTGGGAGTTTCGGATCGCACTACCCGGGGCGTGTTGCTTCCTGCCGCATCTGCGCCCAGAGCTGCTGCACGTGTGCGCGCTCGGTGGACTCAGCACCGATCGACACTCGCACCATCCACCTGCCGTCCAGCATTGCCGGAGTCAGGTAGGCCTTCCCGGACTCGTTGATCCGACGGACCCACGCGAGCGTGTGTGTATCGAGAGCGTCGCCACTCAGACCCGCGGGCTCGTGTCGGACGCAAACCGTCTGTAGCGGCACGGGAGCGACGCGTGTCCAGTGGGGCGCCGCGTCGACCTGCGCGGCGAGCCAACGCGCGTTATCCAGGTCGCGACGAATACGCGCCTGCAACCCGCTCACGCCCTGCTCCCGGATGAGAAACCACAGCTTCAACGCCCGGAAGCGCCGGCCCAGGGGAATACCCCAGTCACGGTAGTTCTTCACCTGCGTATCGGCCGCCGTGCGCAGGTAGCTCGGATTCGTCGACATCACGCGGACGAGATGCTCGGAGTCGCGCACGAAATAGACCGAGCAGTCGAACGAGGCACCCAGCCACTTGTGCGGGTTGATGACGAGCGAGTCCGCGTCCTCGACGCCTTGCCACATCGAGCGGCACTCAGGAAGGACCATCGCCGATCCGGCCATAGCGGCGTCCACGTGCATCCAGAGGCCGTGAGCCTTCGCGACCTTGGCAATGGCGGCGAGAGGGTCCACGGACGTGGTAGCCGTCGAGCCCGTCGTAGCGACGACAGCACACGGCAGCAGGCCGCGGGCACGATCCGCTTTGATCGCCTCCTCCAACGCGTCAGGACGCATTGCGTAGTTGGCATCGACCGGGATGACCCGAATGTTGTTACGTCCGAAGCCCGCGAGCAGAGCGGCCTTGTCGACCGAGCTGTGACTCTGGCTCGAGGCGTAAACGATGAGCGGCTGCTCGCTCTCCTGCAGGCCGCCGCGCGCGAGGCCGTAGTTGGTAGCCCGCTCACGCGCGCATAGAAGCGCCACCAACGTCGTCGTCGAGGCCGTATCCTGGATCACACCATTCCAGGCGGGCGACAGATCAAACATCTGGCGCAGCCAGTCGGTCGTCACTTCCTCGAGCTCCGTCAGCGCGGGGCTCGACTGCCAGTTGAGCCCGAGCTGCGCGAGCCCGGTGCTCACGTAGTCGCCGAGGACGGCCGCCAGCGAGCTGTTCGACGGGAAGTAGCCGTAGAAGCCGGGACTCTGGAAGTGCGAGCAGGCCGGCACGATCAGCTCGGTCAGATCGCGCATGACGGCCTCGAGCGACTCCGGCGCTTGGGGCGCGGCTGTCGGCAACTGCGCTTTGAGCGCACCGGGTGTGGCATGCGACATCACGGGCAGCTCGCCCGCCTGGACCTGTTCGCGATAGTCCGCGATCCAATCGATGAGCTCGTGGCCGAAACGACGGAAATCTGCGACGTTCATGTGTGAGTTACCTGCAGAATACTGTGGCGCAGCTGCTCGCTCAGGACGAACTGGGCGTCGCCGGCGACGCGCATGAGAACCTCGTCGAACTCTAGCTTCCCATTGCCGGAGTTGCGGATAACCTGGCGGCTGCGCAACAGGTCGATGAAGTTGCTGAACATGGCCCGATCGAAGAACTCCGGCGAATTCAAACCGTACAGCAGCGCCATGCGCTGCGCGGTGAGCTGACAGCGCTCCTCGAGAGCCGCCTGGGTGATCTGGCCGCTCCCGGCCTTCACGAGCTGGGCGATCGCCAGATAATAACGCTCAATCGTCTGGATCGTTGCCTGCGCGAGCAGCGACAGTTGCACCGCCTTGATGGAGTTCGGCGGCGGCCGCTGCCACTCGTCGGTCGCGGCGTCGCGCTCCACGAGGCCGTGTTGCTCGAGACAGGCGAGCACTCCGGCGACGACCTCGGGCAGCTCCCGCTCGTCCCAGCGTAGAAACAACTCGGCGGCGATATACGGATAAATCCGCCAGGCAAGGCGCTGGATGTCGTCTGTCCGCACGCGCGCGTTGCCGGAGAACACGCACGCCACGAGCGAGGGCATGGCAAACAGGTGCAGAATGTTATTGCGATAGTACGTGGCGAGAATCGCACTCTCATCGCTCATTCGGACGATGTCGCCGAGTCCGTGCTCCTGCCGCGAGACCACCTGCATGGAGATGCCGTACGCCACGACTTCGGCACCCGACATCTCGGTGACCGTTACCCGGTTGCTGTACGGAAAGCCATGCAACAGGGCGCTGTACAGGTCGATCTGGCGCGTCAGGTCACTTTCGGGCAGCGCCTGGCGCGGTGTGGCCAGCAACGTCATGGCCAACAGCCCCATGGGCGTCACGGACGCCGCCGAGTTGATGTTGCGCATGATCTGACCGGCCAGGGCATCCACGGTCTGATTCACCCACGGCAACCGGGTGTCGTCTTCGAATTTCAGGGCACGCCAGTTGGGCTCGTGTTGGTCGAGCACAGCGCTGAGCGAGATGGGCTCGCCAAGATTCACGTGCACTTTGCCGAAGCGCTCGCGCAGCTTGCGGAAGGTGCGCACCAGTCCGAAGACACTCTCCTTTTCCTTCGGCTTCCCGGAGAGCTCGCCGATGTAGGTGGAGCCTTCGACGATGCGCTCGTAGCCGAAGTAGACGGGCATGAAGACGACCGGGCGCGCGGGGTCACGCAGGAAGCTGCGCACCGTCATGGACACCATGCCGGTCTTCGGTTGCAGCAGCCGGCCGGTGCGACTGCGGCCGCCCTCGATGAAATACTCGATGGAATGGCCGCGCGCCATGATGGCCGCGAGGTACTTCATGAATACGACCGTGTAGAGCGCGTTGCCACGGAAGCTGCGGCGAATGAAGAACGCTCCGCCCATGCGCAGGAAACGGCCGACGATCGGCAGGTTGAGGTTGATGCCGGCGGCGATGTGCGGGATGGCGAAGCCGTTGACGTAAATGACATACGACAACAGCAGGTAGTCCATGTGGCTGCGGTGACACGGGACGTAGACGATCTCGTTGCCTTCCGCCGTGCGCTCCAGCGTCTCGACGTGCCCGAACTCCACGCCGTCATAGAGGCGGTTCCACAACCGCGACAGTGCGCTTTCCATGAAGCGGATGAACGAGTGCGAGTAGTTCGCGGCAATCTCTTCCGCGAAACGTTTCGCGCGCAGGATGGCCTGGTGCCGCGTGAGTTTTTTCTCACGCATCTCTTGCGCGACCACGGCTCGGACCGCGCGGGTGCGCAGGACGCCGGTCACTATCGTGCGGCGATGTGAGAGGTCCGGGCCAATGCGGGCGGCGCGATGCTTTGCGTATAACGCCCGCAAGGTGCGAGCGACCCGTCGGCCGTGCACCGCCACGCCGATCCGGTCGCCGAGCAAACTGCGCAACGAGATCGGATCATCGAACTCGATCAGGGAGTCGCGACCGTTGACGAGCACTTGCATGAAGCGGCGCGCACGGCTGGTGAGCGCCCAATCCTCCACGAACAGGAGTCGGAACCAGGAGCGTTCCTTTTGCGGCGCGCGGCTCCAGTAAACGGCGACGGGCACGAGGTCGATGTCCAGTTCGGGGTCGGTGCGCAGCGCCTCGATCATCCCGCCCAGCTGCAGCGGCGGGCGGCGGTCGAGACGTTCGTCCCAGAAGCCGCGCGGCTGAGTCAAGTAGAAGAACGAGCGCAGCTCCTTCGCCTTGTCGGTCAATCGCTTGCGCGGCCGCGGGAGCTTCAGGCGGACGCACGCATCCTGGAGCACCGACAGGTCCAGACCGCTACGCTGCTCGAGCACGTAGCACACCGGGTTGTTCCGGGCGTGCAGCCGGGTCACTACATCGTCCGGCCGCACCTTGTATCGCACCAGGAGGCGCAGCAGCCAGTTCATTCGAAGGCGATAGGCGGCAGGTCGAGCGCGATGAGGAAATACTCGAACAGATACTGGATCACGCGGATCTGGTTGTGAAGCCGATGATCGCTTTCCAGCAGATGCAGAGCCGCCGAGTACGTGTGTGCAAAGCGCACACTGTGCTCATACGGGACGATTTCGTCACGCCAGCCGTGAATGATCGTGGCGGGGCAATCGAGCACACCCGGGCGCAATTCGGGGAGCCCATCGAGATACAGCGCGGGCGCCATCAGGAACACACCCCGTGCATGCAAGAGCGAAGCAGAAGCGACCGAGACATAGCCGCCCATGCTCGAGCCGACGAGCACGAGGTCGCCCGCGAGCTCCTTGCAGAAGTCCACGAGCTTCGCCACGCGCGCGCGTGGCTCGACGATACCGCGATAGTCGACCGAGTGCGCGTCGTAGCCTTCGCTGCGCGCAATCTCGGCGAGCGCCGAAATCTTGCGGCCCCACGGGCCACTTTCCTGCCCATGAGAAAACACGACATGCCGGCCGCTGACGACCGCTTCCATCAAATAAGGCCCCCGTTGGGTCGAGCAAGCAATCCATAGAATAATGCAGACCACGCGGGCGCGGCCGGCTAAATGGCTAATTTCGATTGATCTGCAGTGACTATCAATAAACCACCCCATCGGGCACCCCCTTGGCAGTTCTGGATAGATCGCGGTGGCACGTTCACCGATGTTGTCGGCCTCTCCCCCGCGGGTGAGCTGCACGTTCGTAAGGTGTTGTCCGCCCGCCATGGGCCAGTCCAACCCGGCGTAGCGGATGCAGCGGATCCCGGCATTCGTGCGGCGCGGGAGATGCTCGGCGCGAGCGCTCCTCCAGGGCAAAACACTCGTGTCGGTGCGGTGAAAGTCGGCACGACCGTCGCGACCAACGCCCTACTCGAACGCAAAGGTGAGCCGGTCCTCCTGGTGACCACGGCCGGGTTCGCGGATGGCCTGCGCATCGGCTATCAAAGCCGGCCCGATCTGTTCGCGCGCCACATCGTGCTGGCGGACAGCCTGTACTCGCGAGTCATCGAGGCCGAGGAGCGCGTTGACTGGAGCGGTACCGTGCTGACTCCCTTGGATACGGCACGATTGCGTGCGGACCTGGAACGCGAGCGGCAAGCGGGTTTGCGTTCCGTTGCTATCGTTTTTCTTCACGGCTGGCGTCATCAGCATCACGAGCAGATCGCCGCGGGCATTGCTCGCGAGATCGGCTTTGAGGAAGTGTCGGTCTCCCACGAGCTGTCACCTCTGGTTCGCTACGTCGCGCGCGGTGACACCACCGTTCTCAATGCCTACCTTGCACCACCCTTGAAGCGCTACGTCGGCGGGCTACAACGCGAGCTACACAATCTCGATCCGCGCGGCCGTCTCGAGCTGATGCAGAGTAACGGGGGGCTGGCGGCGGTCGAGAGTTTCCACGCCGTTTCGAGTGTGCTGTCGGGGCCGGCCGGTGGCCTCATTGGCATGGGTTGGATCGGACGCCGCTTGGGTGTGTCACGTCTCATCGGCTTCGACATGGGAGGGACATCGACCGACGTTTCCCTGATCGACGGCGATCTGCCGCGACGCTTCGAGCACCTGATCGCGGGCGTGCGCCTGTTGCAACCGATGCTCGATGTGCACACCATCGCCGCCGGCGGTGGCTCGATCGTGAGTTTCTCGGACGGACGTTTCGCCGTCGGGCCGGCGTCAGCGGGCAGCGACCCCGGGCCCGCCTGTTATGGTCGAGGGGGTCCGCTCACACTGACTGACGTGCAGGTGCTGTTGGGTCGGTTGCGACCCGACACGTTGCCGCCGGTCTTCGGTCGTGACGGGAAGGCGCGCATCGATGTGGATATCGTTGCGCGGGAATTTGCCAAGCTGGCTGACAGCGTTCATGCAACAACCGGGCGTAGGCCGACAGCGGAGGCCTTGGCCGCCTCGTTCCTGGAGGTTGGGGTGGAGGCGATGGCCAACGCCATACGGCAGGTCTCCACGCGACAAGGGCTCGACGCCGATGACTTCACGTTGTTTTGTTTCGGGGGCGCGGCTGGGCAGCATGCGTGCCGTGTGGCTCGCGCGGCGGGCATGCGTCGGATATTGGTCCATCCGCTCGCCGGTGTGCTTTCGGCTTTTGGCATTGGCGTCGCGGATCGGCTCGCTATGCAACGGGCGAGCTTGCAGATTCCGCTGACGGAGGCGGCTCTCGTTACGGCGCGGCAGCGACTGGCGGAGCTCGAGACTTTGGCGCGCGCGGAGCTGGCCGCGTTTGGCGAAAGTCCGGATGACATCAGGGTCGACTACGCGCTCGAGCTGCGCGCGGGGGATAGTGAGACGAGTCTTTCCGTCCCGGCGGCGTCGTTGGAGGAAGTGCAGTCGGCGTTCTCGGCGGCGCATTTGCGACGGTTCGGGTTTACGGCGAAGGGGCTGGCCCACGGGTCTTCCGGGCTTCGCATGGTGATTGATGCGGTGCGGGTGGAGGCGCGGATGGCCTCCGTCGACGCGTCGTCGTTGAGTTTGCCGCGAGGGAGGATAGATGTCGCGCTTCCCGCGACGGCGAGGGCGTGGTTTGGGGCGTGGCAGGAGGTGCCCCTCGTTGCGGCCGATGCGCTGAGTGCGCCGGTCGAAGGGCCGGCGCTCATTGTTGAGCCGCACTCGACGCTGGTGCTCGAGCCGGGATGGCGGGCGCGGCGCCTGGAGGGCGGGGAGTTGATGTTGGAAGCTGGCGGGCTGGCGGAGGTGGGTGAGGTTGCCCCTGCGGAGGCGACTCTGCCGGCGCGGATCGAGATCTTCAATAACCTCTTCATGCACATCGCCGAGCAGATGGGCGAGGTGCTGAAATCCACCGCGCAGTCGGTGAACATCAAGGAGCGGCTCGACTACTCGTGCGCGCTGTTCGATGGCGAGGGCGGCCTGGTGGCCAATGCGCCGCACATGCCTGTCCATCTCGGCTCGATGGGCGCGAGTGTTCGCGCGGTCATCGATGCACGGCGCGGGCACATGCGACCGGGGGATTCGTGGCTCATCAACAGTCCCTACCATGGCGGGACGCATCTCCCCGACATGACGGTGGTGACACCCGTCTTCATGGACGTATCGACACGGCGGCCTGACTTCTTCGTTGCTTCGCGTGCGCATCACGCCGATATCGGCGGCAGCACACCAGGGTCCATGCCGCCCTTCAGCCGCGTGATCGAGGAAGAAGGCGCCCTGTTCGAGCTCTTCCAACTCGTCACGGCGAACGAGCTTCGCGAAGACGCTCTGCGAGAGAAACTCGCCGCGGGCCGCTATCCGGCGCGCAACCCGGATCAGAACGTCGCCGACCTGCGTGCTCAACTTGCGGCCAACGCGCGTGGCATCGCCGAGATCGAGCGCGCCGTGCAACGCCACGGACTCGATACCGTGCGCGCCTTCATGCGACACGTTCAGAACAACGCCGCCGCCTGTATCAAGGAGGCCATCGACAAGTTACGACCGGGTCAGTTCCGCTACGAGATGGACAGCGGTCAGGCGATCGTCGTGCGCGTCGACATCGACCGTGAAGCCCGCCGGGCCCACGTCGACTTCACCGGAACGTCGGCGCAGGATCCGCATAACTTCAACGCTCCGCGCGCGGTCTGTATTGCCGCCGTGTTGTATGTGTTCCGCACACTCATCGAGCGGCCCATTCCGCTGAACGAGGGCTGCCTCGAGCCGCTGGAGATCACCATCCCGCGCGGCTCGATGCTCGATCCTCTACCACCGGCGGCGGTCGCGGCGGGCAACGTCGAAACCTCGCAGTGCATCGTCGATGCGCTCTACGGAGCGCTCGGCGTACTGGCGGCCTCGCAAGGAACGATGAACAATCTCACCTTCGGCGACGAACGAGTGCAGTACTACGAGACCATCGCGGGCGGCGCCGGTGCTGGCCCGGATTTCGCGGGCTGCGATGCCGTGCAGACTCACATGACCAACTCGAGGCTCACCGATCCGGAAATTCTCGAAGCGCGATTCCCCGTTCTGCTGCGCGAGTTCTCGATCCGCCGCGGCTCGGGTGGAGCTGGCCGCTTCTGTGGCGGCAATGGCACCGTGCGGCGGATTGAATTCCGCGCATCGCTGGCAGGCGCACTCCTTGCGAACCATCGCCGCATCGCACCGTTCGGAGTCGACGGGGGTGAATGCGGAGCTCCCGGCGCCGGACGTCTGCAACGTGCGACAGGTGAAGAGGAAGTGATTGGAGCAACGGCCAGCTTCAAGGTAGATAATGGGGACGTGCTGACGATATCGACGCCTGGAGGTGGCGGCTTCGGCCCCAGATGAGTTTATGAATCCAACGCTGGCAATGTGGGAGAGGCTCTCGCAATCACGCCTCGGCCGCTGGCGGTTCGCGCGTGCGATGTACCGCCGCGCGCCCTACTTCGCTTCCATCAAGCCCCACTTTCTCGAACTGCGCCCCGCCTTGAGCATCGTCTTCATGCCGCGGCACCCGACGACTGCCGGCACCGCAAGGACGGTGCACGCGCTGGCTATCGCCAATCTGTGCGAGCTCGCTGCAACCACGGTCGCGGACGTCACCGTGCCTGTTGGTATGACTTGGCACACGCGCGGCATGACCATCGAGTATCTGCGCAGAGCCGAGTCGGACGTCACTGCGACGGCGCGCCTCGACAAGACCGAGTGGGGGGAAGCGCAGAATGTCGCCGTTCCCGTCAGCGCGGTCGACCGCAACGGAACGGAGGTCGTTCGTGCGGTCATTACTGTGCGGGTTGAGCCTACACCTGGCGTCGAGAGGGTGCCCCGACCGGCGCCGCGCGCTGACACCGTGGCAGGCTGACTAGCGGCAGCCCGCCGCGTCGTGGCGGGCACCGCGCGCTGACCCCGTCAGAAGTTCTTACGTAGCGAGACCAACACCTGGCGGGGCGGTCCGGGCTGTGCGTCCACCTCGTCGTAGGTCGAGAGCTGGTTTCTCATCGTGATGTAGTAGACCTTGCCGGTCACGTTGGAAACGAAGGCTGAAGCCTGCCAGCCGCCCTTTGGAGAATCCCACGTCAACCGGAAGTTGAGGACGCCGTAGCCTGGCTGCATGGAAATCAACTCGTCCTGCGGGTCGTTGTACACCTTCGACTGGTACGTGTAGTCGGCACGCGGAGTGAGAGTGCCCAGGCTTCCTAGCGGGATCGCGTATTGCGCGCCGAGGTTGCCTTTCCAGGTGGGCGTCAGAGGAGGAACGTCCGTAAGTGTGGGGCCACCGGGGTTCTTCACGGAGTCATAGGCCGCACCGCCGAGATTGAGGTAGCGGAAGTGCAGGTAGCCGAGTGAGGCAATGATGTCGAGCCCCGCGACGGGTCGTGCTTCGAGCTCGAGCTCGACGCCCCGGATGCGCGCGGAACCGACACTCTCAGTGAGGAACGCGGGGAAGCCCGTTCCCGGGTCGACCGTCGCGACAGGCAACTGCAGCGAGCTGTAGTTGTTGGTGAACGCGGCAACGTTGGCGCGCAGATGATGGTCGAGCCACTCGCTCTTGAGACCGATCTCGTAGGCCGTGACTTTCTCGGGGCCGAACTCGGTCACCTGGCTGCGGGTCAGGGGGCGTGGATTGAAGCCGCCTGACTTGTAGCCCGTGGAGTATTGGGCATAGGTCATGATGTCGGGCGTCCATTGCCAGGAAAGACCCGCCTTCGGGTCCACTCGCGAGATGCTGACGTTGCCGGTCGGCAGCGGCGGCGCAAACCCGGCGAGATAGTTACCCAGGTTGGTGGGGAACAAGCCGGCAGGTACCACCCCGACGAGGTTGGGCTCGTAGCGGTAGAAAGTGTAGCTCTTGGTCTCGTGGGAGTAGCGCGCGCCGAGCTCGAGCCCGAGTTGGCTCGTGATCTTGTAGTTGATATGGGCGAAGACGGACTCATCCTTCGACGAGGCGGGATCACCCGTCAGGAACAGGATGCCCCGGCCGCCGACGTTGGCCGAATTGTCGACGATGCCGTTGTTGAAGTCCTGGCCGTCGAGATAGTAGGCGCCCGTGGCCCAGTCCAGCGCATCACCCAGGGCCCGGCCGCTGAACTGGAGCTCTTCGCTGAACTGGTGGTGACGGAGAAAGTTGATGGGCAGGTTGCCGGTGATCGGTGCGCCGGAGGTGTCCTCCGCGAACTCGCCGTGATACTTGCGATAGGCTGAGATGGATTTTGCGTGGACGCCGTCCAAGGGAGTGTCCCAATCGATCGTGCCGGCCACGCCCCACGAATAGATACTGCTCGTCAGCGGTCCCTGCAGACCGACAATGGGGTCAGTGTAGGTGCCATACGTCGTGTACGGACTAGTGGTCAGGAACCTGGAGTCCAGCGCGACGCCGTACTGGGGGATCGACTGTGCCCTGCTGTACAGGAGCAGGGCGTTGGAAATCTGCGTGCCCGGGACGCCCGGCGTGCCGTTCGGATTGTTCGGCAAGCCGAACGCGATCATTTTCGTCGCGGGCTCCTCGCCATGATCGGCGGTCATGTCGGCCGATAGATTGAGCTCGAGCCTGTCGGTCGCGAGGAAACGCACGGCGAGCCGTGCCGTCTGGACATTGTCACCGCCGTAGCTGCCGATGCGGCAATCGCTGGAGGTGGTCACCGGCTTGAGCGTACCCGCCAGGGACGGATTCGCGCACGCGAAATCCAACACATTCATGAAGCCGGTGCTGTGATTCGAGCCGGCCGAGACGCGCACGAACAAGCGGTCGGGAATCAGGGCGAAGTCGTATGCGCCACGAAAGCGCTCACGGCTGAAGTTGCCGAAGCCCGCCTCGAGGTAGCCGGTGTCACTGCCCGTCGGCTTCTTGGTGAAGATGCGCACAGCGCCACCTTCAGTGTTCTTGCCGAACAGCGTTCCCTGCGGTCCCCGGAGGATCTCGACGCTGTCGATGTCGGTCAGGTCGAAGACGGAGCCGAACACCGTTCCAAAGTACACGTCGTCGATGTAGAAGCCGACGCCCGGCTCGAAGGTGTACTTGAAGTCGTTCTGGCCGACGCCGCGGATCGAGACGAACGCGGATTTGCCGAAACCGGAGCCCGCTGACTCGATGTTGACGTTGGGCGCGGCGTGCGCAACGTCGGCCACGTTCACGTAGCCGCGAGCGTCAATCTGCTCCGCCGAGACGGCGGTGATGGCGATCGGCGCCGTCTGGAGACTTTCGCTCTTGAACCGAGCGGTGACGACAACTTCGCTCAAGCCCTCGCCGGCTGTAAGGCCCTCGCCGGTAGCCGGTGCCTCGGCAGACGCGCTCGTCGGTGGAGAATGTCCGCTGCCCTGTTGGGCGAGCTCGGCAGCACCCGCGGTGCCAACAGCAGCAGCCCAACACGAAGCCAGCAACGAGAAGCAAAGACCCGGTTTGCTCGCCATGCCCCCTCCCTAGAGCCTATCTCAATAATTACTAACGCCGGAATATGGAGGTTTCGATCTCCCACTCGACCCGGTGCCGCGAGGTGGTCAGGCGATTCACCGAGACAGGGCGCACGCGGCTGGCTCCGGCCTGGTGAGTCACCATCCACGTGTCGAATTCGCCGGGCTTGCTGGTGGCGAACCCGAACAACAGGTTGAATTGGCCTAGGGCGACGGACTGAGGGCGGTTGACGCGCGCGTCGGCGATGGCGAAATGACTTTCGTCGGGGGACGTTCCGACGAACGCACCCTGTGCCGCGAGCTCATCCAGGAAGGTGTCCGCCATGGCCTGCGCCCGCTCCCAGGTCGCGGGACCGTTGTGCTCGAGCGTGACCCAACGGGTGCCCTGCTCGATGCTGGCGGCGATGAACAACGCCAGGCGCCGGGCCGCGAGGTATTTCCAATCCGAGATCCCACACCCGCCGGCGGCGAGGGTGCGCGGACTGATCGACGCACGGATACTGGAGCGCACGGAGACCAGCGTGTTGACTCCCGCCTGCGCGAGGCGCAGCCGGTCGGAGTCGGTCACGGGAACAGCGGGTCGCAAGCCCGGTCGTAAAATCGACTCTTCGCTTTCCACCGCCGACCAGACGGGCGCGGTCTCATCCGACCGGGCCACCATGCCGGCAGCCGCCCCACAGGAGGCAAACGTCTCAACCCGACCACGCAGGCGATCGAAGGCTTGCACGCGCGGGAAGAACATTACCGCGCTGTCGCTGCGGAACGGCCAGATGCGCAGCGAATCGAGCGCGGTACGCGCCGACAGCCACGCCGACGGTGGATCCACAATCAACAGAGCCTGGCGCTCGCGACAGAATTTGGCGGCGACGAGCAAAGTGCTCAAGCCGAGGTCACTGTCCCGGGTGAGCGGCGGGATACACAACAAGTTGAAACGCGAGGCGCCGTTGAGCGAAAAGACGCCGGTTCCCTCGATGGCCGAGCCGATGACGTCGTAGTCCGTCAGGGGACCGCCGTCGTCACCATCCGGGTTCGACACCGCGTAGCCGATGACGCCTCCGCCAGATCCGCTCGTTGAGCGATCGGGACGTCGCGTAGGAATCGCGCCCGTAACTCGCACGAGTCGCGACTCGAGCAGCACGTCGACGACGAAGCGTCCGGAGTCCGGCTGGATCGAGACGCGGCGAAAGATCTCCTGGTCCTCGATGAGCTCGGATGCCGCGGAACGCACGCGTTGCACGACCAGGTTGAAACGATCCGGCTCGCCTTCGCCAATGCTGTCGTAATCGACAGAGGCCCGCAGGTACTCACGTGAGCCGGGATTCAACGCGATGAGTCGTAACGCTGCGCCGGCCGCGGGCAATGTGATCGTGGGAGGTCGTGCGCCGTTGACGACGCGGACGACTAACGCCCGACGCCCGCCGTTTTCGAAGAATTGCTCCAGGGCGTAGGAGAGCGTCGAGGGTTGCCACAGACCACCAAAGATCTGTTGGAACTCGGCGAAGCTCGCCACCGGCACCGGTTGGTTGACCGGCCCCTTGAGCGTGCGGCCCACGAAGGCCGCGATTCCAGTGGGCACGCGCTCAATCGCGCGGTCCGTCGTTCGGCTTTGTTCTGCGAGTTCTACGCCGGAAACACGGCTGTCGGCCACGTCGAGCCTCTCGGGATCCCCACCCATTGGGCCGCCCGGACTCTAGCATAGCAATTGGTTGTGGTCGTCTCTATTTAGCGACTCGAAGGAATCAGCGTCGCGCGGTCCGCGCCTCCGTCATCGAAGTGACATTCGATGCGGGGCTGGAAGAAGACTTCTCCGCAGTGCGCTGCGTTTCCTCCGCGCGAGCGCGCTCGAGGTCGTCCTTCTTGCGGGCGATCTCGGCGAGCATGAGTTGCAGCCACTCAGACAGCGCGGGCATGGTTCTTACGTCCTATTCAGTCGATTTGGCCGTAGAGCGTGCCGCAGACGTCACGGGGGGTCCAGCAGAACGTGGCTTCGTGACCGGTGTGGCGCTCGTCGGCGTCGCACCGGAGGGCGTGCCGGTGGAAGGCGCGGCGGCTCCGGTGGCGGTTGCCGGTGCTGGGGGCGCGGACGGTGCGGCCCCAGACGAGGGCGCGGCTGCAGGAGCTGACGCCGGGGTGCCCGTGGCGCCCGGCGCGGCGCCCGCGTCGGTCTTCGGGTCGACGTCCGACATCATTTGACGGAACGTGCCTTCATCCATCGGCAGGTCGGACTTGCCGTCCCAGGTCGAGCCGTCGGGCACCTTGTTCTGGACCGTCGTGGCGGCGGCGAGAATCTGGTCGACGCTGGCATCGGTGAGGGAGACCGGAACCGCCAGGCCCCGTGGCTCCTTCGACAGCGACGCGACGAGGTCCCAATTGACCTCCTCGCCATGTGCCTTGAGCTGCTTCTGCTGGCCGGCGTTGATAGCCTTGGCGAGGCGCGCGCGCGGGGATTTCTTCCAGCGCGCGTCATCCTCCAATACGTCGTAGGGTTGCATGTACAGCTGGCCCTCGTGCCAGCCGAACACGAATGGCTGGTTGACCACGCGGACCTGGGTGCCGATCGGCACCGTGTCAAACAACTGCGCGATGTCTTCGGGGTACAGACGAATGCAGCCGTGGCTCGAGCGCAGGCCTACACCGGCCGGCTTGTTGGTGCCGTGGATGAGGTAGCTGGGCCACTGCAGGTAGAAGGCGAACTTGCCGAGCGGGTTGTCCGGGCCGGGGCCGATGACCTTCTCCAACTCCTCGCCCCGTTCCTCGCGATGCTCTTTGATGACCGAGGCGGGCACGCGCCAGGTGGGATCGGCCTGGCGGCGCACGATCTTGGTGACCCCTTCCGGAGTCGCCCAGCCCATCTTGCCAATGCCGATGGGGTGGGTGATGACGACCTGCGGCTCGCCTTTTTTGTGCGGCGGGTAATAGAACAGCCGCATGGCCGCGATGTTGATCACGACACCGGTGCGCGGGGCGTCGGGGAGGACGAACTGCGTCGGCACGACGATCGGTTTATCGGCTCCCGGCAGCCAGGGGTCGACCTTCGGATTCGCGCGCAGGATCTCTTCGTAACCCACGTTGAAGCGGCGCGCGATGTCGGTGAGTGTGTCCTCCTTGGAGGTCTTGACGATCTGGACCACGCCGACGACGTCGTCGTCGGGGGAGATCTCAAAGCGCTGCGTGGCGACCGGCTCCGGCTCCACGGGGGCCGGCGGCGGCGCGGGCGGCGGGGGCGGCGCGGCGTGCTTCATCGGGTGCAACAGGGAGCACGCGGTGACGAGGACACAAAGGCAGGCCGCTGCAGCGGCTCGAATCTGGGAGAGCTTCATGGTCTGGATTATGACATCCCGGGGATTGAGGCGTTCGGAACTGTCCGCGTTCTACTACATAGCGAACATTCCGTGAACATCGGGTGAACGCGCCGAAGTCCTGCGAGCCTGAGGCTAAGCAATTTACTTGCCGGCAGCCTGTTTGCCGGACGTGGCATCCGCCAGGCGCAGCCTAGTTGCCGGCCGCAGGCCCCGGGAGGTTGGGCTTGGGCCGGAAATCAAACACGCGGGCCGTGAGATCGGTGGGAAACGTGCGCACGGTGTTGTTGAAAGTACGCACCGCGTCGATGTAGCGGTTACGCGCGTCGGCGATACGGCCTTCCGTTTCGGCCAGCTGCGCGCGCAGGTCGCGGAAATTGGCATCGGACTGCAACTGGGGATAGGACGCGGCGAGCCCGATCAGGTTGCTCAGTGAGCGGGTGAGCTGGTCCTGGAGGGCCTGGTAGCTCGCGAAGGCCGCCGGATCGTTGAGCACCGCCGGGGCGCTCTGCTGCTGCGCCCCTGTCCGCGCGCCGGCCTCCGTGGCGCCAATGAGCGCCTGCTCGGAAGCGGCGAGGCCCTTCACGGAACCGGCGAGGCTGGAAATCAGGTCGGCGCGCCGCTGGTATTGGTTGACGACTTCGGACCAGGTGGTCTTCACCGCCTCGTCCTGCTGCTGCAAGGACTTATAGCCGCAACCGGGAAGCCCCAATGCGGTGAGCGCGATCAATACGATCCGTCGGTTCTTCATGCGAATCCGTTTGACTTATTCCACGCCTCAAAATTCACCACGGTGGAGAGTGCCGACTCTGTCACACCCACAAGGGTGCAACCTTCAAGCCGCGCCGCAATCGAGCCGATAGTCTCATGACGGCCCCGGCAGGCGTCCACGGAGCTTTCAGTTTGGTCGGCACCTACAACCCCTGGCTGGTCGTTCTCTCCATCGCCGTTGCGATCTTCGTGTCCCACACCGCTCTGAGTCTCTCGGCGCGGGTGCGGCGCACGAACGGGACGCGTTCGACTCGCCTGTGGCTCGCCGGGGGCGCCGTCGCGATGGGTTCCGGTATCTGGTCGATGCACTTCGTCGGCATGCTGGCCTTCTCGCTGCCCATCGCCCTCGCCTATGACATCCCGACCACCCTCACCTCACTGTTGATCGCCATCATTACCTCGGGCTTTGCCTTAGGAATAGCGAACCGGCCACGAATCAGCTTCGCTCATCTGAGCCTCGGCGCGGTGCTCCTGGGCGGCGGCATCGCGGGCATGCATTACGTCGGCATGGCCGCGATCCAGATCACCCCGATGATCACGTACGAGCCGGTCCTGTTCGCCGCTTCGATTCTCATTGCGGTCGCCGCTTCCTTCGCCGGGCTCTGGCTGTTCTTCCACCTGCGCGGCGGGCGGTCGTGGATGGTGCGCCTCGCCCGACTGGGCTCGGCGTTCGTCATGGGCCTCGCCATCAGCGGGATGCACTACACCGCCATGGCGGCCTCGCGCTTCAGCGCCGGCTCGTTCTGCATCGGGGCCGGAAGCACCGACCAGCGCTGGCTCGCGCTGACCATCGCCGTGCCCGCGATCGCGGTGCTGAGCATCACGACCATCCTCCTGGTCTACGACGCTCACCTCGAATCGCGCACCCGCAAACACAACGAACAGCTCGAGCGCGCCAACGCCAAACTCGAACACGCAGCAACGCATGACTCGCTGACAGGTTTACCGAACCGGGTGCTGCTCGCGGACCGCCTCGCCCAGGCCACCGCGCAGAGCGAGCGTCATTCACGTGGCTTTGCCGTCCTGGTGGTGGATCTCGATCGCTTCAAATCGATCAACGATTCGCTCGGACACATCGCCGGGGATGACCTGTTGAGGGAGGTCGCGCAGCGTCTCAGCCGGCTGTTGCGCAAGGCCGATACGCTGGCGCGTCTCGGCGGTGACGAGTTTGTCCTGGTGCTCAACGAGATCTCGAGCCCGCGCGACGCCGAGCACGTCGCCAGCAAGGTCCTTGCCAGCCTGAGCGATCCGGTCGTGTTGTCGGGCCTCGACGTGCATGTCGCCGCGAGCATCGGCATCAGTGTGTTCCCGGAGGACGGGCTCGACTCCGACACGCTGTTGCAACACGCGGACGCGGCGATGTATCACGCGAAAAAAAACGGTCGGAACTCGTTTCAGTTCTTCGCACCCGTCATGAACGTCTTCGCGCGCGAGCGGCTCGAGCTCGAGAGCGGACTGCGCCGCGCGCTCACGCAGGGGGAGTTCGAGCTCCACTACCAACCGAAGGTGGATGTCAGCACGGGCCGCATCGACAGCGCCGAGGCGCTCATCCGCTGGCGTCATCCGAAGAAGGGGTTGATTGCGCCGAGCGGCTTCATCCCGATCGCGGAAGAAACCGGGCTCATCGTGCCCATCGGGGAGTGGGTGTTGCACGAGGCCTGCCGCCAGGCGCGCGCCTGGCAGAAGGGTAGCCCGAAGCCGCTGCGCATCGCGGTCAACCTGTCGGCGCAGCAGTTCAAACAGAAGAGCCTGGTCACGACGGTGCGCGAAGCGCTGTCGACGGCGGAGCTCGATCCGGCTTATCTGGAGCTCGAGCTCACGGAGAGCGCGGTGATGCAGGATGCGGAGAGCTCCATCCAGGTATTGCGGCAGTTGAGTGGCCTGGGCGTGCGCATTTCGGTCGATGACTTCGGTACCGGGTATTCGAGCCTGAGTTATCTGCGGCGGTTGCCGTTGGATAAGCTGAAGATCGACAGGTCTTTCATTCGCGAGGTTGCCGCGAGCCGCGACGACGCCGAGATCGTTCGCGCGATCGTATCACTCGCACACAGCTTGCATTTGAAGGTGATCGCCGAGGGTGTCGAGACGGCGGAGCAGCTCACCTTCCTGCGCGGCCTCGGGTGCGATCAGTACCAGGGATTCCACTGCAGCCCGCCGGTGCCGGCGGACGAGTTCGAGAAGATGATGAGCACCATGGCGCGGGAGGACGGGCCTGCGAGTGCGCCGGATGAGCTGTCTGACACGATCATGATTCGCGCGCTGCGGAAGGTTTGAGAGAGGCCGCGCCCCCCGCGGTCGAAAAAAAACCCCGAGGCAGAGCCTCGGGGTTCAGAATGCGGACTTTCGATGAAGGGAAGGAAGTCCGCTAGGGGATATCAGTGCAGCCTGGCCCAGTGCAGGATCTTGATGTCATCCGAGTCCAGATCGAAACTTTGTGCCAACAGCGAGCGCAGCTCGCGCGTCCCGCGGACGTTCTCCAGCGGATGTCGCAGTTCAACTACGCCACTCCACTCGTTTGCCGCCGCTGCGGCCGCCGCGCTGGAGCCCGTTACGAAGTGCGTGTAGTACTTGGTTGCCACGGTTGGAAAGGTTAAGGCGATGGCCTTAAGACGTCCGTGAAACTGTCCACAGAACATCGGGAGTTTTTGTAAAGCGATTTGTCGGAGCATTGCGACATAATCCGTTCGTCGTAAGTGCTTCTTAACACCCGTATGACACGTTTCCGTCCGCCCCAGACGCCGGGGTCCAAATACATCACCGCCGAGGGCGCGCGCCGTCTGCGCGAGGAGCTCGATCAACTCTGGCGCGTCGAGCGCCCCAAG